>PPYF01672001.1_pt1 | contig 28171 bp, 25 predicted proteins | sample 1559871 | NCBI WGS metagenome assembly PPYF01 (sample SAMN08240021, study PRJNA423297) | Human gut metagenome, whole genome shotgun sequencing project.
TTATCTGCGCTTTTGGCTTAGCAGCTGCCGCACCTCGCTCGCCGTATCGGCACTTAGAATTATGCGGTATTGCCTAAAACAAAACGAAAGGGGTATTTTTATGTACGGTGTCAGCAAAATCAGCAGCGAGCAGAATATTATGCTTACCACCTTCCCCGCTGCCCAATACAGCGCACAGAGCCTGGCAGAGCATTTGGAGGTGTTTGCCAAGGCAGGTATTGTGGTGGATATGATCTGCCAGAGTGCCCCGCGCGGTACGGCGGTGGATTTCAGTTTTACCACCAGCTACAGCAATTTTGCCGCAGTCATGCAGGCCATCCCGGCGGCTGCCAAGGCCAATCCCCCGCTGATTTCCGGTGGCTATACCAAGATCAACCTGTTTGGTGAGGATATGGTTACCAGTTGCGGCGTTGCAGCACGCGCTTTGGCCGCGCTGGCAAAAGTGAACGCAGAAGTTGTTCTGATCACCACCAGTGACCTTGACATTTCCCTGCTGATTCATCAGGAAGATGAAGATGTGGCACTGAATGCGTTGAATAAGGCGTTTGAGCTGTAAGCGCGTATACAGGGCAAAAGTCTCATATAAAATTAGAACAGCACCCCGGCGGTTTTATCCCTTTTTGTTGGGATATCCGCCGGGGTGCTGTTTTATTTAGGGCAATACCGCATAATTCTAAGTGCCGATACGGCGAGCGAGGTGCGGCAGATGCTAAGCCAAAAGCGCAGATTGGGATGGATATCTTTGCTTTCCAGAATATCCCGCAGCTGCAAGGTGGAACGCAGTAGTTCTTCTTCCCACTGGCCCTGGCCGCAGCACATAATGAACTTGTCCGCTTTGGCATACAGTTCTTTGTATGGGTGGTTATCCGGGAAATTGCGCATGTAATCACAGGGACTGTTGCGGTAAACAAGGTCATCCATATAGCCCTTAAAGAACATATCCGCCTGGTATAGGCCGCTCAAGGCAATGGTGCCGTTATACAGGTCGGGACGGCGCAAAAATAGGTTGACGGCATGCCCGGCACCCATGCTGGCACCACCCACAAGAACTTTGCCCATGTGGTCCGGCCCCTGCTCCCGATTGATTTCCAGCGCACGGGGAGTCAATTCCTCGCAGACATAATTATACCAGCGCTCCTGCATTTCAATACGGGGGCGCGCGGGGCCGTCATTGTCCCAGCTTTCGCGGTCAATGCTGTCTGCCGCGATGATCTGCAGCTTTCCGGCATCAATCCAGGGCGCTGCAAGGTTGCACATGTTGCGGTCTTCCCAGTCAAAAAAGCGGCCGCTCTGGCAGGGAAAAATCAAAATGGGCCGCCCGGCGTGGCCGTATACCTTGAATTCCATATCGCGGTTCAGGTAGCGGCTGTATTCTTTGTAATAACGGATCTGCATGATACTCTCCCGTCTTGTACGGCAAAGCCGCACATTGTATTTTTCGGCAGCGCTGGAATAGCAGCAAACTGCTTTACATCATTTGTAAAAGAACTTTTTATTTAGGCTTAACAACCCCACAAGCGGTTGCATAAACCCTGTGCGTGAGGATTTGAAAAGCCAGTAATAGATAATGGCAGCAGCTTCCCGCAGGTAACAGGTGAGCACACTGCGTAAAGGAATCCCGGCGGGCAGTGCGTGGGCTGTGGTAAAACCAGCCATAGCCGCATATACCCCGCCGCGGTAGCAGTGGAATGCGTTGGTTACATAGACGACCGGCTCCTGAGCACTGATGCCCTGCTGGACAAGAATCTCTTTGGCAAAGAGAAAATTTTCCTCGGTGGAAGTGGATTTGCATTCCGCGAGAACGCGCTGGGAATCCAGTCCTTTTTCAATCAGATAATTCCGCATAGCCTGGCCTTCCGGCACCCATTCATCCCTGCCTTGTCCGCCGGTGGTGATGACCAAGGCATCTGGATGGGCAACGGCGTATTCATAGGCTTTGTCGAGCCGGTAACGCAGCAATAGGCTGGGGCGGTCCTTGCGCAGACCAGCACCTAGGACGATCACAACTTTTTCTTGTCCGGTGGCGGGGTTGGCATAGCCGCTGAACGCTACAAAGCCGAGCAGCGCAGCATACAAAATGCCAAACACAAGCAAAAAGACGAACACAATTTTGCCGGGTATGGTACCGTGCAGCCAATGATGGATGGGCTGCTGCCAGATGGCATAGACATCTACTGCTGCGGTAAGCAGCCACACCAACAGGTTGCCCATGTTAAAGTTGGAAGTGAAAACCAGAGAAACGGAATAAATAAACAGCGCCAAGGCCAGCAGGCGGAGCAGAAATAACATGAAATGGTTCAATCCTTTTGTGGTGGTAACGTGTTTCGACATCATGCCTTGATTTCATTCCATACGCTGCACCCGGCCAGGCAGGCTTTTACATCCAGGGCATCGCATACGGTGTTGGCAATGGTGCCAAAGCAGTACCGGGTGCCAAGGTCAACACCGTGGCGCAGGTTCTTGCCGTAAATCAGGAACGGAACATATTCGCGGGTGTGGTCGGTTGTTTTGGTGTAAGAAGGATCACATCCATGGTCGGCCGTTACCATCAGAATGTCATCGGGGCGCATCTTGTCCATAAATGTGGGCAGCCAATCATTGAATTCGGCTGCTGCTGCGGCATAACCGGCCACATCCCGGCGGTGACCGTACAGCATGTCGAAATCAACCAGATTCACAAAAGCAAGGCCGTCAAAATCACGGTTAGCCAATTCCATGGTCACTTTCAGGCCCTCCGTATTGCCGGAGGTGCGGATGGTTTCGCTCACACCCTTGCCAGCGAAAATATCGTGGATCTTGCCAACGCCGATGGTGGATTTACCAGCCTGCTGCAAAACATCCAGCATGGTATCTGCGGGCGGCACCAGGCTGAAATCATGGCGGCGCGGGGTGCGGGTGAAGTTGGCGGCACAATCCCCGACAAAGGGACGGGCAATCACGCGGCCAACGCCGTATTTGCCAACCAGCATGCGGCGGGCTTCGGCACAGATTTCATACAGCTTTTCTACCGGGACGATCGCCTCGTTGGCGGCAATCTGGAACACGCTGTCTGCGGAGGTGTATACGATCAATGCGCCGGTTTTCATATGTTCCTCACCATAGTCTTTGATGACTTCGGTGCCGGAGTAAGGCTTGTTGCACAGTACCTGATACCCGGTGCGGGCGGTAAACTCATCCAGAACTTCTTTCGGGAATCCATTCGGGAAAGTTGGCAGTGGCTCCGGGCTGAGCAGACCGGCAATCTCCCAGTGACCGATGGTGGTATCTTTCCCGGCGCTGGCTTCCCGCAGGCGGGCATAGCAGCCGACAGGGGCATCCAGCTTTGTGCCACAGGTTACACCGTCCAGATTAAACATGCCAAGGCGGGCCAGTTGGTCCCACTTGAAATTGGGGTGTCCGGCAATAGCGCCCAAAGTGTTGGTACCGGCATCGCCAAAAGCAGGGGCATCAGGCTCGGCACCAATGCCAAAGCTGTCAAGAACGATTAAAAAAATACGTTTTGCCATAGTGTTCAAGCTCCTTGTATTGTACCATGTTCCGCGGAAAAACAAAACGAGAACACGGATTTGTGTAAAAATGCATGATCCTTTACGCCGTTCGCAGGGATAAGAAACTCAAATGGCTGATTTTTTGTATTGATTTTATTATACCCTATTCCCACCCAAAAGTAAAACAAAACCTTTTATTGTGCTTTGCAGTGTAAATTGAAGAGAAATACAGGATGACAAAACCGCAAGACGTACGTTGTAAAATTTGCACAAAAAATGTTTGCGCAAAGGAATGCGCGGCTTGTACTGGCTTGACCTTTGTATTATAATGTTTGTGTTAAGATGTTGTATGGAAAGTACCTGCTGGAATACTGGACTTAAAACTCTGGCAGATAAAAATCCTGTACAATAGCATATTTTCAGGAGGGGTATTTATGCGCAAAACTAAAATAGTATGTACTTTGGGGCCGTCTACCGACCAACCCGGCATTCTGCGCCAGCTGCTGGAAAACGGGATGAATGTTGCACGCTTCAATTTTTCGCATGGCGATTACGCGGAACACAAAGGCCGTTTGGATCAGCTGCGCGCATTGAGCAAAGAGCTTGACGTTTCCATTCCGGCAATGCTGGATACCAAAGGCCCGGAGATCCGCCTGGGCGAATTCGAGAACGGCAAGGAGCAGCTGACCGCTGGGCAGAAATTCATCCTGACCTCCCGCAATGTTAAGGGCACGAAGGAAATCAGCTCCATCACTTACAAGGACCTGCCGCATGATGTCAGTGTTGGTGGCCGCATTATGCTGGATGATGGCCTGATTTCCCTGCGCATCGAAAGCATTACCGATACGGATATCGTCTGCACCGTGGAAAATGATGGTGTGATCAAGACTAAGAAGGGTGTCAACGTTCCCGGTGTGCACCTGTCCATGCCGTATATGAGCCAGCGTGACCGCGATGATATCCTGTTTGGTATTGAACAGGGGTATGACCTGATCTCCGCCAGTTTTACCCGCAACGCACAGGATATTATGGATATCCGCCACCTGCTGGATGAGCATAATGCCAATATCCGCATCATTGCCAAAATTGAGAACCAGGAAGGCATTGATAATATTGATGAGATCCTGAGCGTTGCCGATGGCATTATGGTTGCCCGCGGCGATATGGGCGTTGAAATTGACTATGCCGAAATCCCGTCCATCCAGAAGCACCTGATTGACCATGCCATGCAGATGGGCAAAATCTGCATCACGGCAACCCAGATGCTGGATTCCATGATAGTGAACCCCCGCCCCACCCGTGCAGAAATTACCGACGTTGCCAACGCCATTTATGACGGCACCGGTGCTGTTATGCTGTCCGGCGAAACTGCCGCAGGCAAGTATCCGGTAGAGGCCCTGAAAGCCATGGCAATGATTGCCGAAACCACCGAGAGCGATACCAACTATGAATCCCTGTGCCACCATGTCGGCATGGATTCTACCCGCCTGACCATCAGCGCCGCTGTCAGCCATGCGGCCTGCACCACGGCTTCGGATATCAGTGCTTCTGCCATCATTACGGCATCCAAGAGCGGTGAAACTGCCCGTCTGCTGAGCCGTTTCCGTCCGGATGCTCCCATTATTGCCTGCGTACTGGATGAAACGACATGCCGCCAGATGAACGTTTACCGCGGCGTGACTCCCCTGCTGATGGATTATGCCCATTCGACCGATGAGCTCATCAGCATGTCCGTCAAGGCGGCGGAGGATGCTGGCTTGATTCATTCCGGCGACCGTGTTGTGGTTACGGCCGGTGTTCCCGTTGGCGTTTCCGGAACCACGAATATGATTAAGGTACACTTGGTTGGGGATACCCTGCTGACCGGCATCGGCATCAATCCGGGCCTGAATGCCAAGGGTGAAGTTTGCGTTTGCCGCAATGCCGAGGAAGCCGCCAAGAAGTTCAAGGCAGGTCAGATTTTGGTGGTCCCGTTCACCACCAACGATACACTGCCGTATATGCGCCAGGCTGCCGGTATTATTGCCGAGGAAGCCGGTGCAAATAGCCATTCCGCCATTGTTGGTCTGACATTGGGTAAGCCGGTTATCATTGGTGCAACCCACGCAACCCGTACCCTGAAGGATGGCATGAAAATTTCGATGGACTGTGCCCGCGGTGTTGTACAGGCAATGTCTGAATAAGGAGCAAAAACATGGAACGCATTGCAAGCTTTTGTGTTGACCATAATACCTTGGTTCCGGGCATGTACCTTTCCCGCAAGGATGGAGATGTGCTGACCTGGGATATCCGCATGAAAACGCCGAACAAGGGCAGTTATCTGTCCCCTGCCTGCGCCCATACGATTGAGCATCTGTTTGCCACCTATGCCCGCAACAGTAAATGGAGCGAGCATGTGATTTATGTTGGGCCGATGGGCTGCTTGACCGGTTTCTATCTGTTGACCCGCGGCCTGACGGACGCCGAAGCGCTGGCGCTGACCCAGGAAAGCTTTGCCTGGATGGCAGAGTATGATGGTGATATTCCGGGCGCTTCCGCCGTTGAATGTGGCAACTACCTGATGATGGACCCGGTGGCAGCACGACTGGAATGCAAGGCTATGAGCGAAGTTCTGCAAAAGCTGGATGCCGACCATATGCGCTACCAGGAGAAGTAAGGCTCCGATAGCGAAACAGCGTAAAAGGCCAAAAGAATAAAGAAACAAAAAGCACATCCTGACAGGATATGTCACTGGCCAAATGCCGGCAGCAAAACCCTGTTGGGATGTGCTTTTTTGTATGATTTTCTATGAATGGAATGGCAAATTATTCGACCGAACCATATCCGTTCCGGGCACAGATAATCAAGAACTGGTCAATCTGGTCGCCGCTGGTAACCGTGACGATAAAATTATAAATGGTATCAAAGCGGACACGCGTGCTGTTATCTTCCGGTTGGGTCAGGAATACCATATCGACCTGCTCGACCGGCAGCGCCAGATCATAAGCGGCCATGCCGCCTGCCACCGGCTGTACGAACTGGATATCGACCTGCGCCTTTGGTGCGGCAATTTCAAGCAGCGGAGCACTGTCGGTAGCGTATAACTCCATGATAGACTGCGGTTCCCCTGCTGCGCCGGGATTGGCCCAGTAAGAGGCAGTTTTCTCTTCCAGTGTGCAGCCGGATACCTGTACCGTGATGCCAGTATTTGGCAGTTCAGCCTGCCAAACAGGTTTGGTCGTTGATGTGCTGCCGCCGCATGCGGTCAATAGCAGAAAAAGGCATGCGGCAATAAAAGCCCAGAAACGTTTCATAGGATTTACCTGTTATGTGTTATGAAAGAAAATCAAAGGCAATACCGCATAATTCTAAGTGCCGATACGGCGGGCGAGGTGCGGCAGATGCTAAGCCAAAAGCGCAGATAATACTGGATGTCTTATCGAGCATTTTGGCAACGCAGATGCCGACAAAACCCATCAGCATCCCCAAATGCAGGTGCCAATGCCGGAACTGTGCCAAAATCAAGGTGAAGCGGGTCCAGGTACAGTTTTCCGGCCGCTGCAAAAGATCCTCGTCATGCAAGGAAGTCAGATACAATGAAAGCTTGGCCTTAATGGTATAAAAGTAGTCATCAATCTGGCGGCGGTCCAGGTGGGCTGCGGGGTAAATGGATAGATTCTGCAAATGTGGGTGGTGCACGGGCGGTTCCACAAAATCAGGGTCATCGGGGTTAATGAACCACTGATCCAGCTCATGCAGCATATGGTAAATATGCTGCCAGACGGGCGCCCCGCCAAACCGGATGTCCCACAGAGCATCCGGGATGCAGTCCAGAACATTCTGCGTTTCCCAAAGGGCACGCACGGTCATTTCTGTAATTACTACATGGTACGATGTTTCCCGCATGGCTGACACCCCGCTTTTGCTGCTTTGCGTTAGTATACCGCAAAAACGATGGCTTGATACATGGCGGAACCGATGGAAAAGTACGGCTTAAACGCAGCCGGAAATCTCGCGCGGGGTGCGCTTTTTTGCGGCCAACTCTGCCAACGGCTCCAAAAGGCGGCGGTCATCCGGGGCAGCGGCATGGCTTTTGGCCTGGGCCAGCAGCCAGCTGACTTCGCCAGCGGCGGCGCGGCCATATACCTGGGCCTGGTAGCCGTTGCAGCAGATACCAACCTTAGCGGCTTCGATCTGGGCGGAATTTGCCCCGGCATACCGGCGCAGAATGCCCTCCTGCGCGGCATGGCTGGAGAACAGAGTCTTGATCAGTTGTGCATAAGATGCTGCATAACGCGGCGCAAGGCTGTCTGCAGTGCGAAGTTCAATGCCGTTATGGTTCAGGCAGACATCGTAATAGAACATCGAAAGGATCTGCTCAATATCGCCATGTCCCAAAAAGGAAGGATATACTTCAAAGGCGGATTTGCGCCCAACGCCGACAATGCGCGCCCCATGCCGTGCCACGACAAGCGGCTGCTGTAAAATATGGGCGGCGTAACTTTCAAAGCCAAAATTGGAATCCATCACGTTGGGGTAAATGCCGCAGCGGTCGGGGTCCACATTGTTCCAGATGTGGGTATGAATGCTGTAGTTATGGTTGGATTCCCCCTGGTACAGTGGGACATTGTCCGTCAGCAACGCCAGCAGCGGGGTGATCAGGCAGGCCACACGGAACTTACGGACAAAGTCAGCTTCGCTGGTGTAGCGGATAGTAACGCGGGTGGAAGCGGTGGCCCGCAGCATGACTCCACCCTGATTGCCGGTATTGCGGAAATAGCGGTCCAGGATCATATAGCCGCTCTGTGGTACCAACGGCAGAAGCTCCGCCCGGCGGGATGGATGGACCCCTACGGTGCGGGCATACATGTTATTGGCCGCAAGGGCGTTGCACAGGCGGGTAAAGCAGCCCTCGTACACTGCCATAGCCTGCAACACAGTGGGATATGGTGCCAAAGAAATGGTAACCTGGCAGCCGGCCTGGATGGTAATGGTATAACTTGGGCAGCGGAACCCGAGATACACGTTATCCTCCCGCAGGGGCTCATCATGCCCCTGCATGGAGTAAATGACCTGTGCCAGCTGGGCATAGTCAACGGGGGTTCCGTCCAAACGGGTAATGAAATGCTCTATCGTAAGCGCAATGGGCAACACACCAGGACGGGCGCAATCCGCCTGGAAATATGCTGTAAGCGCATCAATTTGTTTTTGAAGATTTGCCAATGGGGCCTCCTATACCAGTAAAACAGCGGTGATGAAACAGGATGATATGGTAAATTGAAATCAGCTTTTAAAATAAACATAAAACACCATTATAAATTATTCTACACCATAATGCCCGCAAAATCAACAATCGCTGCGCGAGGTTAAAAGCGGCTGGCAAAGCAAAAACCGCTATCCCGGCGGAATAGCGGCTGAATGTGGACCTTTATTGGAAATCTTTCGCGCAGGGCAGGCCATATGCGGCATCAGCACTTTGTACGGCACGCAGGATCGCTTCGCTCATAACGCGAGCTCCCAATGCGCCGACAACATCCTGGTCCGCGGCAAGCTTGCCAAGGGATACGGCATAAATGCTGTCACCGTCTGCCGAGGTGTGTACCGGGCGGATGGAACGGGCGTAACCATCGTGCGCCATACCAGCCAGTTTGCAGAGCTGGGTTTTCTGGAACGCTGCATTGGTGAGCACAACGCCGATGGTGGTGTTGCCGACAAACTTGTTTTCTACTACCTCATAGTCTGCGAAAACAACATCCTCGCTGTCCACAAAATGCTTGCAGTCAGGGGTTAGCATACCGGCGACTTTGTGCCCATCACGCCAGTTATAAATATCCCCCAGCGAGTTAACGGCAACAATGGCACCGACTTTCAAATCGCCCAGCTGCACGGCATAGGAACCAATGCCGGATTTCATGCAGGTGCCCATACCGGTCATTTTGCCAACGGAAGCACCTGTTCCTGCACCATAGTTGCCATCGCGGTAATTGTTGTGCTCAGCACCCAGGCAGGCGGCGTAACCCATGGCGGCATCAGGGCGCACATCCATGCGGCCGACCGTCAAATCAAACAGGTCGGACTGGCAGACAAGCGGCACCTTGGTAACGCCGACATCAAAACCAATGCCGCGTTCTTCCAGATACTTCTGTACACCCCCGGCAGCATCCAGACCGAAAGCACTTCCGCCGCTGAGCAGAATGGCATGGATGATCTGTGCGGCTGCCATGGGTTTCAGCAGCTCACTTTCGCGGGAGGCTGGTCCCCCGCCGCGCACATCCAGCCCGGCGGGCGCGCCATCTTTGCCAAACAGCAGTACCGTGCAGCCGGTGGCGGCTTCCGTGTTTTCAGCATTGCCGATCTGCAACCCCTCGAAATCGGTAATTTTAATTTCTTTCATAGCCATAGGTATAAGCCCCTTTCAAAGTGGCAGAATCTTATTTATATTGTAACGCAGAAAAAAGCTATGGACAAGGAAAAGATGATAAGGCAACACCGCATAATTCCCGCCTTACGGCTTAAGCACCGCTCCGGCGGCTGCGGCACGGCATCTGCGTTGCCAAAAGTATCATGCTTTTTGTGCTGCACACGGATTTCGTGGCGGTCATGCAGACCTTTTATCATCTTGGCAATCTCGCGGCAGTCACAGGTTTGCAGGGCCTCGCGGCAGCGGCTTTCCCGCTCTTTGGCATCCATGATGGGGACAACTGCATATTGGGGCATTTCCGAAATCAAAGTCTCCGCCTGCGCCCTGTTCAGCGGCTGACGCATCACAACGGTCTGGTTGTCAACGGGGGCATAAATTGTCATGCTTGGCTGTTTGCAGGTGTGCAGCGTGTAATAGCGTTTGCTTTTGTCCGCAAATTTCATGGGCAGTGGGCCGATCCCATCCACTTTGCATAAACCCTGTGCGCCGTAAACGACAATATCACCAACACAAAACATAAAACAAACCTCCCATTCACACTTTTTAACGTCTTACAATACTATTATAGCACAAAACCCAAGGCCTGGGTAAGGCCTTGGGTTTGAAAACATCAATTTTGTGCGTTTTGGCAAGGCTGAGGCAATGGAAAAGAAGAGAAAATGCAGCAAAATTACTGGTTTTCTTTCTTTTTCTCGCCAAAGCGATATTCTGTGCCATTCTTCAGGCGCTGGATGTTGGAACGGTGCAGCCAGATGACATAAGCGCCCATTAACACGCAACATACCGTGATGAACACAAGGGATGCAGCATCGGTGCCCTTCCAGAGCCAGTAGCAGAGCGTGAGCACAGGATACAGTGCAGCAATAATAATGCTGCCCAGGCTGACAATGTGAGTGATAGCAACTTCAACCAGAAAGATTACCAAAAGCACCAGGCAGGCAATCGGTTCGGTGGCTAACGCAGCACCGGCACCAACCAGCACGCCTTTGCCGCCGCGCAGGCCAAAAAAGACAGGCTTGCTGTGGCCCAGCATGCAGAAGATGGCGGCAAGGTAAGCGCCGCAGATCGGCTGCAAAAGCGGCTGGAAATCAGCCCCGGTGCCGGACAGCAACGAATCAAAGATAAACTGCCCCAGCTTGACGGCAACCACACTTTTGCCCACATCGCCGATGGTAGTGATCACTGCGGGCAGCTTGCCATAGGTGCGCAGCACGTTGGTCATGCCGGCGTTGCCGCTGCCATGCAGGCGGACATCATCGTGGTAAAAAAGTTTGGAAACCAAAACACCAAACAGCAGGCTTCCCAACAGATAGGCCTGCAATGCTGTAAGCAGACAGGCTTCCATCAAATGAACCATCTGTTCTCCCCCTCGTGGTCCTCAGCGTGCCGAACCATCGCCGTGCTCACGAATCAGCAGGCGCATCGGTGTACCGGTCAGGCCAAAGTTTTCCCGAATCTGGTTTTCGATATAGCGCTGGTAAGAAAAATGGAACAACGCTTTCTGGTTGACGAACGCAACAAATGTTGGCGGGCGGGTGGAGCTTTGGGTGATATAGAAAATCTTGAGGCGCTTGCCCTTATCAGAGGGCGGCTGCACACGCGCGGTAGAGCGCGCCAGCATCTCGTTCAATGCGCCGGTCGGGATGCGGGTGCCGTTCTGTACGTCCACATACTGGATGGTTTCAAACAGTTTGTCCAGCCGCTGGCCGGTTTTTGCGCTGATGAACAGGATGGGCGCATAAGACATAAAGCTGAAATCCTCTTCCAGCTGCTTGCGCATCTTGTCCATGGTGTAGCTGTCTTTTTCAACGGCATCCCACTTGTTTACAGCAATAATGCAGGCCTTGCCCTGGTCATGGGCATAACCGGCAACCTTGGAATCCTGCTCCGTAAAGCCGACGGTTGCATCAATCATGATAACGCACACGCGGCTGCGTTCCACAGCAGCCAGGCTGCGCAGCACGCTGTAGCGCTCCACACCGCTTTCCACCTTGCCGCGCTTGCGCAAACCGGCGGTATCGGTAAAGATAAACTTGCCGTACTGGTTTTCCACCATGGTATCAATGGCATCACGGGTGGTACCTGCCTCATTGGCAATAATCAGGCGGTTTTCGCCCAAAATATGGTTGATCAGGCTGGATTTGCCCACGTTGGGGCGGCCAATGACGGCAACAGGAATGCGGTCCTCTTCTTCCTCATCGTTGTCATCAAAGTGCAGGTTCTCACACACGGTATCTAACAGGTCGCCGGTACCATGGCCATGAACGCTGGAAATCGGCACGATATCGCCAATGCCAAGACTGTAGAAATCATACAGCTCCATCGGCGGTTCGCCGACTTTATCACACTTGTTGACTGCCAGAACCACAGGCTTGCCGCTGCGCATCAGCATACCGGCAATATCCTGGTCCTGGGCGGTAACGCCAGCGCCAATTTCGCCCACCATGATAATACAATCCGCGGAATCAATGGCGATCTGGGCCTGTTCCCGCATATGGGCCAGCAGGCCGTCGTCAATGTTGGGTTCAATGCCGCCGGTATCAACCAGCAGGAACTTATGGCCGCACCATTCGCAATCACAGAAAATACGGTCGCGGGTAACGCCGGGCGTATCTTCCACAATGGCAAGGCGCTGGCCGGTCAGCTTGTTAAAAAGCGTTGACTTGCCCACATTGGGGCGGCCAACGATGGCTACGATCGGTTTTGCCATAGTCAAATGCCTCCTTACATAATAAAGTTTATGCGGTTTGCACCGCAAATACGGGCGGGATTACCGCCCACCAAAAGAAAGATGCAGTTTTTTGCGTTTGGGTTTTGGCTTCAGTTCCCCAAGGTAAGCTTTGCACCCACCGGCACCATCGGTTGGGATAACCTCAATCTCACAGCCAAGGGCCTCCCCCAGCTGCTTGGTGGTGAGATCATCCAAAAAGCGGTCTTTTTCGTCCCGGAGCATCACTTCGGGAACACAAAGAATATTGCTGCTCAAATTGCCCTTGCATTGCTTGATGATATCCGTTCCCGTCACAAGGCCCGCAACGCTGACAGTGCCGCCAAAATAATCGTTCTGGATGGCGTGTACGGTAACGGAGATCTGCGGGTATTTGGCATGGGTGGCTTCTGCCATTTCGCGGATAAGCGGCGCGGCAAGGGTTCCGGTCACAACATCAATGCTGCGCGGTTCCACATTGCTGCGTGGGAACTGCAGTTCATCCCAGAAGGAATCATGATACATCCGCCACATGCCAACGCCGTCTTCCAGCTGGTCATAGTTGTCATAGAATTCAGCAGGGGGAACTTCCCTCCCCGCCAGCAGATACCATTCATCACTGGGGTAAACAACACTGCGGCCGTACTGTTCCCGGCAGCGGGCACAATATTCCTCCATGATGTCCAGCGTTTCGGCGGCGGACTGCTGGTCGTAAGGCGTCAGCTTAAACAGCCCCTTACGGTAGGCTGTTACACCGGCGGGCACGGCAGCAATACTTTCCACCTGCGGCCGTAGCCGCAACAGGTCGTCCAGCGTGCGGCGTAGCTCGTCTCCATCATTGATGCCGCGGCATAACACCAGCTGGCAGTTCATATCAATGCCGCCTTTGGCAAACACGTCCAGATAGCGCAGGGTTTCGGCTGCGCGCTTGTTTGCCATCATGCGTACCCGCAGCTGGGGGTTGGTGGTGTGCACCGAGATGAAAATAGGGCTGATATGCAGCTTGATAATGCGCTCAACCTCACGGTCCGTCAGGTTGGTCATCGTGATATAATTGCCATACAAAAAGGAAAGACGTTCATCGTCATCCTTAAAGTAAAGCGGTTCCCGCATACCAGGGGGCAGCTGGTCAATAAAACAGAACATGCAATGGTTAGCACAACTGTGCTTTTCATCACCAAGGTATGTTTTGAAATTGCAGCCGAAAGGCTCATATTCCCCTTTTTCAACAGAAATTTGCTGCTGTGCACCATTCTGGCAGATCGTCAGAGTGAAATGCGGCGCAGAGGTATAGAACTGATAGTCCAATGCATCGTTCAGGGGGTTACCATCAATGGCCAACAGCGTACAGCCAGGTTCCAAGCCCAAACGCTGTGCGGGGGAATGTTCATCAACACTGACAAGATGTAGCGGCATGGTGGCAGCTCCTTTCCGGCAGAATAAAAAATGGGGATAAACAAGAAAAAGGGAGAGGCACAGCCCCTCCCTTTAAGAAGCAATTAAGCCTCTTTGCTAACCTTGACAACTTCGACGCCCTTGTAGTAGCCACACTTGCCACAAACCTGATGGGGCACCTTGAGTTCGCCACACTGAGGACATTTCACCAGCGTAGGAGCCTCCAGCTTCCAAACGTTAGAACGGCGTTTATCGCGACGGGCTTTGGATTGTTTTCTCTTGGGTACTGCCATTTTTAAGCACCTCCTTGGTGAAATTCAACTAAGCAGTTGTTTTAATATGCTAAGCCGGGCATCTGCAGGGGCAGCTTCGTCTGCCGGTTGGCAGTTACATCCTGCCGCCTTCCTTTTGCCACAGATGGGGCATAGGCCTTGACAATCGGGGCTACATAAAAGTACCCGCGGAATTTTGAAAATCAATTCCTGGTACACGAGCTCCCGTATATCCAAGCAGCCTTTTTCATCCAGTGGTAACTCAAAGTCCGGGTCATCAAGCTCACGCTCTTTGACAAAATAATCCACACTAAAATTATAACTCTGGTGAATGGGTGTAAGGCAACGTGCACATTCGGCATCGGTTTCAGCGGCAATCGTCAGCTGCATGACCACACCATCAGCAGTGGGCACAGCCTGAAAAGAACCTGTGACCGGTTCACGGATCACACTTCCATCAAAATTTTCTGCGGAGAAATCTTCAGAAAATTGCGCTGTATAGGGCGTTTTGCCCGTTTTGAAATAGTTCCGAATATCAAAGCGCATAGTTACACCTCAAAAGGTTGCTTATCTAGTATACACAAGTCGACCCATCTTGTCAACAAAAAAACAGAAAAAAGTAAAAGAATTTGATTTTCCCACTCTTTTCAATCGGATGGGCAGCTGTATTGCGGCAAAAGCCACTGCTTTTTGCACGGCATACCAAAGGGGCAGGCTCTTGCAGCGCCTGCCCCCAGCTACTTAAAGGACAATGCTTTTACAGGTACTTCTTGATGCCTTCCGGCAGAGAAGCCTGATCAGCGGATACGGTCACAACAACCTCAACACTGTTGCCTGCAATCTTATCAATCTCAGCCAGGACCTTGGCGGCTGCATCCATGTTGTGGTCAACGATTTTCAGGATGCCGTCAATGAACAGTTCGGTGATATCATAGTTACCAGCCAGAACACCAGCAACAAAACCGTACAGCATATCAGCGCCGTTGATGTCGTATTCATCGGCGTCCAGCAGGCGGGCTGCGTGGTTAATCTCGGTGGTAAGCTTCATGGACTTCTCAATAACAACGATGTTGCCGGAAGTGGTCTTGGTTGCGTTGTTGATCATATCGATCATGGTCTTGGTTTTGCCGGAGCCTTTGGCGCCAACGATCAGTTTAATCATAAGAAGTGACCTCCTTTATATTGAAGCGGAAACAGGCATTAGCCAAGCTTTGCCTCCAGCTCCGCTTTGCGATCCTCATAACCAGGTTTGCCAAGCAGGGCAAACATGTTCTTTTTGTAGCTTTCCACGCCGGGCTGGTCAAACGGATTGACGCTCAGCAGATAACCGGAAACAGCGCATGCTTTCCAGAAGAAGTAAATCAGGTAGCCAACATTATAAGCATCCAGAGAATCTACTTCAATCACGCCGATCGGCACGCCGCCATCATTATGAGCCAGAATGGTGCCTTCCATGGCCTTGCGGTTTACAACGCTCATGTTCTGGTCAGCTAGGAAATTCAGACCATCAAAGTTGCCTTCCAGCGGTTCAATGTAAAAATCTTCACGGGTATTCTTGATATCGACATAAGTCTCGAACATCGTGCGGCTACCATCCTGCAGGAACTGGCCCATGGAGTGCAGGTCAGTCGAGAAGATGCAGGAAGTCGGCATCAGACCTTTCTGGTCTTTGCCTTCGCTTTCGCCAAACAGCTGCTTGTACCATTCGTTCATCATGGTAAAGTCGGGCTCAAAAGCGGCCAGGGTTTCCACAACCTTGCCCTTGCGGTACAGAATGTTGCGGGTCATCGCATAACGATAAGCATCGTTATCCTTGCTGCAAACGCTGTAAGCTTCGCGGGCATCAGCAGCACCTTTCATCAGGGCATCAATGTCGATACCGGCACAGGCGATGGGCAGCAGACCAACGGCAGTCAGAACAGAGTAACGGCCGCCAACATCATCAGGAACAACAAAGGTCGGCCAGCCCTGTGCATCAGCCAGCTGCTTCAGGGTGCCTTTGGCACGGTCAGTGGTGGCATAAATGCGCTTGTTCGCCTCTTCCGGGCCAACGGAATCTTCCAGCAACTTGCGCAGAACGCGGAATGCCAGAGCGGTTTCGGTGGTGGTACCGGATTTAGAAATAACATTGATGGAGAAACGCTTACCCTTGGTCACCTTAATGATGTCGTTCAGGTAAGTGGGAGAAATTGTGTTACCGCAGAAATAAATCTTCAGGCCGTCCTCGGTATCGTTGTGATACAGACCCTTGACTGCTTCGACAACAGCGCGTGCGCCCAGGTAAGAGCCGCCGATACCGGCGACCAGCAGCACATCGGAATCTTCACGGATCTTTTTGGCTGCTTCCTTGATACGGGCGAACTCTTCCTTGTCATAATTAACAGGCAGGTCCAGCCAGCCCAAAAAATCATTGCCAGCACCGGAACGGGATTCCAACTGCTGGTGGGCAAGCTCGACCTGCGGGAAGATCGTATCATATTCTTCGGAACGGATAAACTTTGCAAGATGTTTGCCATTGTATTTGACACTCATCGCTTAAATCCTCCTCATCCATAATTTAGTAACTTCATGATACAGTTTTTACGCTTGATTGTCAAGCCAAAACCTGGCGTTTTTCATTCGTTTTGCACAAAACCTTACGCTGTAAGCCATAAAGCATTGACAACACGCCGGAAACAACCGCTAAAACTGCGCGCGTCAACGGGTTTTGCCGCAATAATTGGGCAGCTTTGCAAAATGCCCTGGCTGTTTTTGATGTTTAGGCTGCCGATAACCGAACCTTCCCGGATGGGAGCCTCCAGCGTTTGCGGAAGTTCAACTTCAGCTTGCAGGGCGCTGCCCTGCCCTTTTACGGCCAGGCAGCGCTCCGGCGCGGTGTAACATAGTTCCAGCGTGGGCTCTTCACCCTTCTGCACGGGCAGTGTTTTGGGGGCGTCTGCCGGGATGGGAACCAGCGCACTTTCAAACATAGCGAAGCCATAATCCAGCAGGCTGGTGGCAGCGGCAAAGCGCTCCTTGCCGCTGGAAGAACCCAGCACAACAGCAATCAGCCGCAAATCATCCCGCGATGCACTGGCGGAGATGCACACACCGGCCTTGCCGGTTGTTCCCGTTTTCAGCCCGGTGATGCCATTATAACTTTTCAGCAGTTTGTTGGTGTTCACCAGTTGGGTTGCACCGCCGCGCAGGGTATCCATCCATACAGTGCAGTAATTTTCAATTTCCGGGTGGTTCAGCAGCATTTCCCGGCTCATGATGGCGACATCGCGCGCGGTAGAAAGGTGGCCGTCTTCATCCAGCCCGCAGGCGTTGCGGAACGTGGTGCTCTGCATACCCAGCTCTTTGGCGCGGGCGTTCATGCGCTCCACAAATACCGGCTCGCTGCCACCAATAAATTCGGCAACGGCTACTGCGGCATCATTGGCGGAGGAAATACAGATGGCTTTCAGCATTTCATCTAATGTCAGCTGTTCGCCGGGTTCCAGCCAAATCTGGCTTCCACCCATATGATAGGCGTGTTCGGATACGGGGACGATATCACTCAGGCTGACCTTCCCTGCTTCCAGTGCTTCAAAGGTCAACAGCAGCGTCATAATCTTGGTGATGGAGGCGATAGGGCGGGACTCGTCGGCGTTCTTTTCATATAAGACTGTGCCGGAATCTTCATCAATCAGGATAGCCGCCTGGCAGGGAACATCAAAATCCCGATCGGTGGCCGGGTTAATATCCAGCGCTGCACAGGGCAGCGCATTCAAGATAAAAAATAATCCCAAAACCAGGGCTGCAACCCGCTTTTTCATGACCAAAGCCTCCCCTGCCATCGTCTTTGGCCGGGCGCTGCCCGGCAAGAATGTTTTTTGCTTTGGTGATATTGTATGCGGTATAAGGGATGTTTATTGCAGCCGCATGGTATTACCACTCATCTTTTTCTGTGTGGGCGGTGGAGCCTTGTCAGAATGGGCAGATTCTATTATAATACTAATAGAGCGTTAACCAATAGAAGGACGGAATACGATGAGAGTTTGTTTTTATACCCTCGGCTGTAAAGTCAACCAGAACGAAACGGGTGCGTTGGCCCAGCTGTTTGAGCAAAATGGGTTTACCGTAGTGGAAGAAAAAGACGGTGCGGATGTTTATGTGGTCAACAGCTGCACCGTGACGAACTTTGGCGACCAGAAAAGCCGCAAATGGCTGCGCCGCGCCAAACGCGAAAACCCCGGCGCGGTGACAGTTCTGACGGGCTGTTACCCGCAGGCGTTCCCGGAAGAAGCCGCTAAAATTGAAGAAGCCGATGTGGTAACGGGTTCCGGCAACCGCCATGCCATTTTGCAGGATGTGCAAAAAGTGTTGAACGGCGAGGAAACCAAGGTGGTGGACATTCGCCCGCACCAGAAGGGCGAAAGCTTTGAAGAACTGCCAATGGACCGCTTTGCAGATCACACCCGCGCATTTGTGAAGGTAGAAGATGGCTGCAACCGCCGCTGCGCTTATTGCGTGATTCCCCGCGCCCGCGGCCCGGTGCGCAGCCGCAGCGAAATAAGCATTCTGGAAGAACTGCGCCGCTTGGCGGCATCCGGTTACTGTGAAGTTGTGCTGACGGCAATCAGCCTGCCCAGCTATGGCAAAGATACCGGAACGGGCCTGGCGGAGCTGGTGGAACATGCGGCGGCTGTGGCGGGCATTGAGCGCATCCGCTTGGGCAGCCTTGACCCGGATATGCTGACGGATGACGATATCCGCCGCCTGGCTGCTGTGCCGAAGCTTTGCCCGCAGTTCCATCTGAGCCTGCAAAGCGGCAGCAGCAAGACTCTGCGCGCCATGCGCCGCCCTTATACCACAGAACAGTATGCCGCCGTTGCCGCAAAGCTGCGAGAAGCTTTTGGCGAGGAAAACGTGAGCATTACGACCGATGTGATTGTGGGCTTTCCCGGTGAGACGGAGCAGGATTTTGAGGACAGCATGGCATTTGTGGCAGGACAGCGCTTTTTGAAAGTACATGTTTTCCCCTATTCTCGCCGCGAAGGAACGCCCGCGTTCGATTTTCCGAATCAGGTTCCGGAGCATGAAAAGGAATCCCGCAGCCGTCGCATGACCGCCGCTGTGGAGAAGGTACGCGCAGAACTGGCCCATGCAGCACAGGGGCGCACGGCACAGGTGCTGCTGGAAACCCCACTGTCCTCCACCTTGTTCACCGGATACACCAAACAATATCTGCCAGTTGTGGTCAATGCGCCGGGGCACAAAAGCGGTGAAATCGTGACCGTAACACTGGGTGAATGGGACGGCAAGCGCTGCCGCGCCCAGGCACAGTGATGGACAAGGCGGGAAAACATAAAATTTGCGCGGTTTTTTCTTGAATTTCCGGGTTTTCCTCTTGTAATAAAGGCGGTTTCTTGGTAAAATCTTAACAGGAGCCGTATCGTTATTATTTTAACTTAGGGCAATACCGCATAATTCTAAGTGCCGATACGGCGAGCGAGGTGCGGCAGATGCTAAGCCAAAAGCGCAGATAAAGCAATGAAATGGCAGATTACGCGAAGGAAATCCGGGACCTGCCCTTTAAGATCATGCCCGGCGAGGACTCTTCGCTGCGCAGCAGCATCTTCCTGGAGAGAGCGATTGTTTCTGAACGCATCCGTCTGGCTATGGGCCTTTCTCTGCGCCCGGTTACCGAGAGCGTTTCCGCTACCGAAGACCTGGAGCACAGCGTAATTGCTGACAAGTACTATGAGCCGCCGCTGATCAACGTTATCAAGTTTGCCTGTAACAAGTGCCCGGAAAAGATCATAAAGGTTACCAGCATGTGCCAGGGCTGCCTGGCTCACCCCTGCCAGGAGGTCTGCCCCAAAAAGGCAATCAGCTTCCGCAATGGCCGCAGTCACATTGATCAGGATCTCTGCATCAAGTGCGGCCGCTGCGTAACCACCTGCCCGTACAACGCCATCGTCAAGGTGGAGCGCCCCTGCGCCAAGGCTTGCGGCGTTGGTGCTATTCGTTCTGACGAGCATGGCCGCGCAGATATTGATTACAACAAGTGCGTATCCTGCGGTATGTGCCTGGTCAACTGCCCGTTCGGCGCTATCGTGGATAAGGGCCAGATCTTCCAGCTGATCCAGTCCATCAAGCGCGGAGATGAAGTCATCGCCATCGTGGCACCTGCCTTTGTCAACCAGTTCCCCAACATGACCCCCGCCAAACTGCGCGAGGCCATGAAGCGCCTGGGCTTTGCCAACACTGCAGAAGTTGCCATTGGTGCTGACCTGTGCACCATTGATGAAGCGCATGACTTCCTGGAGGAAGTTCCCTCCAAGCACCCGTTCATGGGAACCTCCTGCTGCCCGGCATGGAGCGTTATGGCCAAGAAGAACTTCCCCAAGTTTGCTGACTGCATCAGCATGGCCATGACCCCCATGGTGCTGACTGCCCGCCTGCTGAAGCAGGATCACCCCGCAGCCCGTATCTGCTTTGTCGGCCCCTGCGCCGCAAAGAAGCTGGAAGCCAGCCGCCACAGTGTGCGCAGCGAGGTTGACTTTGTCCTGACATTTGAAGAACTGATGGGCATGTTTGAAGCCAAGCAGATCAACTTTGATGACCTGCCGGATGACCCGAATGATAACTTCAACAATGCCAGTGCCGACGGCCGCGGCTTTGCCGTCAGCGGCGGTGTTGCACAGGCGGTCGTCAATGTCATCAAGAAGGAAGACCCGACCCGCGAAGTGAAGGTCGTTTCCGCACAGGGCCTGGCAGAATGCAAGAAGATGATGCAGCTGGCTGCTGCCGGCAAGTACAACGGCTATCTGCTGGAAGGTATGGCCTGCCCCGGCGGCTGCATTGCCGGTGCCGGCACTTTGGCTGATCCTGCCCGCAGCGCAATGATGCTGAACAAGTACAAGGCACAGGCAACGATGAAGACCGCTGCCGATACCCCGTACAAGGATACCCTGGATAAGCTGAAGTACTAATTTTTGCGGCGTAGCGGAAGTCGAGCCGATAGGCTGACCCGGTAAGCCAAAACAAAATATAATATAACGTTCCCCGGAACTGGTTTGCTGTTAGGGCAGAATGGTTCCGGGGAACGTTTTTGTTTTTTACATGCAGTTGTTAAAGCACTGCCCTGTGGACGACTTGTCTCTATCCACAAAAAGGAGTGTTAAGGAAAGCAGCAAGCCCGGTAGATCAGGTTTTGGCTGTTTGATAATTTAAGAGAGCTGACCGTCCATTTTCGCATAAAAAAATATAAGGCAATACCGCATAATTCTAAGTACCGATACGGCGAGCGAGGTGCGGCAGCTGCTAAGCCAAAAGCGCAGATAATACTTCGGTGTTGCCATAAGGCATAAAAATAGCAAGGCCAGACAGAACATTGGCGTTGTCCGTCTGGCTTTGCTGTTTTATATTATTTGTGATATTTCATGCCATTGTTGATGGTGCAGGCGCGGTAGATCTGTTCCGTCAGTACAAGGCGGGCCAGTTGGTGCGGCATCGTGATGCGTCCCATGGACAGCTTTGCGTTGGCGGCTTTTTTTACAGAATCCGCCAGCCCGTGGGATGAGCCAATTACAAATGCAATATCCCCCGCCCCGCTATTGGCGCGGTCTGCAATCAGTTTTGCCAGCTCTTCACTGGAAAATTGTTTACCTTCCACGCAAAGTGCGGCGAGATATTCCCCCTTGCGCAGGCTGGAAAGAATGGCGGTTGCCTCTTTGTCCAGAGCTTTGCTGATTTGGGCGTCACTGGCGTTTTTATCTGCAATCGCAGCTTCTGGCAGCTCAATAATACGGAAATTGCAGAAAGCGCCAAGACGCTTTTGATATTCGGCAACGCCTGCCGCAAAATAGGGCGCGTTCAGCTTTCCAACACAAATCAAATCAATATTCTGCATGGGGTACCTCAGAACTCTATGTAGGGGCTTACCTCATTGCGGGACTGTGCCTGAATCAGCACATCCCGCCCTGGCTGGATGCCAGCGGCAAGCAAGACATTGTATACTGTGGTTAGTGCCAGCTCTGGCGAATTGTTAGTTTGGCTGAGATGGCACAGCGCAAACTTTTTGCAGCCGTCCTGAATCAGGTCCAGCAGCTCAGCCGCACAGGCGCGGTTGTCCAGGTGGCCGCGGTCGCTGGCAATACGCACTTTGAGATAATAAGGATACGGCCCACCGTGCAGGCTGAACGAGTCGTAGTTGGCTTCCAGCGCAACCAGGCTGCAACCGGCAAGGTTTTCCTGCACGACAGGAGTTAATACACCAAGGTCCGTGGCAAGCGCCATAATGTGGCCGTCCGGCGTTGTGACGCGGTAGCCACAGCACGGTACATCGTGGCTGGTGGGAAAGCTGGAAACACGGAATGTGCCAATATCCTCAGTGCGGCCATCCATGGCAATCGCGTCCAGTGCGGGCGGAATGGTTCCGCGGGAATAAAGCGTATCCAATGTGTCAGCACAGCCATAGACTGGCACCGAATAATGCTTGAAAAAAGTATCCAACCCGCTGACATGGTCTGAGTGTTCGTGCGTAATGAGAATGCCCTCACAGTCGGATACAGCAAGCCCCAGGCTGCGGAGCGCATTCAAGGTTGTACGGCAGCTTTTGCCCATATCGATCAGAAGGTACTTTCCCTCGTGCAAAATCAGGGCGCAGTTGCCGGAGGAACCGGAATACAGTGTGGTAAATAATGCCATAAAGAATGATATCCTTTTGAATTGCGGCTGCACGGGCGCATCAATGCAAAATACAGCCTTTGATGAAACGCTTTTGCCAACGGCCATAAAAAACAGGCCGCATTACTGCGGCCCGTAAAAGCCAGTGTTACATTGCGCGAGTCATGCGTACAGGGACTTCTACACGGCGGATATCCGCGCCAAGTGCCTGCAGCTTTTCTACAATGTTTTCGTAACCACGCTCAATGTGTGCGGTCTCGTCAATTTCGCTGACACCATCCGCGGCAAGGGCAGCCATGACCATTGCCGCGCCGGCACGCAGATCCAGCGCACGCAGCGGGGCGGGATACAGCTTTTTCACACCCTCAATAACGGCGACCTGGCCATCGACCTGGATGTTAGCACCCATACGGATCAGTTCGTCCACATAGCGGAAGCGGTTTTCCCAGATGCCTTCCGTTACAATGGAAGTGCCATCGGCCAGCGTCAGTAGCACTGTCATCAATGGCTGCATATCCGTCGGAAATCCGGGGTGCGGCATGGTCTTGATTTTAACCGGATGGATGGCACCGTGGCGCACAATGCGCATGGCATCATCGTATTCGGTCACTTCGCAACCAGCGGCGCGGAGCTTTGCGGTAATGGGCTCCATATGTTTAGGAATCACATTGTGCAGGGTCACATCGCCGCCGGTAATAGCTGCGCCAACCATATAGCTCCCCGCTTCAATCTGGTCCGGAATGATGGAATAAGAGCAACCATGCAGCTGCTTGACGCCACGAATCTTGATAACATCCGTACCGGCACCGTGCACATCAGCACCCATCATGTTCAGGCAGTTGGCAAGGTCTACAACATGCGGCTCACGGGCAACGTTTTCCAGAATGGTCAGGCCCTCCGCTTTCACAGCGGCCAGCATGGCGTTCATGGTGGCGCCAACGGAAACCGTATCAAAAAAGATATGGCTCCCAGTCAGGTGCTCTGCACGAACACGGATCATGCCGTATTCAACGGAATCATCGGCACCCATAGCGGTAAAGGCTTTCAGGTGCTGGTCAATCGGGCGCGGTCCCAGATTGCAACCACCGGGCATGGCAACCTGACCGGCACCAAAGCGGCCCAGCAGTGCGCCCAAAAAATAATAACTGGCACGCATCTGGCGGGAAAGCTCGTTCGATACCTCGGTGCAGTTCAAATGGGTCGTATCAATTTCATATGTGCTTTTGCTAATCATGCGGATGCTGGCCCCCAGCTCGCTCAGGATCTGGAGGGAGGCCATAACATCGCTGATACAGGGAAGGTTTTCGATGGTACATTTATCTGCCGCGAGAATGGTGGCCGGCAAAATTGCCACAGCGGCATTCTTGGCGCCGCCGATAACGACATCGCCGTTCAGGGGCTTGCCCCCATGAATCACAAACTTTTCCAAGCAGCTACTCTCCTTTTAGGGTAAAACGTGCGAAATAGCCCACAGTAATCAGGAGCCACCGCACACCTATATCATATTATACACCATCCGGTGTACTTTGAAAAGCGCTGACCCTATTATTTGTAAAAAAATAGATAAATTGTAACCTGAATGAAATCTTTTTGCGCCAAATCTACAGGAAAATACCGGTATAACAGGGATGACTTGCATCATTCCCGCCGCTTAGCGGGAAGCACGCATGCCGCCAAAGTAGGTCTGGGCGCTGAAACGAGCACCATTATAATACATCTCAAAGTGGCAGTGGTTGCCGGTAGAGTCACCCGTGGAGCCAACCAGGCCGATGACATCGCCCTGGTTCACGGCCTGGCCTGCTGTGCATTTCAGCTGCGACATATGCGCATACAGCGTGCGGTAGCCGTTGCCGTGGTCGATAATAACATAATTGCCATAGCTGTAATGCCAACCGGCAGTAACGACCTTGCCGGAATCCGATGCAATGATGGGGGTACCGTAAGCGGCACAGATATCGGCACCCTTATGGTAAGAGCTCATCCAGCGGCTGACATAGGTATAGTTCGGAACAGGCCATACAAATGTGCCGCTGCCAATGCGGGCAACCATGCCGCTGGCAAGCTTAGTACCTTTAACAATCAGCTGTGTGGTAGGGTTCTGCAAAACTTTATAATTGACAACTTCGCTGGAGCTTTCAACGCCGTCAATATAGGTGGTTTCGCGGGTAATCTCCTCGGTGCCGTCGGCACCTTCCTGCACAACAACCGTCTTGCCGAAATCATATTCGTCCGATTCACTTGTCTGGGTGTCAAACGGGATCGGCTCGGTATAGGTGCTGCGCAAGACCTCTTTGATCTGCAGCATATCCGGGTGCGAAACACCAGTCATAACAGCGGTTCCCTCATCCAGAACTTCATCGGTCCCGGTCAGATCGGGGTTTAATGCGGCCAGCATATCCCAGGATACACCGGTATTATCCACAACTGTCTGAACAGTATCCCCCGCTGCTGCGGTGTAATAGGTGGGGCCGCCGCCCTGGTTCAGGGTACTGATCACATTGTTGTAATCCAAAATGGAAGAAAGCAGATAAATGCCGTCAACCAGCTTGATGTCATGTACAAAGCTGACGCGCTTGTTCTGGTCCATTGCGTTGACGTAAGGCGCTTTAATACTTTCCAGATAGGTGCGCAGATGGTCGCCTTCCGTGGTGACAAAACGCAGGGAATCATCCACATAGACAGCGGTTGCTTCGCCGATCTGGTCACTGGAAGCGCACAGAATGGCGTCCGCAGCTTCGGTTTCCGTCATGGTGCTGCTGCCGGATTCCAGCGTGTAGGTAGGGGTAACATCCCAGCTGTCATCCGAAACCTGTGCGCCGGTGGAAGCCATAACAGCTTCCGCATTGGTGATACGGGAACGCACATCTTCACGGGCGCTTTCAAATACCTGTTCGCTGGCTACCGTGCCGACAGACGTTCCATTAACCTGAACATTCAGAACAAAGTTCTGGTTCAGCCCGCTCTGCACCACATACAAAAAGCCTGCCGCCGCAGCAACCGGCATAATGTAAGAAAGCGCGTTCAGCAGCAGCGGCAAAAATTGCCGTGCGGCATGGGCGAAATAACGGAGTTTTTCCTTGCGGATGGTATGGGCGCTTTCGTCAGAAAGTTCATCCGAAATTGCGCGGAAATGGCGTATGCCGGAGCCAACCACCTGGAACGGCTCGACGATATCCTCGCACAGGGTAATGATGCCGAGAGCAAACGGGCGGATGATTGTGACAAGCAAACGGGCTGCGTTCATGCCAATGGTAGAAGCAACTTTGTAAGTACCGCGCACAGCGCAAACCACGGCATACTCGACCCAAAAGCCGATCATGTACAAGGCATCGCCAATCAGGTTCGCGTGCGGAACACGCGCCAGTACCTGACGGAAGCTGTGATGGCGACGGGCTTTTTTTGTTCTGCGCCGCCAGGCGTGTACGGTCAGCTTGCAGCGCAGGCCGTCCAACCAGAGGGTAAAACCATTGTGAGTACGGATAGAAGATACAGGTGCTTTATTTTGTTGTTCAGTTTGATTCTGTTGTTCCAAATGGGTAGGATTTGTGCTCAAAAGAGGCTCCTTTCCGCGCGTAAAGGCGCGTGCATGGGGTTATAGGGCGCAATGTAGGCATTTTGTGCTACTCAGCGCAGGGCAGCACGGATTGTAACATTGTTTGAATCTCTTCTTTGTCTGGCAGATAGGCTGCGCAGCAGGCGGCCAGAAAATCCTCCGGCAAAGGGCTCTGCACCCGGCGGGGCTCATGGTCCGCGGGGCGGTTGAACCGCAACACTGCACAATGCAGGGCGTGACGCGCAATGATATCCGTATGGCCGCCGTACAAACTATCCCCCGCCAGCGGGTGGCCGAGCCAGGAAAAGTGAACGCGGATCTGATGGGTACGGCCCGTTACCGGAAAACAGGAAACCAATGCGTGGGAAGCGCTGGCGGCCAGCACGGTGTATTCCGTCACACTGGGCTTGCCGTCTTCCCTTACACAGCGGCCAATGATGGAATCGCCGCGGCGCGCAATCGGGACGTCAATGCGGCCCGACCCAACGGGCAGCGGGCCTTCCACCAGGGCAAGATAACACTTTTGTGCAGTCTTGGCGAGTTCCGGCGCGGCAAAGGCATTCTGCGCACACAGCACAAGGCCGCTGGTGTTTTTATCAATGCGGTTGACCGGGCGGAATACGCCATCCTCGCCGCGGCATTTCAGGCGGTACAGCCAGCCGTTCGCAAGGGTCCCGCTGGTATGGTTTAATGTGGGGTGTACCGCAATGCCAGCAGGTTTGTTCAATACAGCCGCAAACTCATCCTCATAGATAACATCAATAGGCAGCGGCTCCGGCTGAACATCGGTGGGAGGCTCAGGAGGCAGAGCGAACGAAACAATCTGCGCTGTTGCAACGCGGTAATCTGTATGGACGGGGATGACCTCATCCCCCAGCCGCACACAGAAGCCAGTGCCCTGATATTTGACCGCCTTGATGCAGGCGGAGCTGACACCCATGGTGCGCAGAAAAATATTCAGGCGCATGCCATTGCAGGATGTGGGCACGCGGAAATGCAGCATCTGCATCAGTTTGACCTCCGTTCGGAACCACCGGAGCGGCTCATACGCAATATATTATAACACAAAAAAACAGCAGTTGCAAATGATGCAAAAATATGGTATGATAATACACAAACGAGTGGAACATACGACGGCGGGGCGGCTTGACCGCCCTGAGGAAAGTCCGGGCTTCACAGAGGCATGGCAACTGCTAACGGCAGCCGGGGGTGACCCTAGGGATAGTGCAACAGAAATAGACCGCCGCCCCCAACAGGCGGTAAGGATGGAAAGGCGAGGTAAGAGCTCACCAGCGCACTGGCGACTTTGCGGCTATGTAAACCCTGTCAGAAGCAACAACCGTATGGGACATATGTGGAAGCCTCGCACGTCCCGGAGTTGGCGTGACGGCCCTTTGGGGCCGCGGAGTTTTGCGGCAACGTAAAACCAAGATAGATCGTCGTTTAATACAGAACCCGGCTTACGGTCCAGTCGTTTTTTATAACAAATCAGCCCCGCACGCAGTAAAAATACTGTGCGCGGGGCTTTTTCGTGTTCTGAGCTTAAGGCAACACCGCATAATTCCCGCCTTACGGCTTAAGCACCGCTCCGGCGGCTGCGGCACGGCATCTGCGTTGCAAAAATGCTCGATAATACACAAAGTATTATCTGCGCTTTTGGCTTAGCAGCTGCCGCACCTCGCTCGCCGTATCGGCACT
>PPYF01171871.1_pt1 | contig 28142 bp, 22 predicted proteins | sample 1559871 | NCBI WGS metagenome assembly PPYF01 (sample SAMN08240021, study PRJNA423297) | Human gut metagenome, whole genome shotgun sequencing project.
GGCATTTTAGTGTTCTCCTCTAATTTCTATCTTATGCGCACAACGGTGCCAAAGAATTCATTTTTTCTATCATAACATATCTTCCCTTTCAAATGAGAATCCTTTTTTCATTATATACTAATTGTCAAATTTTGAAAAGTTAAGGGAACAATATCTTGAGTCCGAAACCTCTACCCGCAAAGTAAAACAGCGGACAAGAACCGCAAAATTAATCAATTCCTGTTCGCTGTTATTTCAACTTTATTTCAAAATTCTTTACGGAACCAGCATCCTTCCCCAAGATAACTTTTTAAGAAGCCTGATCAATATTCCAGATACAACAAAGACTCCCACTCCTCCCAACACCCGGTAAATAATGCTGTAACGATTCACTTCCGTAAATGTTAAAATAGCATCAAAAAAATACCAGTGGATCAGATAAATTCCAAATGTTAATCCGGAAAGTTTATCAAAAATTCTACTGCTATGCTGTCGAAATCTAAAAGATCTAAATGCCAGAAAAACAGCGGAAGAATACAAAATACAAGGCACATTCAAGTATCCCTTAAAAGTCTGAACAATATATCCGGTTTGCCAGCAACAGTACCAAGTTCCTAAACAATGCATACAAAGCCCTACTAGACCCAAAACATAAATAGAAACTCTTACTCCTTTCTTTATGTCGTATTGATCCAGATAATATCCAATAAGTATATATATCAGATAATTATTCCCCAATGGCATAATAAAGCCATAATTATACTGAATTCCCAGCAGTCCACTCAAAAAAGGACATAGGGAATTCAGTAAAAAAGAAATTGCAATGATATATCCAAAAACTTTTTTCCTTTGTGCCTCCGGAATCAATCCAAAAATCGGAATACAAAAATAAACAGTAAATAATGCAGGAAAAAACCAATAAATTGGTACATATTCCGTATTTAATACAGACTCAAACACTGTTGAAACATTAAGATGACCCAGTTCCATCTTCCCGGTTATACAGAGATAAAAAAGTCCAAAAAAACTCCAGAACAAAAATGGTATGAAAGTTTTTCCAAATCTTTTTTTCATATACAGTTTTGTACCGTATCGTTTTCTGTAATCAATCAATGTTGCCCCGGAACTCATAAAAAATATCGGCACTGCAAAATAACATACACTTTCAATGAGATTTGCCGTAACCCAATATCTTTCACGACTGAATTCCCAAAAAACATCATTCGCATGCAGCATAACCACAGCAAGACACGCGATCACATTCAACACACTAATATATCCTTTTTTGCTGTCCGCCACCTCTATATCCTCCTGCGATTCTCTGGCTATGCCTTTCTTTTTTTCACCTTACTTAATACCTGCCCGACAATCTCCACTGTCGTCTTTTCTCTGCTCGCCAAGAGTACAACTCCATAACTGCCAAAAAACAAAACAGCCGATACTGCCAGACACAGAAAATCATTCAGTTCCAAGCGGTACACCCACAGACTACAAAGGCATCCAATTCCAACTGCTGCTGCGACCTTCAGATATGATATTTTTTTTAACACCGGAAGAATTTGTCCCCGCATTGCCATCACCTGTACAATAAATACGGAAATTTCCGCCAACACCGTTCCTATCGCTGCACCCGCAGCGCCCATGCGCGGAATCAGAAGCGTATTGACAATGACATTCACGATTGCTCCCACGATTTCCGAATACAGTACCTGATTTTCCCTTCCCAGAGGAACAAGAATCTGCAGACCAATAATATTGGTTAAGCCGATAAATACCAGAGTTGGCATAATCAGCCGCATTGGAAGTACTGCATGATCGAAAGCTGGTCCGGAGAGAAGATAAATGGATGGCTTCGCAAAAAGAATAAAATAAATGCAAAGTGGAACTGAAATGAGAAACACAAAATTTAAAGCTTTTTTTGCAATCCGATAAAATTCTTTCTTCTCTCCTATTTCAATATAATAAGAAACTCTTGGCAAAAGAACGGTTCCCAATGATGTAACGAAACTTACAAGAATATTCTTTATTTTGACCGCAGCATCATAATATCCATTTTCCGTAGTTCCTCTGATAAATCCCAGCATCACATTGTCCATATTAGTATACACAGTTGTAGCTATGGACATTGCAAAAAAAATTGAAATCGGTTTTATATGTTGCCGAAAATCATAAGCACCGACCGGACGAAGAGAGATATATTTTCTGAGATTGATAAAATTCAGAACATTAGAACCTGCCGCAGCAAAAATAGTAATTCCACCATAAATGATATAGTCTTCCTTTTCTCGAATTAGCAGGAACATGGCAATCAGCGCGATAAATTTAAAAATAATAGAGCGCACCGTAATGTAACTGTACTGTTCCAAACCTTTATACAACCACTCTACTCCGATTGTATTAAAGAGAATCAAGCTTCCCATAATCACATACAGAAGCTTTTCCTGACGAAACTGAGGAACCAAATACAGCGAAATTCCGAAAGCAAGATATACAATCAGGCAGGTAACCAGATTAATCAGCATAATTTCCTGCACTGTTCTTGAGAGCTTTTCTTTATCATCTCTCACCTTTGCGCAGGCACGAATTCCGTAGGTCGGCACTCCCAACTGCGCGAACATTGAAAAATATGTGATCACTGAGTTTGCAAATGATACCGTTCCGATTCCTTCCGGCTGCAAAATTCTGGACACATAAGGGTATGTAATGATTGGAAAAATCATTGAAGATGCCGTCAAAATACTATTCATTATAAAGTTGAATTTTACTGATTTAACTTTGTTTGCCATTCGATTGTTTCCCTTTTGTTTTCCATTCTATCACTTCATTCTTTAATGTCTGGTATGTTTCTTTTACTTTCCAGAATACTACATATTTTTCATCGGATTTGTAAAAATATGCACCCATTAATAACAAAAATGGGTTATACCATGCCATATATAACTGTGGATCCGAAATACTATGTGCTGCTAAAAAGAATCCCGCAATCAGTAACATAGCGTCTTTCTCTTTTAAGGCTTTACCCATAATATAAGTAAATCCGGCACACAGTAACACCAAAATTACAATTCCATAATTGATGGCCACATTCATATATGCACAATCTACATACATATATGGATCCGGTCCATTGAACTCTGTATTCCAGGTAATTGCCTGTCCTAAAATTGATATACCATACTGATCATAAGCCTGCTGTCCTAAAGATAAGCGATTCGTCATAATATTATTGATTTTTGGAAAAATCCAGCTTCCCCAACGAAACGCTAAAATTGCCTCAATAGAAACAAAAGCAAAAATGTAAAATACATAATGCAGGAACTTACAAATCCATTGGTTTTCCATCCATTTAGACGAGATTCTTTCGGTAAAGAATACAACTGCCAAAATCAAAAATACCATTGCAAAAATCGTTTTTGTGTCCGTCGTAAAGAAAAAGAAAAGATTTAGCAATGTAATCACTGCATAAGTGATTGCTTTCATTTTTCCTTTTTTTATAAATATATACATGAGTACCATATGAAAAAAGTAATTTGCGGACAGCGTCGTATAATTATAGCCCAGATAATACCTGGGTGAGCCATCCAATCTGAGAATTGTCTCGTTTGGCAATATCCCAATGACCCAACTCAGCAAAATGAAAATCATCAAAACGCATTCCACAAAGAATGACAACTTTATCAAATCTTTCCACTTCTGATTTCCGGCCGCAATAATAAACAAAATTGCAAAAACAATCCGAAATAACCCTGTATTAACTGCCGAAATCAATACACATATTCCACACGCAAAAATAACTGGCAGTTTACTTACTGTGAGTTTTTTCTGCAGTAAATGAATTCCTACCAGCGCCAGGCAGATAAGATTTGTCATTTCAAAAACACTCGAAAAATGCGCAAAAGACTCATACGCTGAATCCACCAGAATGTTCATGCTGAGCCAGATTACATATGAAATATAAAACAATATGTTTTCACGATTAATATCAATATACAACCAGTTTTTCAATTCTGCTGTCCTCTGTCCGCTGTTCTTGCTCATACTTCACTCCTATTTCACAACCATATTCATCGGCCGGCAAAAATTATACGATTCTTTCTTCTTCTCAGCCAGATTCTGAGACGTTCTTTCCATTTCATCTCCGTATTAACCGTCCTGAATTCTTTAACTTTCAAATGTTTATAGTAAACCCATACATTTAGAAGCCGTTCCGACATGAAGCCAAAAATCCTTTTCTGATAATCATTGTAATCCTGAAAATCGACCTGTTGCTCCAGTTCAAAAAGAATATGAAACAGCCATTCACAGTATTCATCAAATAATTCTTTCCGACAAATCATCATATTATAAAGCCAAGAGCGGTTTTGACTGAAGTATTCATCAAACGCCGGTATACACTCCGGATAAATTTTTTCTATAATTTTTCTGACTCGTTCCAGATCCTTTTCCAATCCAGCAACCATGTAATATTCTTCCCATGCAGTTTCTTTTAGCCACTCTCTTTTGGGGAGAATAATATCATACATGCACAGAACTTTCTCTATTTCCTCAGCTGAAAGAAATCTTGTAGGTTTAACAGAAAACTTTGCATTTGAAAAATATCTTCGATAATGCACAAGCCCCGTAATATCACTGTCTGTATCGTTCTTCCATATCCAATATAATCCGGTCAATTCACAGTAATTCGGATTTTTCGAAGATATATTGTCACCGTCATCATCTCTCTGATATCCAAGATCTTTTTTCCCTTTCGCTCCCACCTGCAAAATGCAGTAGTCTTTCAAGGGATACTCGCGATATTTTTTGTGCGTTGCTACGTATATTCTTGTATTCATTTTAGAAACCATCCTGTTCAGTATATTTTATATCTTTTTTGACAGTCCTGTAATTTGCTGCACAGAATAACATCGCAACAGTTTCTCAAACAAAACTATTGCAATGTATATAAGTACTAATCCCTCTAATTTTTCTGGTTCATTTCAAGATAATACTTTTCAAATTGTTTCGCAGCTTTCTTAATCTCATATCCCTGTTCTGCAATTTCCATCGCTGTATCCCGGCGAACAAAGTCTTTCTGTTTCTCCAGGATTATATCTGCCCACTGTTCTGCACTTTCATTCAAACTCAAATATTCTGACAAATCTTCTATTGGAAGTTCTTTTGCAATCTCATCCGACATATACACCGGAAGTCCCGTTGCCTGAGCCTCCACCCCGACAACCGGAAGTCCTTCAAAGAATGATGGCATCAAAAACAGGTCCATCATATTTAGTAATTCCGGTATATCCCTGCGTATTCCCAAGAAAAAGACCGAATCCTGAATACCTAATTCCTGAACCTGTTTTTCACATTCTGCTCTTAAGTCTCCTGCGCCAATTAAAAACAGAACGCTCTGAGGCTCTTTTCTGTGTATCTGTTGGAATATTTCTATAAGAAATTTGTGATTTTTCTGAATCTCAAATCTTCCAATATGTCCAACTACCAGTTTGTTCTCTACTGAAAACTTTTGCCTGTACTGCGCTCTTACGCTGGGGAAATAGCGGAATTTTTCTGTATCCACCGCATTTTTGATCACCTTATACTTTTGTTCTCTGATAATTTTGGAAGGGAATTTCCACTCAGCTGCCAGATGTGAACATGCAAAATAGTCGGTGGGATATTTCATAAGATACGGAACAGATAATGCCTTGATAATATGATATTTGGCATTTGCAAATCCACCACAATGAGAATGTACGATAATATTTTTCACACCCACATCATGCGCTATCTTAGATCCTTCCATCAGAGCATAGGTGCTACCAGAATGAAAGTGCACAGTATCGTAGTGATGTTCTTTTAAAAACTGAGTCACGCACTTTTTAAATACTTTATTATTTTCATGTCCAAATGTGTGATCATAATGATAGACATGTCCACCCATGTTTTCAATCTCAAGTTTTAGTTTGGGATTATCACAGGTAAATGGGGTCAGGAAATCAAATTGAACCTTTTCCCGATCCACATTTCTGTACATATTCATAATAAAGCTTTCCTGCCCTCCATTGGCAATTGGCTCACGAAAGATTTGCAGCACACGTATTCCAGACATCTTTCTCTATTTCCTCTCTACATATTCGATCGCAGGACAAAACCTCAACCCTTCAGCCGATGCACCTACAATAATTTTAATTTTTTTCCATCTGTATCCCTTGGATTTAACAAGCACCCTTACCACATGATACATTATTTTACTGATCTGATAAATTTTCCGACGGAATCCTTCCTTTTTCGCTATATATACCTCATTTCGATATGCATATCGATACCGCTGCATTCTGGAGACATCATCCAATGCGATATTGGACCCTTCATTATTTGCAGTCTTATGCACAACCACACTCTCAGGCACGTAATAGCAAGGATATTTTTCCGATATCCTGCGTGTATATTCCACATCATCTCCCCAAATAAAAAATTCTTTAATTGGTAGTCCTATCTCCATCACAGTCTGCGCTGACACCAACATCGAAACAAACGTCGCCTGTCGGCACTTTTTAAATGTTCTTCCTTTAATTTCCTCTGAATCAAGAAATTTCTGTTCGTTCATCCGGCATACCGCACCGTCTTTCCATACTGCCTTGCTGGAGAGAAATCCAAATTTACCATCTGTATCACGGATTGCCTGCACAAGCTCCTGAAGAGCATTTGGGGTCGGAATGGTGTCATCATCCATAATCCAAATATAATCATACCCTCTGTGTACAGCTTCCTTGAGGGCATAATGAAATCCTCCCGCTCCCCCCAGATTCTGCCCGGTATTCATATAAATAACTTTTTCTTGACTGATAAATTCCTGTATTTTCTCTTTTGTTCCATCCGTACTCGCGTTATCTATGATCATAAGATCCACAGGCTCCGTCTGTTTCAGAAGCGCATTGATACATTCGACCAGCAATTCTTTTCGATTATAAGTCACCACAGCTGCAGCAATCCGGAAATTACTCACTTTCCCATACTCCTTTGTATTCTCAAAAACTTGCATCATATTTTTTCCCTGAAAACTTTGCCCGCAAAAAAGATATTCCCTTATGCAGCCAGTTCACCTGTTCCATGCTGATGACCGGAACCTCCTGATACGAATATCCGTTCTTTTCAATCCAGACATCCAACAGCAACTCACTGATTCTTCCAAACAGCCTTGCCTGAAATGGATCGTAATTTTCATAATCAATTCTGCTTTCCAACTCCGTGAGAATCGAGAACAGCCAACTACAGTAAGCATCACATTTTTCGCGCGACATAATAAACATATTGAACATATGCCCATAAGTACGTTTCATTACTTTATCAAAAGCTGAAACGTATTCCGGATATTTTTCCTGCAGAATTTCTCTGGTGCAATCCAAATGCTCCGCATAATGGGTATGCGCATAATGAGAATATAAATTCTCAATATAATAACGTCTTTTTTTGGGCAGAATAATATCGTTCTTTGCCAAGAGACTCTTGATTTCTCTCTCTGTCAGAATCTGATCAAACTTGTCACCATGTCCCGTTCCCTGTTTCCCCGCAAAATATCTTCGATAGTGTACCAGTCCCATATAATCAGAATCCATATTTTTCCACATCCAGTACAATCCGGTCAATTCACAATAATAGGGATTCTTCCCAGAAATGTTATCTCCGGTATTATCTCCGGCAAAGCCAATATTCCCTTTGCCTTCTCTTCCTACATGAAGCGGAAGATAACATTTCTCCTTCGGCATCCGATATTTTTTATGCACTGCAACAATGACGGTAATTTTCATCATTTAATCTTCTCCCACATATTCATCGCCGATTCGATTACCTTGTCCATATCGTAATACTTGTACTCACCCAGACGGCCGCCAAAAATCACTTTTTCTTCTTCCGCTGCCTTTTTCGCGTATTCCTGATACAACGTCTGATTTTTCTCATCGTTCACCGGATAGTATGGCTCCATGCCTTCCTTCCAGTCTGTCGAATACTCTTTTGAGATAACGGTCTTCGGCTGTGTGCCAAACTCAAAATGCTTATGTTCGATCACACGGGTATAGGGCGTCTCCCTGTCTGTATAATTGACAACTGCAACTCCCTGGTAATTTTCCATATCCAGAACTTCTGTTTCAAACCGCACCGTCCGGTACTCCAGTTTTCCAAGACAGAAGTCATAATACGCATCGATTGCACCGGTATAAACAACTCTGTCGCCCATCGCCATGTACTTCTCTTTATTCTCCAGAAAATCAACGCCGGTCTCAATATCCGCGCCTTTAAAAAGCTTATCGATCAGTACATTGTATCCGCCGATCGGAATTCCCTGGTATGCGTCGTTGAAATAGTTATTGTCATAGGTAAAACGTACCGGAAGCCTTTTGATGATAAAGCTTGGCAGATCTTTGCAGTCTCTGCCCCACTGTTTTTCCGTATACCCCTTTACCAGTTTCTGATAAATATCCGTTCCCACCAGCTTGATCGCCTGTTCTTCCAGATTCTTCGGTTCTCCCGGAATACTTGCACGCTGCTCCTCAATTTTCGCTTTTGCCTCATCCGGCGTGCGAACGCCCCACATTTTGCTGAACGTATTCATATTGAACGGCATATTGTATATCTCACCTTTATAATTGGCAATCGGTGAATTGGTATACCGGTTAAACTCCACCAGAGAATTTACAAAATTCCAGACTTTTTTATTGCTTGTATGGAAAATATGCGCGCCATATTTATGCACATGAATTCCTTCAATATCTTCACAATATACATTGCCGCCGATATGATCACGCTTTTCAATAACTAGACATTTTTTTCCTTCCTGACGCGCCAGATAATTGATCACTCCGGCATACAATCCACTTCCTACTAATACATAATCATATTTTTTCATTTTTTTCTCTCCTATATGCTATTTTGCTCCTACTTTTTTAAATATAACAACAATGGTCTTTAATATAATCTTAGCATCCAGCTGTAAAGACCAGTTGTCGATATAATCCAGATCCATGCGGACAACTTCCTCAAAATCCTCAATATTGCTGCGTCCGCTTACCTGCCACATACCTGTAAGTCCAGGTTTCATGCTGAGCCGCCGTTTATGCCTCGCTTCGTATTGCTGAAACTCATCTACCGTCGGCGGTCTGGTTCCCACCAGGCTCATATCGCCTTTCAGAATATTCCAGAACTGAGGAAGTTCATCAATACTGGTGGCACGGATAAATTTTCCAACTTTCGTCACCCGCGGGTCGTCCGTCATCTTAAACATCAGACCCTTCATCTCATTTTTTTCCATCAATGCGGCTTTCCGCTCTTCTGCGTCTTTGTACATAGAACGGAATTTATAAATATAAAAATACCGTCCGTTTTTCCCTACGCGCTTTTGTTTGAAGACCAAAGGTCCAGGGGATTCCAGTTTCAGAATTGGCGCCAGGAAGATCGTCACAACACCCGTAATGGCAAGTCCCACCAAAGCCCCAACAATATCAATGATCCGTTTCATCACAAGCTTATTGTAATCAAAAAATCGAGGGGCAAAACTTACCACCGGATAATCTCCGATCATATCAATTTGTTTACTAAAACCTTCCTGTCCTTCCAATACATTGATATTCAGCTGTACGGTAATTCCCATCTCCTCGAATTCACTGATACATTTTTCCAAAGACTTTCCGGTAGAATAGGAGATGTTGATATACGCAACATCCACCACTTCTTTTCTGGCGTCTTCATACAGATCCTCAAAAGTTGCCACAACGGGAAAACCTTTGATACTCTCACCTCTTCGATCCACATCCAGAATGGCAATACGCACCGTATAAAAATCCAGTTCTTCTGCTTCTTCAAGCTGTGACAATACCTTATCCACCCGGTCGTTGGTCGTGACCAGGTACATATGCTGCTTCCCTCCAAGTGCATACTGCTTTTTCAGAATTTTCTTTGCCGCCAGATGTCCAATATACATCAAAATAACATTACACAATACGGTAACAAGCCAGACGCCTCTGGATAAGAAATCCATTTCGCGGGCCAGGAAAAAAATAACTGCCAGAACGGCTGCCACGAAAATATTCACCTTGATAACATAGATAAATTCTTCATATTTATCTCTCTGCATCAGATACTGATTCATATTAAAAAAAATGAACACACAAAAATAGGCTAAAAAGACCAGCCACAAACTTCCCATTACATCATTCATCGAAAGTCCCATCGGGTTTGGTCTGAACTTCAGCCTACAAAAACTTGCGAAAAGATAGCTTGCTACGATGCAAACCGCATCAATCATCATTAACAGCAAATTCTGAAACTTCTGCTTTTGTTGATACATCGCAGGAACTCCCCCCCCAGTCACTCTTTTTTATATGTTATGTAACTTTTATTCTATCATATCCTCTGCTAAACCGCAATATATTATCCATATTTGACAATTTTATGTCATTTTCATTAATCCCATCTTTTGATAGATTTTTTCTTAGCATTTTATTTTCAGTTATTTTTCTCTTATAACTCTTTTTCACAGCTTTTAGCTCTTTTCATAAATCTTCTCCGTCCTCCTCCGGCGCATTGTTCTGTTTTAAAAATTTTTTTGCCCACACTGCTGTCCACGATAAGAAAAAAGCAAAACACATCTGCTCTCTCCCTCCGAAAGCTTTCAGATGTGTTCTGCTTCGTTTCCCTTATTTGTATTTGTTATCTGTCCGTCAGCTCTGCTCTCCCAGTCCGCTTTCCACCGCGGCTGTCAGCGCGTCCAGCGCTTCCTGTTCATCTTCACCCTCACAGATCAGTGTAATCTCATCTCCGCTTTTGACACAAGCCCCAAGCACACTGAGTACGCTCTTGGCGTTGGCCGTGGTATCACGGAACTGGAATGTTATCATAGATTTATACTTCATCGCTTCCTTGCAAAGATTCCCTGCCGGACGAAGGTGCAGTCCTGTCGGATTTGTCACGGTAACTTTCCTGCTTACCATTTTTGTTTCCTCCTAATTGGCATTGTCAGACGTTCTTGCAGAGGTATCTGTCTTTTCCCTCAGATGCACTGTTACAGTCACCTCATTCTTCTCAGTTGCTTCATCATCTCCGTTGACCAGTTCATAATTGTTCGGCAATTGGATCTGTACCGGAACCTCAAAGTCTCCTGCGGCCTTTCCGCTCAGATCGATCGTCGCAATAAGCATTGAGGTATCAAATTTTTCCAGATTTTCATCGGATGCTTTGATGCGGACAGGTATCTGGGTCTGATCGTAAAGAACTGACAGATTGCTTGCCAGATTTTTCGTCTGGATCTGATCTACATCCAGCTGGAATTCCTTGCTTCCGTTTGGAAGGATTGATACATGCACGGTCACTGTTTCCGCGGAACTGGTGATTTTCAGCTCCGGTTCGTCGGTCAGCAGTTCATCAATATTCACTGTAATGTCTGTATCCTTGCTCTGACCGTCGATATTGATCAGTTCAGCCGGTATGGTAACCACATTTCCATTCGCTGCAAGTTCGCTCAACGCTTCCTCAGATCCTGCAACTGTAATCTCCTCCGGTGTTGTGGTAATGTCTGTCACCTGATAGCCGTGTTTCGGTGTTCCGCTGTACTCAGCTTCCAGCTGGACTCCGGTCTGTTTTCTCCAAAGTTCAATCGTAACATCAATCTCACGGCTTCCGGTCTCGAAATTCAGGAAATTCATCTGGGTCTCTGTCATTTCATCCAGGTTTTTATCAATTACAACCAGAGTTCCCTTTACCGTTCCGGACTCAGACATACCGCTGACATCCACCTTTGCCACAACGCTGCTGATCTTGCTGATCAGGGATTCCGGACCGGAAATAGAAATCGTTTCAGGATCTGTCGTTCTGCTCCCTATCTCATACTCCTTTGCCGGACTGGTGTCTCCCACATCGACGCTGATCGGAAATCTGGCGCTGTCCACATCTTCGATCTCGATGGGGATGGTTGCTGTCTGCGTATGGATATTTTCCGACGAAATTCCCGCGCATGCTGCGGTGACCGGCACATAGACCGGATCTGTTTCCATCGTAACGATCTGGGTCAGATCCGCTGTCACCGTGATGTCTTCTGCCTGTACTTTGTTGACCACCGACCGGTTTCCTCTTATGGATACCGCCATCGTCTGATACTGTGCCGATACCTGATACGTCTTCCGTCCTTCCGCGATATAGGATTCATTAGTAATCTGTACCGGGATGTCCGCAAAAGTTCTTGTGATGATCGGATCACTGATATCCGTCACCGCATACCAGATAATGATCGCAATGATCACGGACGCAATTTTAAGCGGCAGGTTGTTCAATATCTTTTCTTTCATGATTCACCCGCCCTTTCTTTTTTTCGTCTTCGGATCCAGCGTTTTCCTTTTCCGTCCTCTCCGTCCTGTTTATGCGGAAGATCCTGGATCAGATGAAGCTGCTCCCTCAGTTCCGTCGGCGTTACCCCTTTCGTCAGTTCGCCGCCCATTGCGTAGGAAACATTTCCGGTTTCCTCAGAAACGATGATTGTAAAGGAATCTGTCGCCTCGCTGACCCCTACGCCCGCTCTGTGGCGGGTGCCAAGATCCTTGCTCAGAGTCATGTTGTCCGACAGCGGAAGGTAACAGGTCGCCGATACGATCCTGTCTCCCCGGACGATCACCGCACCGTCGTGCAGCGGCGTATTGTGTTCAAAAATATTGATCAGAAGCTGGCTGGACAAAATTCCATCCACTTCAATTCCGGTTTTCTCAAATTCTTCCAGTGTAATATTTCTTTCGATGACGATCAACGCTCCGGTTTTCACTTTTCCCATTTCAAAACTTGCACGCACAAGCTCATTGACCGTCTTATCGCTGAATCGCTCCTCTTTTTCCGACGATCCCGGAAGTGTAATGGACGCCAGCGGCGTTTTTTCGCCAAGCTGTTCCACTGCCCTTCGCAGTTCCGGCTGGAAAATAATAACGAGAGCTGTCAGCGCAACCCCTCCCAGCGCTCCAAGCAGATACAGAAACGTCTGCATCTGAAAGATACTTGCTATCGCAAAGAATGCCAGGATTACCAGGATTCCTTTTAACAGTGTATACGCTTTCGTATTCTGCACCCATCGGATCAGATGGTACACAAAATATGCGATCAGCAAAATCTGTACGATGTCAATAAATTCTATGGGCTTCGGAAGCGTTATCTCCGATAAACGTATCGTTATCCAATTCCAAACTGCCTGCACACTGTCACTTCCCTTCTTTTCCTGTTTTTTATCCTGTAAATGAGCCGGAGTGGATTCTCCCCTCGCGGAACTGTTCAGCCAGCTGAACGGTTCCCCTTTCATCCCCCGGTTTCCTGTTTCTCTTTACAGATTCTTCAGTGTATCTGTCAACTTTTCCTCAAAGTCTACAGATTCAAAATAATCTTCATTCATTTCAAGATCCATTTCTGGCTCCGTCTCAATCTTTTCCGCGGCGTCTTCCGCAGAAACCTCCTCGACAATCCTGTCGAAAGCGGGCTCCATATCCTGTTCCGGTGACTCTCCACGTGCCTGAATGATATCCCGTGGAATTTCAACGGTTTGCTCTTCCGGCTCTTTCCTTGAAATTTCATAGTTCTTCAGAACTTCTGTTTCCTCCGGAACCTCTTCTTTCAGTTCTTCTTCGCTGATATTTTTAATGGTCCGGTCCGGATTTGCAACTGCCATTTTCGGAACTGCCTTCACATAGTAATAGTACTCATCATCCTGAAAACGGAACATCTTGCTTCTGGAATAATCTCCGCCAAACACAAACAGCTGGAGGACATAACAGATCAGACACGCTCCCACTGTTCCGATCACCAGCACCGGAACAGATACCGGAACCTCCAGAAACAGAGCGCCGGCAAGCTGGATCACCAGATATGCGATACCGCCTGCAACCACAGAAACCTCCCAAGCGTAATCCGCCTCAAGGCTGCGGATCAGATACACGACCAGAAGTGTAACGGTACAGCAGATGACTGCAACCAGAAGTTCTTCATTCTGGAAGATCCCTTCCGCAAGAGCCGTCACAAGATCCAGCATATTAAGATCCTCTCCTGCTGCAAGCACTGCAATCCGTTTCTGTATCAGATTCATAAAATAATATACGATCAGACCGCATGCCATAGACAGTGCTGATACGGGACCGCTGACCAGTCCGAAAGCGATCGGAACTGCCGCAGGAATATTCAGGGCGAATGCCAGCGGGGTCAGGACAAGCGCCAGTGCCTCTCCAGAGGCGAAGCGAAGATACAGCACCCACAGCGTCAAAAACAGAACCGCCCCGAACGCCGCCGCAAGAATATGTACTCCCGTACACTGCAGCAGGATCAAAACCATCGCAAAAAATACCGTGCCATTCAGCGGAATGATCGCGCAGATCAGCGAAAGGATCAGTACAACAAATATACTGCCCAGCGCCGGCACATAGTCCAGCGTATGATTGATGCTCAGAAACACTGCCAGCGCCAGCAGAAACTTGGCTGCCGGAAGGATATACGTTCCATATTCTGCATAGATCGCTTTCAGCTTTTCCTTCAGTTCCAAAAACATTGTCATTCGGGATTCCTCCTGTTCCGCTGCCTTCTTTCTTCTCTGCCGTACTCTTTCAGCAGCGTCCCAAGACCCTGCGTATATTTTTTCGTATTCTTCACGGCCCGTTTATATTTCTTCATCGCAATATAAATGGTTATCGCCGAATATACAATCAGCATTCCCACGTAAACCGCCGCCAGAAGAAACAGCAGCAGCCAAAGATTCATGGAATCCATTCCGTCCATGAGCCAGTCCAGTTTCCACAGCGCCCAAAGACCGATCACCAGAAAATATCCGATCGTCGTAATGAAGAAATTCTTCAGCAGCATAAGTCCGATATAATCATTCCGGTAATACCGGCTGATCTTCATTTCTTTTTTCCCATCCTCCTGCTCGTAACGGGCAAGAGCCGTCATCTGACGGATTCTTTCCTTATTCAGCATAGGTTTTCCTCTTTATCACATACTGGCTGCAAATCAGACGTACCGGTCATACGCCATTTTTCGCAGTATTTGCCAGGTCATATCTTCATTATTCTATCATATTATCCGCCGGATGGAAAGCGGTTCCTGAAAAGTTATCCCGTATTTCCAATGGCCACTGCCACAAAGCAGATTTCTTCGGCGCCGGCCTGTTTCAAAAGAGCCGCCAGCGCATCTACGGTACTGCCGGTCGTGTAAATATCATCGACTAGAAGAATGCGTTTATATGGGAGTTTTTTGTCCGGATGTTTCAGGGCAAAAGCTTCTCTTAGATTCCTCCTGCGCTCTTCATGATCCAGTTCTTTCTGCGGCAATGTGTTTTTCTTTCGCAAAACCAGATCTGCCTCCATCGGAATCCCGGTCTGCTCCGCCAGCTGCCGCGCAAGGACTTCTGCCTGATTGTAACCTCTGGTTTGAAGTTTCTTTTTATGGATCGGCACCGGAACCAGCACCTCCGGCTGCATCCTCTGTATGGCATCGCCGCCGTAGATACGGATTGCCTGAGCATAAAAACCGGCGTATTCCTGTCTCTGAGCATATTTAAAACGCATCAGCGATCCCTGGATCGGTCCGTGGTAAGGATAGACGGCATATCCTTTTTCGTAGACGTGCTTCTCTTTGCCGCACTCCACACAGTATTCTTCCGTCCATGAGCGGATGGGCTTACTGCATTTCCTGCATCTCGGCTCTTCCACCGGCTTCAGCTTTCCCGCACATTTCCGGCAGATATAAGGCTCTTTTTTCTCAAGAATCCCGTCACAGACCGGACAGCGCCTCGGATATATCCAGTCCAGGATACTTCCTGCTCTTTTCTTCATATCGGCCACCTCCCAATCTGGTACCTGCAAAAAAGCGCTGACAGCTATACTGCATAATTCAGCATCTGCCAAAGGACATTGTCGGCCAAACCGCAAATCCAGTATCTGTAAACCATATCACCGGCTGCATTCCACGATCCGTTCCGCCAGGGTCGTATAACGGTTTTCCTCGATGTGGTTTTCGATCATCGCCTGAAACGTCACATCGCTTCCCACCAGCGTCGCGCATTTTCTGGCTCGTGTCACCGCGGTGTACAGAAGATTCCTGGTCATAAGCATTCTCGGCCCGCCGAGCAGCGGAATGATCACTGCCGGGTACTCGCTTCCCTGTGCCTTGTGGATCGTTGTTGCATAAGCAAGCTCCAGCTCCTCGGTCTGTTTATACGTATAATCCGCAAATCTTCCCTCTTCATACTCCACGGTCACCAGCTCAGCATACGGATTGATCTTTCGGATAATGCCCAGGTCGCCGTTGAACACACCCATGCCGCGCTCAGCGACCACTCCGTTGATTCCTCGGATCTCCCACTCCAGCTGATAGTTGTTTTTGATCTGCATGACCTTGTCGCCTTCCCGGAACACGCCGCTGCCGTTTTCTTTTTCTTCTTTCTCCGGCGCCGGCGGATTCAGGTATCTCTGAAGGATCGCATTGAGGCTCTCCACCCCCAGCGCCCCCTTCCGCATCGGTGTGAGCACCTGGATATCCTGGGGTTTCGCGTCCACATACCTGGGAAGTTTCTGTGAGATCAGCGTGACGATCACCTTCTGGATCACATTGACATCATAGCGTTTCAGAAAGAAAAAGTCCCTGCTCTTGTTATCCAGGATCACCTTTTCTCCATTGTGGATCTTATGGGCATTGACAACGATATCACTTTGGGAAGCCTGACGGAAGATTCTGGTCAGGCGTACCATCGGAAAACATTCCGAACGGATCAGATCCCGAAGTACGCTTCCCGGTCCAACGCTTGGAAGCTGGTTCTGGTCTCCCACAAGGATCAGCCGCGTTCCCGGAATCAGGGCACACAGCAGAGCATGCATCAGATGGATATCCACCATGGAAACCTCATCGATGATCACCACATCCGCCTCCAGCGGATTGGATGCGTTCCGCTCGAAATGTACATTGACGGAATTGTCATCCACGCCGCCGTTCAGTTCCAGCAGCCGGTGGATCGTGCACGCTTCATAACCGGTGGTTTCTGTCATCCGCTTTGCCGCGCGGCCTGTGGGCGCCGCCAGAAAAATATCCAGCCCCTCCGCCGCGAAATAATGGATCATCGCATTGATCGTCGTGGTTTTTCCCGTGCCGGGACCTCCGGTAAGGATCATCAGTCCGCTGCACGCCGCCTCGACGACGGCTTCTCTCTGTACCTCGTCCAGTTCCGTACCGGCGCTTTTTTCAATCTGTTCCAGCTGTCGCCTTACGGATTCTCTGTCTTCCTCACAGATAACGTTCAGTTCATGAAGCATACGGGCACAGTTTAATTCCAGATAATAATACTGTCCGGCATAGACCAGCTTCTGCTTTTTCTGGTTGGGAAGTTCCCGCTCTTTCAACACGATCTTCCGGTCAATGGCAAGGTCCATCAAATACTTGGACATATCCTCCACCCGGATACCAAGAAGCTCCTGTGCCCGTGCCGTGAGAATTTCCTGGGGCAGATACATATGCCCCTGTGCGGAAGCCTGGTTCAATATGTAAAGCAGCGCGCTGCGGATCCGATATTCGCTGTCAGCGACAATACCGATCTTTCCGGCGATCTCATCTGCCATCTTAAAGCCTACGCCCTGAATATCTTCTGCTAATTTATAGGGATTTTCTTTCAAGATGCGGTACAGGCCATCCCCGTACTGCTGATAGATTTTAGCCCCCAGGCCAAGAGAAATTCCATATTGAGACAGGAAGATCATAGCGTTCTGCATCTCAGCCTTCTCCGCCACCTGAGCGGCGATCTCTCTGGCTTTGCGCTCACTGATCCCCTTCACTTCGGCAAGCCGCTCCGGCTCTTCCTGAATGACCCTTAAGGTGTCTTCCTGAAACCGCCGGACGATTCTGGCGGCCAGCGCCGCTCCCACGCCCTTGATCGCCCCGGATCCCAGGTAACGCTCCAGGGCGACGGAATCTTCGGGCACCTTGGTTTCATAAGAATCAATGCGGAACTGACGCCCGTAAACAGCATGCCGGATCTCCTCTCCGGACGCCTCGATCAGCTCTCCCTCCCCGATAGCGGGAAGTGTGCCGACACAGGTCAGCTCCGCGCCTTTCATTTTTAAGTTCAAGACGGTATAACCGTTTTCTTCATTGCGGAATATGATATGTTCCACATATCCCTCTACTGTTCTTTTCTCCATATCAAAACTGGCTTTCAAACTTTGTCATTACTTCCCGGTACTGGCCGGTTCCCAGCGCCACCACACAGGATGGATTTTCTGCTGTCATGGTCTGGATTCCAGTCCGCTCCTGGATCAGCTCCTCAATGCCGTCCAGCAGACAGCCGCCTCCGCTCAAAACGATTCCGCGGTCCGCCACATCTGCCGCCAGCTCCGGGGGAGTTTTTTCCAGAACTGCACAGACGGCATCGGCGATCTCGCTGGTGGTCGGCTGCAATGCCTCACGAATCTCCGCAGACGTCAGCGTAATGGTCTTTGGAAGCCCGGTGATCACATTCCGTCCTTTTACCTCCATGCTCTTTTCTTCAATCCTCGGATATGCCGAACCAATCTGAATCTTGATGGATTCCGCGGTCTGCTCACCGATGAACACATTATGTTTCTTTCGCACATAGCGGATGATCGCCTCGTCAAAATCATCCCCTGCAAGCTTGACCGAACTGGAGACAACGGTGCCTGCCAGTGAGATCACCGCAATATCTGTTGTTCCGCCTCCGATATCTACGAGCATATTTCCGCAGGGCTTCGTGATATCAATCCCGGCGCCGATCGCTGCTGCCACCGGTTCCGGCACGATTATAACATCCCGCGCTCCTGCCTGGTACGTCGCCTCTTCCACAGCCTTGCGCTCTACCTCCGTGACACCGGACGGTACACAGATGCTGATCCTCGGTTTCCGGAATGCTTTTCTTCCCATCGCTTTTTGAATGAAATATTTCAGCATTTTTTCTGTGATCAGAAAGTCCGTGATCACTCCCTGGCGCAGGGGGCGGATCGCCATGATGTTGCCCGGCGTACGCCCGATCATCTGTCGTGCTTCCTCTCCGATTGCCTTGACTTTATCGGCGTCTTTATCATATGCAACTACGGACGGCTCTTTGAGCACGATTCCTTTTCCTTTGGAATACACCAGAATACTGGTGGTTCCAAGGTCGATTCCTATATCTGTCCCTGCAGCCATATAATTCCCCTTTCTTTTCCCTGCGAATGTCCACAGACGTTCTGCTGCTGTTCACTTTCAAAATACTTGTAACAGTTCAGCCAGCTGAACTGTTACGAATACTTACAGCTCAATCTATTCCATAATTATAACGAATTGCCTGTGAAATGAAAAGCGTTTTTTAGAGATATTTTGCGACATATTTCCCGGTATAGGAGGCAGGATTTTTCGCAACCTCTTCCGGTGTACCCTTCGCGATCACCGTTCCTCCCCGGTCGCCGCCTTCCGGACCGATATCTATAATATAATCTGCTGTTTTGATCACATCCAGATTGTGCTCGATCACAACCACCGTATTTCCTCCTTCGGACAGACGCTGCAGAATTTCCACCAGTTTATGGACATCCGCGAAGTGAAGCCCGGTCGTCGGCTCGTCCAGAATGTAGATCGTCTTTCCGGTGCTCCGTTTTCCCAGTTCAGACGCCAGCTTGATCCGCTGCGCCTCTCCGCCTGACAGCGTAGTGGAAGGCTGTCCCAGCCGGATATAAGAAAGGCCCACATCATTGAGTGCTTCCAGCTTCCGGCAGATGGACGGAACAGGACGGAAAAATTCCACCGCTTCCTCCACCGTCATATTCAGTACGTCGTAAATACTTTTCCCCTTGTATTTTACCTCAAGAGTTTCACGGTTATACCGTTTGCCCCGGCATACCTCACAGGGTACATATACATCCGGAAGGAAGTGCATCTCGATCTTGATGATTCCGTCGCCGCCGCAGGCTTCACACCGGCCGCCCTTGACGTTAAAGCTGAATCTTCCTTTTTTATAGCCTTTCGCTTTCGCGTCCTGAGTCGCTGCAAACAGATCGCGGATCTGATCGAACACCCCGGTATACGTTGCAGGATTGGACCGCGGTGTCCTTCCGATGGGAGACTGATCAATATCAATGACTTTGTCCAGCAGTTCCTCCCCTTCGATCCCCCGGTGTTCTCCGGGAATCAGGCGCGCATGGTTTAAGTCCCGCGCCAGCCGTTTATACAGGATTTCATTGACCAGGGAACTCTTTCCGGAACCGGAAACTCCCGTCACACAGGTCATAACCCCCAGCGGAAATGCCACATTGATATTTTTCAGGTTATGCTCTTTGGCACCCAGCACTTTCATCCATCCGGTTGGTTTTCTGCGCACCTTCGGCACCGGGATTTTCACCCGGCCGCTGAGATATGCTCCCGTGATGGACTTCTCATTTTTCATGATCTCTTCGGCAGTTCCAATCGCCACCAATTCACCACCATGCTCGCCGGCGCCTGGTCCAATGTCCACCACACAGTCCGCCGCACGCATCGTATCCTCATCGTGCTCCACAACGATCAGTGTGTTTCCAAGATCCCGCAGATGCTTCAGCGTATTCAGCAGTTTGTCATTGTCTCTCTGATGGAGTCCGATACTCGGTTCATCGAGAATATAAGCCACTCCGACCAGACCGGAACCAATCTGTGTCGCAAGGCGGATACGCTGCGCCTCTCCGCCGGAGAGAGTTCCTGTCGCCCTGGAAAGGGTCAGATAGTCCAGTCCCACATCCATCAGGAAGCCCACGCGGGCGCAGATCTCCTTCAGAACCTGTTTGCCGATCAGCATCTGCTGGTCTGTCAGTGTCAGTTCCTCCAGAAAACGGGTAAGTTTTTCGATCGAAAGCGATGTAACCTCCGCGATATTCTTATCGCCTACCGTTACCGCCAGAGACGTCTGCTTCAGACGCTGTCCATGACAGGTCTGGCAGGGAGTTACCCGCATGAAAGTTTCATATTCCTGTTTGATCGAATCGGAAGCCGTCTCCCGATAGCGGCGTTCCACATTTTTGATCAGGCCTTCGAATGCTACATCGTAGACTCCGCTCCCCCTCTGGCCGGTATAATACACTTTCACCTTTTTTCCGTCGGTTCCATGGATAATAATATCATGGATCTTTTTCGGATAATCCTGGAACGGCGTATCCAGAGAGAAATTATATTCTCTGGCAAGCGCGTCAAGAATCGCGCGGGTATAGCTGCCCTTATCGGTACAGGACTGCCAGCCCAGCACAACGATCGCTCCCTCTGCTATACTCAGCGAAGGGTCAGGAATCATCAGCTGCTCATCAAATTCCATCTTATACCCCAGCCCATAACAACTGGGGCAGGCGCCGAACGGGTTGTTGAAAGAAAAGCTGCGCGGTTCGATCTCATCCATACTGATCTGACAATCCGGACAGGAAAAACTCTGGCTGAAGCTTAAGAAATTTCCGTCCATTGTATCAACGATCAGAAGCCCCTCCGCCAGATTCAGCACATTTTCCACCGAATCCGTCAGACGTTTCTCAATCCCCGGCTTTACCACCAGACGGTCCACAACAATCTCAATCGTATGCTTGATATTCTTATCCAGTGCAATATCCTCAGAAAGCTCATACAAATTTCCATCGATGATCACACGCACATAACCGCTCTTCTTCGCCCGCTCCAGCACCTTTTCATGGCGTCCTTTCCGTCCGCGCACCACCGGCGCGAGCAGCTGAATCTTCGTCCGCTCCGGAAGCGACATGATCTGATCCACCATCTGATCCACCGTCTGCTTACTGATCACCCTGCCGCACTTCGGGCAGTGGGGGATACCAATCCTGGCGTAAAGAAGGCGGAAATAATCATAAATCTCCGTTACCGTTCCCACCGTAGAACGGGGATTGCGGTTGGTAGACTTCTGATCGATGGAAATCGCCGGCGGAAGTCCCTCAATACTCTCCACATTCGGTTTTTCCATCTGTCCAAGGAACTGGCGGGCGTAAGAAGAAAGGCTCTCCATATACCGCCTCTGCCCCTCCGCATAAATCGTCTCAAACGCAAGAGAACTCTTACCGGAGCCGCTCAGCCCTGTCAGAACCACAAATTCGTTTCGCGGAATATCCACATCCAGATGCTTCAGATTATTTTCGCACGCACCGCGGATCTTTATAAACTGTTTCTTCGTATTTTCCTCCATCACTTCAACCTCTGTCCTATTTCTGCCGCATGGAGTCCTCTTACAGAAACACCCTGCGGAACATCATTCTCACATATATCATGCCCATTGTAGCACACTATATAGCCGAAAGCAAACACTTGTTCTTTCATTCCGGGGATTTTCCGCAGTGGCTTAGGCTTTTTTAATAAAAAACGGACGAAAGCGGCCAGGGGCAGGTGGTATGTGTGGGCGGCGGGCGGCTGAAAAGTCGTGGAAAATCTAAGCGTTCCGAAACCCCTCCGGACGGGCACCGGAGCGATTCAACAGGAATTGTTTATCAATTCCCGTTTCAGCGCTCCTCAGGCTCAGTGCGGGAAGCACTTCGCCTGTCCCGTCCTCCGGAGCTTCGGAGCGCTAAGATTTTCTCACGACTTTTCAGATGCCCGCCGCCCACACATACCACCTGCCCCTGGCCGCTTTCTGGTTTTTGGAACCGGAAAGTCATAAGTTTCTGCGGACATGTGAATTTTTGTGTCTTTCGGTGAATGAAAAGACAATTCAGCATACCTATACACAGGCAACTATATAGGAACGTGAAATCCCAAAACTACCTACTGCCATCTACCGCCCCACACTCTCAGAATCGCGCCCGTCCGCCACGGGATCCGGCGGCGCATGCCTCGACGGCTGTGGGCGGCGGCTCCGGGGGCTTGCCTGTATGGAAATGCAGTGCTTGCGACTACAGGCGGACACGGCAGGGCAGGATGTACGACCGAACACAGAGCGTCAGAGCAATCCGCCCTGTATCACAAAAAGCCGCTCTGCGTGCGGCGCACATCCTGCCCTGCCGTGTCCGAATGTGGAGTGAGCACGCATTCCATACAGACAAGCCCCCGGAGCCGCAGCCCACAGCCAATCGAGGCATGCGCCGCCGGATACCGTGGCGGACGGGCGCGATTCGTCCCCCCTACCCCAAAAGAAAGTCGGAAAGGATGACGTTGCTGATGGAGATTCCTTCTCCGGTGAGACCGATCCGGCCGTTGCTTCTCCACAGCAAGTCAAGAGCCAGATACTTTTTCAGCACTTCGCCGTATACTTCATCAATGCTTTGCCCGAAAAGTTCCTCAAACTGTTTTTCGGAAATTCCTTCGTTCATCCGCAGTCCAAGAAACATAAATTCTTCCATGCAGTCCTGTACAGAAAGGACTTCCACGTCTTCCCGGACCATCTCCGGACAGCCGCTGTCGGCGAGGTATTTTTTCATATCTGTGGTATTGGTAAATCTCCGGCTTCCAAGAAGAGACGCTGCACCCGGACCGAAGCCAAGGTAGTTCGTACGTTTCCAGTAGCCGATGTTATGACGGCATTCGCGGCCGGGTTTTGCGTAATTGGAGATTTCATACTGCGTATATCCATACTCCCCGAGAATTTCTCCCGTTCTGTCATACATTCGTCTTTCCGTCTCTTCATCCGGCAGATCCAGATTCCGCTCAGCAAAGGGTGTACCCGGTTCCACGATCAGGCTGTAAGCGGAAATATGTTCCGGTTCCAGTTTCGCTATGGTGTGAAGACTCACCTCATAGCTTTTCAGAGTTTGTCCTGGCAGCCCTGACATCAGATCCACATTGATATTGGAAAAACCCAGTTTTCTTGCCATGGAAAAGCTTTCCAGGAATTCTTTGTAGGTATGAATTCTTCCCAGCTGTTTCAATTCCTCGGAATGAACGGACTGGCATCCCAGGCTCAAACGGTTAAATCCTGCTTCCCGGTAAACACGCAGTTTTTCCTCCGACAAAGTGCCTGGATTCGCCTCCAGTGTAATTTCTGCATCCTGATCGAACTGGAATCGGTCTTTCAGAAGTTCCAACACTTCCGCCAACCGTTCCGCTTCCGGAACAGACGGAGTGCCTCCGCCGAAAAATACCGTTGTCACATGATGTTCCGGAAAGGTTCCTGACGCACGGATTTCACGTTTGAGGGCCTTCATATATGTTTTCTGCTGTTCCCTGGTGGATGAAAAGGACAGGAAATCACAGTAGTCACATTTGCGGATGCAAAATGGAATATGGATATAAAGCTCCAATGGTATTTTCATATTTACGTCCTTCCTTTCATCATCTTTCCTTCTGTCTGTGGTTCTGCAATCTTCGCAAATACAGCCAGTAAAAATGGATTGTAGGCAATTTCCAGCATATGGTGCTCTATTGTACACTGCAGCGCCGCGCAAAGAAGAATAATTAAGAAAACAACATTCCCCTGTCGATATGCGCGAACCGAAAGTCTCACATAAAGGACGCATACAATGCAAAATACTACAGTTCCCATGCATAATAGAATATTAATATACGAGGAATCAAGAAAAAAGTAATTAGGTCTCGGCTCTGTTCCTCCACCGGATCCTACCATCGGAATAAACTGTCCGAACCATGAGAATCCATACTCTGTAATCCCTTTTTTACCAAGAGATAGTCTTGAAGTTGTCAGTTTATTTAGGCTTTGCCAAAACAGACTCTCTGCCTGATAACCCATGGTCAGCAAAGTAAAAATCCCTGCGCATAAAGGAACCGAAATTATCATCAGCCACTGTATCGGTCGACTGAGTTCATAAATTTTTCCTCGTTTGACCGCCCAATACAGACGTACTTTTCGGTAAGCCAAGAATACTGTAAAAAGAACAATTCCTGCTGCATTCATTCGTGCTTCACAGAACACATACACACCTGTACCGCAAAGCAAAAACACAGCCAGCTCCACTGTCTTAATTCTATCCTTTCTCAGATAACCCCAGGCGAGGCAAAGATAGAAAACGTGGGCCGAAAAATCTGTAGGATATACAGATCCAAAGGCAATCCTCTGTTTTCTTCCCGGCTGATGATAAACTAAATTTTCAATCATTCCTGCTTCAGCAGCTGTAATCATTACTGCCATCATAATAATCCCAACTACAAAATAAACCCAGATAATTTTTCGGAAAGAAACTCCCTGCGCTCCAACTATCAGTAATGCTAACGTAATCAGAACTTCATACCTGCTTCGACGCCCATAGGCTACCATAAAAAATAGCCACGTTATTGCCGGCATGATCATCTCCCTGATTTTCATCGCCTCGGACAAGGATGCTTTAACAAAAACGAAAACCAACATTCCGATCCACATCATTAAATGAAGCTGCGAATGATCCTTCAGCTGAAACATCGTTGTGTGCAAAAAGGCATCGAAGAAAAAAGCAGCAAATAACAACAAATACGTTTCTTCCAGCACTTCTGTTTTATGCTTTTCCAGAAAAAATTCTATTATCTGAATTCTATTTTTAATTTTCTCCATTTGATATCCCTTCAATTTTCCTGTGCTTTTTCTGAATTTTATGATATGATGTTCTGGTTAAAATACATTTTGATCACAGCAGCCGTTCAGCAATCTGTTTGCGTCCCTGTATGGAAGTACAGACTGCAGGAGTGAATTTGCAGAGGAATCCTGTAACTTCCTGCCGGAATCAGCGGCTGTGGTTTACCATAGGAGGATTTCTCATTGATCACAAAAGTTAAAAAGCTGTTTAAAAACGAAGCCGTTTCCTATCTTTTCTGGGGCGTTGGAGCAACCGTCGTCAACTGGATTGTCTATACTGTGTTGTCCTTCGCATCCCCGTATTCCATGGTTATATGCAATTCTATTGCCTGGCTTGCCGCCGTCCTTTTTGCATACATTACCAACCGTTTTTTCGTTTTCCATTCCAAAACACATGGACTGACGGCGCTGCTACGGGAATTTTTCCTTTTTATCGGCGCCAGAGTCTTTACCGGACTGTTCGAGATTTTTCTGCCGTCCCTGCTGTTCCGTCTGGGCATCCGCCAGACTTTTCTCGGCATCGAGGGCTTCTGGGCAAAGGCAATCGTTACTGTGCTGATCATCGTACTGAATTATATTCTCAGCAAACTGATCGTTTTTCGCAAAACTCATACCTAAACACGCTCTATTCTATTGAACACGAACTGTTGCATCCATGCAGAATATTTACGAAATGAGGGCTCCCTGACACTGAGCATATCACTCGCTCCAGGGACGCCCTCATTTTCGATGATATTCAAAAACTTACTTCTTTAATTTTCATCCAGTTTCAGAACACTCATAAACGCTTTCTGCGGAATCTCCACGTTTCCGATCTGGCGCATACGTTTCTTTCCTTCTTTCTGCTTCTCCAGCAGCTTCTTCTTACGGGAAATATCGCCGCCGTAACATTTTGCAAGCACGTCTTTGCGCAGCGCGCGCACTGTCTCCCTGGCAATGATCTTGGAGCCGACCGCCGCCTGGATCGGAATCTCAAACAGCTGTCTCGGAATCTCCTCTTTCAGCTTCTCGCACATCCTTCTTCCCCTGTCATAAGCAGAGCCGGAAAAGACGATAAAGGACAGCGCGTCGACTTCTTCCTTATTTACAAGGATATCCAGTTTCACAAGTTCGCTGCGCTCATAACCCAGCAGCTCGTAATCAAAGGACGCATATCCGCGGGAACGGGATTTCAGCGCATCGAAAAAGTCATAAATGATCTCGTTCAGCGGAAGGTGGTAGTGGAGCATCGCGCGGGTTGTCTCCATGTACTCCATCCCCTGATACTGACCGCGGCGCTGCTGGCACAGCTCCATGATCGGTCCGATAAACTCCGTGGTCACCATGATCTCTGCCCGCACCAGCGGCTCTTCCATATAGTCGATCTCGGACGGATCCGGAAGGTTGGACGGGTTGGTAAGATCGATGCAGGTTCCGTCTGTCTTGTGTACCTTATAGATAACGCTGGGCGCTGTGGTGACAAGATCCAGATTGTACTCCCGTTCCAGTCGTTCCTGGATGATCTCCAGATGCAGCAGTCCAAGGAATCCGCAGCGGAAACCAAATCCAAGCGCCGCGGAAGTTTCCGGTTCATAAAACAGAGACGCATCGTTCAGCTGGAGTTTTTCCAGCGCGTCTCTCAGATCCTGGTACTGCGCGCCGTCCGCCGGATACATTCCGCAGTAAACCATCGGATTGACTTTTTTGTAACCCGGAAGCGGCTCCGCACAGGGATTATTCGCATCCGTGATCGTGTCGCCCACGCGGGTATCTCTGACATTCTTAATGCTGGCGGTGATATAACCGACCATTCCTGCCGTCAGTTCGTCACAGGGGATCAGCTGTCCTGCTCCGAAATATCCTACTTCTACGACTTCCTCCACGGCTCCGGTAGCCATCATGCGGATTTTCGTTCCTTTTTTCACAGTTCCTTCCATCACACGGCAGGAAACAATGACACCGCGGTAAGCATCATAAACGGAATCAAAAATCAGCGCCTGCAGCGGATTTTCCGGACTTCCCTTGGGCGCCGGAATCTTGCTGACGATCTGTTCCAGAACCGCGTCCACGTTTTCTCCTGTTTTGGCAGAAATGCGCGGGGCATCTTCCGCCTCGATTCCAATCACATCTTCGATCTCGGCGATCACACGCTCCGGCTCGGCGCTTGGCAGGTCAATCTTATTGATGACCGGAAAAACGTCCAGGTCATGATCCAGCGCCAGATAAACGTTTGCAAGGGTCTGCGCCTCGATTCCCTGAGAGGCATCGACCACCAGGATCGCGCCGTCACAGGCGGCAAGGCTCCGGGATACTTCGTAATTGAAGTCCACATGGCCCGGTGTGTCAATCATATTCAGAATATATTCTTCTCCATCCTGCGCCTTATAAACCGTCCGGACCGCCTGCGCCTTGATGGTGATGCCGCGTTCCCGTTCCAGGTCCATGTTGTCCAGCACCTGATCCTGCATCTCGCGCTCAGTCAGCAGGCCTGTTTTCTGAATGATACGGTCCGCAAGGGTGGATTTTCCATGATCAATATGTGCAATAATACAAAAATTTCGGATTTTACTCTGTTCAATTCCTGACAATTCTATTCCTCCTGGTATTCGCGGATTATACTAGTACAGCGTTTCGTAAATAACTACACCAAATCGCTTGCCTGCTTTCCCGATTGCACAGGTCAAAAATACTCAGCGTAGCCCGCTAC
>PPYF01027223.1_pt1 | contig 28139 bp, 21 predicted proteins | sample 1559871 | NCBI WGS metagenome assembly PPYF01 (sample SAMN08240021, study PRJNA423297) | Human gut metagenome, whole genome shotgun sequencing project.
GGGGATTTCATTTGATTTTTTCTACGTCGCAGGGGTCGATGAAGACTGTGGCGCCGCCGAGGAGGGAGAGGCTTACGACGAGGGTGTGGGTGCCGTCGGAGTTGCGGCGGATTTCTCCCTGAAGGCCGCGGAGATTGCCGCGCACCACGCGCACGTTGTCGTTGACGCGGAATTCCGTGGGGGCGAACCCGACGGGGGTGTCGGAATTACCGAGCATGAATTTCAGCCGGTCGATCTCCGCATCGCCGATCACGGCTACCGGTTTGTTGAGGCTTCCCGAGTCGGCTGTGCGGTTCACCATGAAGCGGTTGATGAACGGGAGGGTCACTATCACCCGGCGTTCTTTTTCCGTGCATCTCACGAAGACTGTGGAGGGGATGACTACGCGGTCGATCCGGCGTCGGCGTCCGTTGGCCCAGACGCGCATCTCGCGCTGCGTGGCGACGTAGGTTTCGACGCCAGATTCGCGGAGCCTGTCGGCGGCTGATTTCTCGTGGCGGGAGTTTACGATCGCAACAAACCATTTGGCTGCGGGCACGCCTACGGCGCCGTCAACGCCCGTGGGCACTGCCGCAGTGGAGGGGGAGTTTTGCTTGATGTTTTCGTTGAAAGACATCCTGCTTATGGTGAGCATCTCTTAAAAAGAGATTTCAACAATTTGTAATTTTATGTGAATTAGCAATTTGCAATTATCTATCAGGTGGTTTTGCTAAACAATCATCAGTTTGCGCATTGATGTTTAGCAAAATTAAGTCAAGTAGTTTGGTTGTTTTTAGGAAATTTCGTAAATTTGCCGCAATTTAAGACTCTCTTTTTAAGAGATTATGATGAAAGCTAAACATCATTATTTGGTAATCATTTGATTTTCAAATAATAATATTTTATAATATAAATTTTACCCATAAAATTATGTGACGGTCTGGATGTAGAGCCGTCTATAAAATTATTATGACCCCTAATGACTCCTGTCATCTGCTGGAGACATCATTAGTCTCATTGCATCTGCTTATGTAGTCAGGATAATGTCTATTCAACTTCTTCGTATAGCCATGATAGGGCTTTGGTGGTCATATCCCCGCTACGACTCAAATGATAATGGGCAATTGATTAAGCAGCTCTTAAAAAGTGATATAATAAATAAAGAATTTTTACCCTATGGGCAAAGGATCACTCCCTGTGGTCAGAAGGCAGAACAATGACCTGTTGTTGTTTTGTTTGTCCGGGATTTGAGGAGAGGGACGAGGACCGCGGCATTCGGCCGCGGCACACGAGGCCCGGCAAGGCCGGGCAAGGGGGCTGATTATCCTATTTATAGACGGGGAGCCCCGTCTATAAATAGGGGCTCCCCGTTTTATAAAATCAGTCTGCTTGTGGCTGTATTCGCGTATCTGTATAGGTGTGTCTCCGTATATGGTTCAGTCTACGTGACAGCGGATTGGGGGGCCGGAGGGGAGGATGGTCAGGAGGAGGGAGTCGCCGGTGTTTATGGGCTTGATTTTCTTGCCGCCTTGCCGCGCCTTGACTTTTTTCCCTTTCCAGTCTCCTTTCAGGCATATGGTGACGGGCTCAGTGAAAAGGGTCGGGTCAAGATTCATCTCTGTCATTATGTCGAAACCGTAGTCGGTAGGTTTGACGCTCACGGTTGTGTTGTCGCGTATCTTCCTGTAGGCGGCACATTCCCTGAAAGTGGCCACCCAGATCTCATCCTCATGGCTTTTCACATAATCAAACATATCCCACAGGTCTTGTGGAGTGTGCCATTTATCATAACCGGTGGTGATACCATGCATCATGGTCACTCCCCACATGCCGTCGCTTATGACACCATCCACCCATTTCTTTATTTTTTCAGGTGTAGATTTATGGTTCTGCTGTCCGATGCCGGTCTGGTGCATGCGTGTGCCCACACGTCCTTCCTCCGCGATATCAATGAGCCAGGGGCGTGTGGCATTGTAAGGATAGCAGAATGTGACGGGCTTCTTTCCTACATTGCGGGCGATGGCGCTGTCGTTCATCTCAATATTTCTGCGGGCCTCCTCCGGCGACATAAGCACCAGTTTCCCGTGGCTCCATGAATGATTGGAAATCTCATGCCCCCTCTCCGACATTTCCTTGAGCTGCCGCCATGACATACGCGGCCTTACGGCATCTCCTTCGTCTATCTTCTTGCCGATTATCCAGAAAGTGCCCCTGAAGCCACGTTTCTCAAGTTCGGGAGCGGCAAGGAGGTAATGATCGAGGTCGCCATCATCAAAGGTGAAACTTATAGCCGACCTCTTTCCATCTCTGAAGGAAGTTATATAGGCAGATTCAACCAAGGGGATCATCGCGTCGGCGTAACGTCGTCCAAGCTCGATCTGAGCCTTGCGGCTGAAGTGGGGGTCCTGGGGTTTGTCTTTGAAAAGGCGTCCGAGTCCGTCACTTGTCACGTAGGAACAGTTCTCCACCTCCCGGCAGATGGCCGGCACGATGGAATCATTGAATTTGCGGATCTCTTCTTCGGGCGCCCATCCCCATTGTCCCAACTGCCCTATCACGACGGGGAGATCCCCTTGCCCAAGGGAATCGCGGAGCGAGGTGATCATGCTTTTGAATTTTCCGATGTAATCCGGAGTCTTTTTCTGCACGTCGGTCTCACCCTGATGCCAGAGTATCCCTTTCAGCCTGCCATTACGCATGGCCTGGCGCGTGCGGCGCACAGCTTCGCCGATGTAATCTTCATCCCGTCCGGGCAGCCAGCTCTTTATCGACGAACCGCCTTTGGCATTGACCACAAGCAGGATCTTTCTTCCGGTGCGTCCGTGCATCAATCTGGAAAAACTGTCGGCAAGGGAATATCCCTGCAGTTTCAGATCCTTGCGGACAGAGGAATACTTATTGAAAGGAGCCTTGGCCTCCTCGGGCATCCCATCAGGATTCAGGAGCCACACCCCGTCAACAGTATCAGTAGTATCTTCCGGCTCAAAAGCGCCCCTCCCGGCCATGTTCGACTGCCCGATGAGAAGATACACGTCATAATCGTCGGAAACGCCGTAGCAGTCTGCCCCAAGGAGGCAAACCGCTACGATTGTCAGAATGTATTTGATGATATTCATGTCTTTTCGATATTATCTCAGGTTGCGGAGGAATTCTATCTCAATTATCTTCAACGATTTGCCGGCTTTTCCTTTTTTCTCGTCATTGCTGCTGTCCATCTCCTTTATGGCCCCGAAGGCATCCTTATCGGACGACAATCCAGCCATTCTCACCGTATAGCGGCGGGCCACCGGCGCGTCGGCCGGTATGGGAAGATGACAGAAACCGAGACCCTTGGGGGTAGAGCCCTCCCATATTTTCACGGCTTCGGAAGAATCAGAGGGATGAGCATATATCTCGATAGGATAGGTGGAGGAGCGGAACCCCTTCATCTTCACGCATACTTCATCGATATTCGTGGATTCAGAAAGGGTATACGTCACCCAGGCTTTCTCAAGGTCGGCATCGCTCTCCCATGAAGTATTCTCATACGTATCATAGCTAAGCGTCGGATCGCCCGAGCCGGCTACGGCACTCATGATCGCCACCTCCCTGCGCCAGGGTACGAACGACTCCCCCTCGGGAGTCGCTCCCCTGTCGAGCCGGGAAGGGAGACCTTCCGAGGGGATGTAGTCCGAGATACCATCCTTTACCGCCACCGGAAGGGTATTGAACTCTATCTCCGCTTCCGGAAGCCCTTCCGCCTTGGCAATAAGGCGCACCTTCCCAGGTTTTGCAAGCGATCTTAGCATCACCCTGTTGACGCCACATTCCACAGGAAGAGTGTCGCAAAGCACATGATTGAGAGAGGAAAGTGTTTTCTTATCATATTTCTGCGTTTCCCCTTCAGCCGATATCGATGTGGAGGTCAGAGCCGCCTGATTGGTGGAGAAAGCGAACGGTTTATTCTTGGCTATTCCACCACGCCATTCAGCCGGGCCTTTAAGAGAAAATTTCACAAGACGGTTGTCGAGCGGGCATCTCCTGCCCTCCGCGTCGACGACCTCGAACTGCACGAGAACCACATCATTGCCGTCGGCTTTCCAGCCGGTAGGATTCTCTATCGCCGTAAGTCTGAGTGACGCCGGAGCGCCGGCGGTATATTTCACGTCGCGCGACATCTCTTTGCCCTCTTTGTCGTATGCTATGGCCGTAAGGGTGCCGTCTTCATACTTCACATCTTTAAAAGTGAAAAGAAATCTGTAATCGTGACTGTCGGGCAGGATGGTCCTGCCGTTCTGGCGCAGCACCACGCTGTCGGCATTCGAGACCACATAGACTGTCGGCACGGTGAATCCCGGTTGATAGTTCCAGTGTCCCACGATATACGTGCGGGGCCTGAGGTCATCGACCCAACCGTCCCACATCACCTGATGCGCGAAGAAAGCATCCTTCTCAATCCTCATCGGATCGACCACTCCGCTGACGCGGTAATTGTCGGCACTTCTGCCATGGCTCTGCGTGTCGCTGAATATTATCTTGGCACCGCCGGAATTTACTTTCGTGCCACTTCCGGGCCGCTCGATCCAATAATCATACCAACGGCGCACGAGTTCGGCCACAAACTCATCGTTGTTATGATTGTAGGCAGTAGCCGGGGCATTACGGTAAAGAGGGCCATCTCCCTCGGGATGGAAAGGATAAGACCAGGAGTTCCAATAAAACCTGAGAGCCTCGTCGCGGCAATATTCCATCATCCACATCGGCTTTGTGTCGCTCTTGTTGATATAAAGCATCTCGCCGCCATACTCGGCTTCGGGCTTGTCGAGCATCTCTCGGGAACCTATGGCGCGGCTTCCGTAGGGATCATACTGGTTGCGCAGGGCGATCATCTCCTTCATGTGCTGGCCTGAGACACGCTGGTTGCCACATTCATAGAATAATATGGAGGGGGAATTACGATTATAGATCATGGCGTCGCGCATGAGTTCGAGACGCTGCTCCCATTTCCGGCCTTCGGAATCCCTCTCCGCATCGCCCGCAGGCATGGCCTGGATAAGCCCCACGCGATCGCAACTCTCCACATCCTGACGTCCGGGACATGTATGCATCCATCTCACGAGATTTCCTCCCGATTTCACGAAAAGGTCGTTGGAATAGTCGGAGAGCCATGCCGGCATGGCCTGCCCGACACCCGGCCATTCATTCGTGGTGCGCTGAGCGTAGCCATGCACCATCATCACCCGGTCATTTAAATATATCATGCCGTTCTTGAATTCGGTCTTGCGAAATCCCGTGGTGGTCGTGACATCGTCGGAAGCATCGCCCCCTTTAAGCGACGTCGTCACGTCGTAGAGATAGCCATATCCCCACGACCAGAAATTCAAATCCCCGACACGCTTTTTTGCATGGAGAATGGCAGTCTGGCCTGCGGGAATTGTCTTGGGAGCGCCGTCGAAAGCCGCCACAGTCTTCCCCGAGGCATCCTTCACACAGACCTGGAGCGACCTGGTCACAGGTCCGGAAGTGGAGTTATGCACCTCGCTCTCCACATTGATTGTCACGCTCCCTGTCGGGACATCGTATTCCGTGCCATAGATATAAATGCCTGTGGTGCCGAGATCAGAGAAAAGAGGGAGAGTCTGATACACGGGGTCAGTGACATGAAGCCACACGTTCTTCGGGATACCTCCGTAGTTCACGTTAAAGGATTTCGTATGCCATTGCCAGGTAGATCCTGTGGCTTGTTCCTTATAGTCCCACGCGTTGTCTGTACGCACTTCGATGAGATTGTCGCCCGGTTTAAGATATGGGGTAATATCGAATCCGAAAGCCATCACGCCGTTTTCCGACAGCCCGATCCTGTTGCCGTTGAGGAAAACCTCGGCAGCCTGACGCGCGCCCTCAAACTCAATGAAGACTTTTTTACCGCCGTCGGCTACGGCGGTTTCCACGTTTTTCGGAAGTTTGAAATTTTTCCTATACCAGACTTCGCCCGTGGGCATTTCATAGGTCGAGACCTTGAACGACTCATCTTCATTCCACGCATGCGGGAGTGTGACGGGATGTTTCTTGAGCATTTCCGACACTGCCTTGTCGGAAGATGAGAGTCGCCAGTCAGAATTGAAATTGAAAGTCTGGCGACAGAATGCCGGCTGCCAGGCCATGCTTAAAAGAGAAAGAGCGAAGACAAGAGCTTTCCCTTTTACGATTGTCGGGAGTTTCATAATATCTCGGTTTTTAATGTATGTTTTCAAAAAAAGAGAATGTGGGAATTGTGTGATGCAAAGATAGGAAGGAGGGAAACAAGGTTGGTCCGAGTCTGTTGAAACTTCAGTCGGGAATGGTTGAAAATGCCTGTATTCAGAGGATTTGCAACATTTTCGGCAAAGATATTGCAACATTTCCGGCAATTTTATATAAATTTGTGGAGGCATAGCAAGCACATCTAAAACCGACCTATGAGATTTCTGCTGACGATACTGACGATATGGCTGACAAGCATCATTGCGGTTGGCGACACTATTGAGACGGCGCCGGAAGGGATCGTGGCGATCGACATGAGGCATGGCTTGCCGGAAAGCAGGATCCGGGCGCTGCAGGTGTTGCCCGACAGACGTGTAGCGGTGGCCACCGCAGGTTATCTGAGCATATTCGACGGAACCCGTTTCATCAACATCCCTATAGAGGCGGATAAAGGTATCGTGCTCGCATCCCGAGGGAAAAACCGTAAGCTTTTTCATGACCGCAACGGCATTCTGTGGCTCAAGACCTCCGTGAGCCGGACGTCTGACAGAGGCCGGCTCCATGCATTCGACCCGATTTCGGGGAAAGATATCACAGAAGACGCGATGGCTTTATTGGGGAAGGGGGAAGTATGTGATTTCTTTGTCGACGCCAAAGGCGCCATCCTCATAATAGACGCCGAAAACAATCTCTGCACGGTAGAGGATAAAGAAAGGAGGGCGGTGATAAATATAGGCGCCGTGGCGAATGAGTTGCCGTCGGCCATATATGGCGACGGCGACAGGACATATCTCTGCTATGACAACGGCAACGTCTGTGTGATCAACCTCCGCACACGGCTGCTGGAATCCATCTCGCGCGCTCCTCTCCCGGAAATGAAATCACGTATTATAAACGGCATCGCCAGATGCAGGAACGGAAAACTATGGATCCCTTATCGCCGACACAATGACAACGGCACTTCATGGATGGCAAGTCTCGACACCGCCGCCTGCGACTGGAATGTGAGACAACTTGACCGTATGATACATGATTTCATTGTTGAAGATAATGATTCCCTCATATATTCTTTTCCAGACCAGGATGACGAGATCTTCTGCATTGAGCAAGACGGGCACGGAGGGATATGGACAGGGGCCGGCGGCAGCGGACTGCATCATATCATATCGGGGGATAAAAGGCTTATAACGCTTCACAAAGGGACGTATCCCTATCCTGCAAACGGATATTTTCCCGATGAGAAGGCAAAGGGGATAGCGGATAAATACGCTCCGGGAATCCTGAACTGCAGCGCTGCCGATCCGGCAACAGGATATACATACCTTGGAACACGGAAAGGGTTGATGGTAGTCAACCGGGAAGGCAGTCTCATTGGGATACTGGATAATAATGTCGGACTCACACAGAACAACGTGCAAAGCGTAGTAGCCAATGTAAGGTATGGTAAAGAGGGAGTGGATGACGGTGAGGTATGGTTCACCACCACAACCGGTATTTCCCGGTTAAGGCACCTTCACGGCGACACGCTGGAGGTTATCAATCTCGGCATACTCGACGGACTGGATCTGAACGGAAAGGAATTTAACACGCAGTCGATAACCGTTGATTCCCTTGGAAATATAGTTGCAGGATATTCGGGAGGATGGTGCAGCATAAATCCGGCGGCTATCGACAGCGAAAGATATGTCGTCTACAGGTATCCTGACAGTAAGGAAAATGCGTGGGGGAAAGAGGACAGTATCGCAGGAATCAAGTCATCTGTGTTCCTTATATGTCTATGCAGTCTCATTATCATCATATCGCCTTGCGTCGTTATCTCAATTTATCGTAACAGAAGGAGAAGATGCATCGTGACATCCGGGGACACCGATAATGATGAGATCGATGATCCCGGCCTGACAATATCATCTTCTGAAAAAGAGAAAGGCCAATGGAGCGACAACCTCGTGGAGAGATTGCGCGAAACGGCCAAACCGAATCATGCGGAATCAGGTTCACAGGATGCGGAATTTCTTACAAAAGTCAATACTTTAATAGAAAACCACATTGACGATGAAACGCTGAGTGTAGTGTCGTTGAGCTCGATGATGGCCATGGACCGCACAAACCTCTACCGCAAGATGCAGACCGTAACGGGCAAATCTCCATCGGCCTACATTAAGGACATGCGGCTCTCGGTGGCCGCCCGGTTGCTGAAGGAGACCGACCTGTCAATCCATGACATAGCCTCACGGACCGGCTTCTCCTCCTCCAAATATTTTTCGGCATCCTTTAAAGACAGGTTCGGAATGCTACCCGGCAGATACCGCGGAAGCTGAACAGACACGCTTTACAGCTATTCCACAAATAGTCACCCGAATGAAAGATTTAATGTTAAATAAATTTAATCAGGATACCATTCCGGTTGCATTTTGTTATATTTGCAAGAAATTAAAATATTGAATATGTTAGTTGTAAGCGCACGTGATTTCAGAGCCAGCCAGTCGGCTGTTCTGGCAAAAGCATTGAAAGGAGAGTCAGTACTGTTGACTTCCCGCATCGGTACTTTCAAAATAACACCTGTCACCGAAGAAGACACTCTCACAAGCCGTATCTGTGAGGGTTTAAGAGAAGTGCAATTGATTGAGTCCGGGAAACTTCCGGCAAAATCAGCAAGATCATTCCTCGATGAGCTTTGAGATCAGAACCACCTCCCGTTTTGAGAGATCAGCAAAAGTTCTTATAAAAAGGCACCGTTCGCTGAAAGCTGATCTTGGAGATCTGATATCCTCTTTGGAGAAAAATCCACTTCAAGGAGACGAATTAAGTCCGGGCATACGCAAAGTCCGTATGGCCATATCATCCAAAGGACGTGGCAAGTCCGGAGGGGCGAGAGTAATCACATATACTATTGTGGTTGCAGAAAATGAAGGGCATGTATATCTCATTGACATATATGACAAATCAGATTATTCAACCGTAGACATATCCATTATTCAGAGGATAGTAGATGATATGGATTTGTCGGAATGAGCAGACACATAGAGATTGAGGAGAGTGGGGATCAGTAGGCATGGAGGGAGTCGAGGAGGTTGACTCCGAAGTAGGTCATGCCAACCGCGGCGAGGGCGAGGAGGAGATAGGCGTGGAAGGCACCGGGCCGACGCAGGAAGGCCACCGAGGGATGGAGAGGCAGCGCGTAGATGAGGAACGTCACAAGCGCCCAGGTCTCCTTGGGATCCCACGACCAATATTCTCCCCACGATTCGTTGGCCCACACCGAACCTGTGATGATCCCCAGTCCGAGAAGCCATTCGGCAGGATAAAGAAGCGATAAAGAGAAGACACGCAGCCCCGATGCTCTCCCCTTGCTGAGAAGGGCCACCAAAGCGGCGGCGAATGTCAGGGCAAACAGCGAGTAGGAGGTCATGACCAGCGAGACATGAAATGAGAGCCATGGGGAATGGAGCACGGGCATGAGAGGCGTGACCACCGGATTCACCTCCACAAGGAAGGCCACGAGAGCGAGCGCCCCGGCAAGAAGCAGGGCCACTGACCGTATGAGCCGCTCCTGACGCCGCATCATGAGCACAGCGACTGTCAGGATGATGACTGCGAAACGGAGGGTGCCGAATGTATTGGAGAGGGGTATATGGCGCGATATGACCCATTCAAGTGCGGCGGACGCGACTGACAGGGCAAGCGCAGCCCACACCAATGCCACAGTTATTCTCCAGAGGAAGCCGATTCGGCCGATCGACACGAAACCCAACAGAGAAGCCGCGAAAAGAATTATGAACGACAGCCGGGAGAAAGGGATTGAATTGTAGAGAAGCTCAGCATCCACACGCCATCGCGAGAGTTCCTCCCCGGCGGGAACCCCCACTATCAGATCGCCGGAATGAAGAGTCAGCACTATCCCTACTTTTTCATCAAGCTCGGCTATGGCACGGCTGTCGACCCCCGACGGCAATCTCATAAGGGAATCCACCCGATATCGGCCCTCGCTGTCGAAAAGGTCGGTGAGCGAGGCATAACGGCCCTCAACGCCGAGAGCCCGGGCAAGATCATTGTCATCAATCCTGAGGATCGGGAGCGATTTCCATTCATCGGGATACAGGCGCATCGACATGAGAGTCTGCTCCGGAGAGAGTCCGCGATAGGAGTCTTGGCCGTAGAGCTTTTTCAGCACATCGCGCGAGAGCGTATTGAAAGTGACTATCCTCCCCTGATATACCACGCTCATGCGACCCAGGCTGTCGGCAGTCTCCGCCGGTATTCCCGCAACCGCCGCGGCCGCTCCCTGAGCTCCGCATAACAGGGCCGCCACGCATAAAGACCGCAACAGCCTCCGGAATCTCCCTTTCGGAGACAAAAGCAACCACAGCCCGGCAACGGAAAAAAGCACGTAGCCCGCATAGGTGAGGGGTATTCCCCACGGATCATGATTGACCGAGAGCACCGACGCACCGGAAGAATCATAGCCCGACTGACAGAGACGGTAGCCGCGCACATCCGCGATTCTGTTGACCGACACCTCCACAGGTTCACCTCCGGCAAGGATGCGCGAGGTGTAGCCACGCGCTATCTCTCCGCCCGGATACCAGTCGATGTCGAAACTCTCGAGAGAAAGCTCCACCGGCAAAGGATATGTCTCCCCATCGCGCGACACAAACTCACTGACCGTCTCACCCTTCACGAGCCTCACGGCTCCCTTTTCAGCGGTAAGCCACGTGGCGATCCCTCCGGCTATGGCCAGAAGGAACGACAGATGCAGCAACAGGCACGCCGGGAAACGGAACATCCGGCGCCACACACCGCGATATGACGGGTCATGACTCTTCATAATACAATTGGCTGATACGGCTTAAAGGGGCTTCATGGCCATACATTCCATCTCCACGAGCCATCCGCTGCGGCACACAGGGGCATGGACAATCACGTAAGGCATGCCGGGGAAACGCTCCGCGAACATTGCGCTCACCACTCCATAGTCGGCCGGATCGCGGAGATACACTATGATCTGTCCCACATTATCCCAACCGCATCCGGCCGCCGCGAGAAGTGACTCGACATTCTCCCACATCCTCAGAGTCTGACGGCGTATGTCGCCGGCCCAGACCACCTGGCCGCGGTTGTCGATGCTCGCCGTGCCGGAGATGAACAGGTGGCGCCGATCGGCATAATCCACCGACGTGGCCCTCTCAAAAGCAACCCCGTATTCATAGGTGGGATTGAGATGGTCGGGAGCGTTGATCTGGCGCATCTGCCCCTCACGTAAGCCGAGCACGGAATAGGAATCCATCACCACCGCCGATGTGCGGTCGGCATGGCGTCCGCCGATGCCGGTGCTTGCTATGAACCGGGTGGAAGGTGTCAGTCCGAGCGCTCCGAATGCCTGATTGCGGCCCTTCACCACCTCGGCATAATCCACATCTACATTCTGCACGAAGAGCCATGTACGCACGCAGCTGTCGAGAAGACTTCCCTTCTCTTCGCGAAGCATGTCTTCAGTGGCGGTAAGCATGAAGAGCATGGCATGGTATGGATCCATGCCGGGGCGGCGCGAACCACCCTCGAATATATGTGTGTGGCCCAGTGCCTTCACGGCATATCTGCCGTCGTCGCGGCGTGTCACCTCGGCATCCTCAATCATCCACACCCATAGGGCGAGCTTCGTGAGGCTCAGAGGGGGCTGCTCCACCACCGAAGTCGCGCAGGCACCGTCGTCGGGAAGATGCGGCGACTGATTGACAGCATCGCTGAGGAACCAGCGGCGGAAAACGGGACGCATGGCGGCATCGCTGCCTGTGAGCCGGTTGTATTCATCGGTCACGGCGCGGAGCTGCCCTTCGAAAGGAAGCGACGCGTCGTCGACAGTTATCATGGCGTGGCATTCCCGTTTACCTCCGGGGGCCACAAGAGTCTTTATAGTTGTCATCTCTCTGCTCCTGAATTGATCCAGTCCTTTATGAAATCCTTATCCCTGTCTGTAAGAAGTGCGGCATGGTTGAAAGCCCAGCCGGAAGAGACTTCCGTGGCCACGGCCTGCCAGAGCGTGGAGGCGTCGGCATCGTAGGGTACGACCCTCGAGGCACCGTCGACCACTGCCGAGGGAACGCCTACCAGAGAGTCCCAGCTGGAATCCGACACAAGATCAAGCCCTGCGGCGCTGTGACCGGTGGCTCCGTGGCACTGCGCGCAACGGGCCGCGAATATCCCGGAAGCCACAGTCGCATACATGCCGACATCAATACTCCCGGCATCGAACGACATATCGGCAGCGGCCACCTCATCCATATCAACCGACGCGAAGGTATAGAGGCGTTCGCGCAGACGGCTTATAAGACACACCTCGACAGTGCGGGCAGCGGAAGGGAGTCCGGACAGCGTCACCTCCACCTCACCGTCGCCCACGGGTTTTGAGACCAGAGCGTAATCATCGTCGCCAAAGGCGGCGAGCGCCACGGAATAGCCGGAGAGATCTGCGTAGTCGGCGCTTCCGTCGATTGTCGCCTTCATGGTGACAGATCTTCCCGTCGAAGCCGATGGAGCCTCCTCATCGTAGATACGGCCGTCGTCGCATGATGCGAGCACGGCGGCGACCAGAAAGGCCAGAACATACTTCTTCATAAGTAACTCTTAAAAACAATTTATATTATACACGGCCGGGGACGATCAGAACGTGTACTGTATCTGCACCGTGGCGTTGTGGGTGGCGAGTCCGAGGTCGTCGTTATCACGGTCAAGCTGCGTCTTGTGGCCGGTGCGCCCCATGTAGCGATACATGGCCTGCAGCTTCAGGTTCATACCCTTGAAATAATAGTTGACCCCTACGGCCGGCATATTGAGGAAGCCACCTCTGTCGAGACCGTTGCGGTCGAGGAAGTCATAGCGGAGAGCCGGCTGCACCCTGTCAGTGACAAAATAACCGGCTTGCACGTAGCCTCCGAGATAGTCGAACCCCTTGTCGATCTTCTGACGCTTCGTGAAGCCCACGTGCATGTAGTATGCCTCGCCGGCGAGATAAAGGCGGTCGCGCAGCCACGCGGCCTCGAGGCCGGCACGGAAGTCGTTTGTGCTCTCATTCTCGCTCTCCACGTTGATCGAGGCGGAGGCTCCTATGAGCACGCGGTCGAGTCCCAGCTGGTTGGGATTGCCCTGAGAGGCGGGCATGATCCCCTTGGGCTGGAAAGTGATGCGTCCCGCATAGAGGAGAGAGGGTATGTGCCAGTCGTCGCTGAATGTCTTGGTGGCAGTGTTGACGGATGAACCGGTGCCGTTGAAAATGCCCACCTGATATCCCCACTTATCCTTTATCATGCCGTGGAACTCCACTCCAAGGTCGAACCCCGTCATCATGGATGGCGTCACGGCATTCAGAGAGTAAGGCATGATCACAGGAGCCGTGAGGGAGACAGGCAGGGTAGGGAAGAGGGTCTCGCCGAGAGTGGTGAGGGTGGCATGGGTGAAGGGGGTCTTAAACTTCCCTATCCTGACATGGAAAGCGTCAGATACCCTCATGTCGGCCCATGCCTGCTGAAGGAGTCCGCCTCCTGAGGCGGCCGCATTGATCGAGAGATTATAAGTCACGAAGCCGAATGCCCGCCCCGTGAACCCGAGCACAGCGTAGGGGATCGAGAAACCGGAGTTGTGAACGTTGTCCTGGTTGTAGGCCGGATCGAGGCCCTCCGAATCATAGTAGTTGAAATCGGCGGCCGTCTGCACCATCAGATATGGCTTGAATTCAAATTTATGGTCGGCGCTCTCCCATACGAAGCCTTTGCGGCCCGCGAAGGAGACCACCCCGTTCTCGGTGTCGGCGTCATACTGAGCGGAGGCCGAGACGGCGAGAAGCGACGTGAGTATAGTCAGAATTGTCTTATGCATTTCGGTTATATAATTTGATGTGTGATTGTGGAAGATATCGGTCAGAGCCTAAACTTTAAACTTTAAACTCTAAACTTACAAGGATTCGAGGAAACGGACCAGAGCTTTCCGCTCCGTGCGCGACATGCGGCTGAAGATCCGGCGGGAGGCCTCACCCTCACCTCCATGCCACATGATGGCTTCGGTGAAGTTGCGTGCCCGTCCGTCGTGGAGGAAGTATGTGTGGCCGTTCACCCTCTCCTGCAGACCTATGCCCCATAGCGGAGTCGTGCGCCATTCGTTGCCCATGGCCAGACCGGAGACATAGTTGTCGTTGAGCCCGACGCCCATGATCTCCGATCCCATGTCGTGGATAAGGAAATCGCTGTAAGGATGGATGGTCTGCGAGCCAAGCCAGGGGAGACGTGTGCCGTTGAGCAGGGTGCTCCCTCCGGGGCGTGTGTGCAGGGTCGTCACATGGCAAAGGTGGCACTTGGCCTCAAAAAATTTCTGCTCGCCGAGCTTCACCTCAGGATCATTGACATCGCGGCGCGCCGGCACTCCGAGCGACTGCATATACAGGTCGACATCTTCCATATCTTCGGTGGAGATATCGAGCTTGTCATAAAGGAGACCCATCATCGAACCCTGGTTTATCTGCAGCTGACCCTCGCATATCTCTTCGGGATAACGGCTGTTGGTCACTCCCATATCGGATGAGAAGCCAAGTTCCACGGTGAGGTCGGCGTGCTGCGCCTTATTTCCGGAGAGACCGAGCTGACGCACCCCGCGCTCCACTATATAGTTGCATCGGCCTGATATGCCATATTCGGGATAGTTGCTCTTCTTGGCAAGGGCCTCTATCTCATTGGGATCGAGAGCCATCATCTGCCCCATGCCAACGTGGCGGAGCGGTATCCTGACAGTGCAGAATAGGTCTTCGGGCGCGATCTCCCCCTTATACCAGTCGGTTATGGTATACGTAGGTCGTGCAAGCTCATAGGTGTCGCCATCGGGAAACGAGAATGTCTCATAATGCCAGTCGACCTTCACCTTCCCTTCCGGTTCCACTCCATATATCGCCTGATCGTGGATCACGCGTCCATAATCCTGGAAGAAAGCTCCGTTCTTGCGGGTCACGTAGACAAGCATAGCCGAGAATCCGTAAGGTCCGGAGCCATGGTCGGCCCAGCCGGCCGGTTTCGTGCGTCCGGCATTGCTGTGGCAGCTTCCGCAAGAATATCCTGCATATACGGGCCCCAGGCCTCCTCCGAGGCCATTGGAACTCGTGCGCATGTCATCATAGAGTTTGTCGCCGCTATTGAACCGCGAGGCATATGAGTCGGCGACCCAATCGGCCGGACTGTCGTATGCCTTCGATGAATTCATGAAGATGGAGGATGTGCCGGCCGATAGCTCATATCCTGCCGGCACCTCAACATCAAGCACATCGAGACCCTCCTCGTCGCACGACACGAGGAAGGAACCGATGCATAAAACTGTCAAATAACTAAATCTCATTAAAACGAATAACTATGTTTTCAGCGGGAATTTCCCCAGGCGAATGGACACCGGGGGACTCCACCGTGTGCGTCATTTTACAGTACGGGCTTTACCGTCTTTGAAGAGGAGGAACTCAAGGGTATGGAATCCGCGCACATTCTGCGCCGCCTCCACTTTGTCGTCGTCATCGCCGTCGCTCCAGGTTAGATCGTCGAAATTACCGGATTTGAGGTGGTTGACGATGGCATCCTGGTCGAGAGGCCAGCTGTCCATGTTGGGGTCCAGGCCAAGGGCGTCGACAGGGCCGAAGAGGAAGGCCTCGCTCTTCTCCCATGGTTCGCGGGCAGCCAGCCATGCATCGGCAGCCTTGCGGAAATTAGCATCGGAAGGGGTTGAGGCGAGTGTCTTCACCGCCTGTTCGAGTGCGGAATTGCGCTCTTTGAGGAGCCTGTAGGTGGGGAGAACCACATTGTCGGCATAGTTCACCACGATGGCGTGGAGATCGCCGTCATGATCGGCGTCAAGATTACTGAAGAACGGCTTCAGACGACGGTCGATAAGCTGCTCGAGAGCCTCACAGGCAGCCATAGCGTCTTCCGCTTCCTTTGAGACAATATTATTGCGGAAAGGCTGCGGGATATTGAGGATCGCGTTGTAGGCGTTCTCTATGGCGTCGACCGTGGCTTTGTGGAGATCGGAATCAAGGCCGCTGACAAGGGTAGCCATAGAGGCCTGCGCCGTCTTTCCGTCGGTGCTTCCGTTGTAGGAATTGCGGATGGAGAGGATATTGTTGGAGTAGTCGTCGCGGGAATGCCAGCTGTACCAGCTCTCCACTGCATAAAGGGCCTCCTCGGTGCGGCCACTCTTATATTTCTGGTAGGGGTCGCCAATCTTCTGCTCGCCCACCTCGTTGGCGATATCGACGCAACCGTCGAGAATCTCCTCGATACATTCGAGAGCGCTCTTATAATTGGAGTTGTTGTGGTCGCAGAAAATGTCGCGGTATGACCGGCCACCGTCGTAGGAGACGGCCCAGGAATCATATAGGCTCTCTGAATCCTTGGTAAGGAGCCCGGCTACGTTGACTGAGTAGTTGTGCCAGCCCTTGGCGTTATCTGCGGAATAGTCGAGATTCTTGGAGTCGACAGGTGTCTCATCGTCGGATTTCGGCGAATCGGAATCACCACACGATGTCATTACGGCGGGAGCGGCGATGACAGTCAGAGAGAGGAGTGATTTAATGAAAATGTTTGATTTCATAATCTATGTTGCTTTTATTATTTCCTGATGTTATTTCTTGAAAAACCAGCCGATATAGGCTATGCCGAGGGAAAATTCGTTTTCACTGTTGTAGCTTCCTTTGCCGAACACTTTCGATGTTCCGATCTGGCGTGTCGACCAGTCGGCCTTGACCACGAGATTGGGGAGGGGGAACCAGTCAGCACCAACAGTCCATTTACTGACCTCGAGACGGTTGTCGGCAGCATATGGCTTAGCCACGGATTTCTGCGGATTTGAATAGTCGTAGCGGCAGAAGGGCATCAGCGTGGGGCAGCCTGCTATGGAGAATGTGCGGCCGAGGTCAAAACCGATCTCCGCGCCATAGCTCAGGGCATTCTTGGCGACAGGTGTGAGGCGGCTGTAGGGTGAGGCGCCTGGAAGACGGCCGTTGCGCTGATTGACAGCGGCGGTGTTGCCGAGATGGCCGTAGGTGAGATCGGCACGGGCCGTCAGATAACGGTTGCGGTATTGTGCATCCCAGGTAAAGATCTGGAGGGGTATGCGTCCGAAGGATGCGTAGGTCTCGGATTTATCGGAATTGGAGCCTGTGTCGCGGCAATAGTAGAATGACACTCCCGTGCGGAGTCCCTTCACTCCTCGCCAGTCAAGACGCGCCACATATCCCGGAGAAGTGAAATTATCATTCTCAAAAAATCCCTGTTTTCCGGATGCCACCCATGTGTCGCGGTCGAAACCGTTGGCATTGAGGCCGGCCACCACCATCAGCTGATAGTCGAAGAGCGCGTGACCGCGTCCGAAGGTGCCGAAAAGCTCTATGCCCGTCTCATGCCATGTGGAGGGGATCATGACTGTCTGACTCTCCGGACGTGTGGTGCCGAAGAAATTGATAGGTTCGTGGTGAGCGTTCGTCAGACCCACGGGTATGACCATGTGTCCGGCGCGCACGTTTAACCCGGGCACTATGAGGCGAGTGATGTGGAGCTGCTCGAGAGCCACCTCGCCCCCTTTCTCTATCTCCGTCTCATACTCGCCGTTCTCATTTCCTTCGAGTTCGACGGCGGTGCCTGTTCCACCGGCCTCAAATTCTATCTCGGCGCCGAGTATCCATTTCGGGGTGAACTTATAATCGAATCCGAGGGTGAAGCGCGGTATGGCGATAGTGTTTCGGTGGTCTTTCGTGCTACCCTCCTTCTGGAAACGGTTGATGCCATAGTCCTTGAACGAGGCCACTATCTCTCCGTAGCTTCCGAATCGGAACTTGCTGAAGCCCGCTGTGTCGGCCAATTCCTGACCGAATGCGGATATCGCCAACATTCCGGCAGCGAGAATGAAAAGGATTCTTGTATTTCCGGTATTTTTCAGTATCATTTCCTTGATGTTTTTTGACACCGCAAAATTACAACCGCCAAAAAAATCGCGAAATACCCTGATTTTGGATAAATTCATCCTCAAAAATCACGTTGCATACCTAAAAATAGTTAGTGCGACCAAAAGATTTTGGAAAATCTATCCATATGATGTATTTTTGCAATTGAATCTTAGATTCAATGCATAATCCATAATGCATAATGCATAATCGGTTTCACGAAAGCTGTGGCATTGCATAAGGATTATAAAATATTATGAATCATGCATTCACTCTCAACCTTCAACTCTCAACCCTCAACCATAAACTCTCAACCCTCAACCGTAAACCATAAACCGTAAACCCTCAACCATAAACCGTAAACATAATGAAACAAATCCTTCTCATCGGATGTCTGGCACTTGCAGGAGCAGGAGCCGATGCGGAGACCCTGACGGTGAAGACCTTCGACTATTACGGGCCCTATGCACTGACCGCCCCGCTGATGGTGGACAGTGTCGACGTCGATGGCTCCGCGTTTTCCGAGGCACTCCTGTCGGGAGCTCCGGCCACACTGCGTCTAAAAGGCACACCGTCACAATTCTCCGGCATCGCCGCACCCGGCAGCGAGACCCCGGCACTCCACACCCTATCGTTCAACTTCGAAAACACGGCATACGCCACCCCTACCGTCACGGTGAAAGGTATCAAGGATTACACCTTATATATCGACGGAAGGAAGAGCGATGGAAACAAGCTTACGCTCCGACCAGCCACCCACCGCATAGACCTGCGCTACATCACCAATGCCGGCGCACCATCCGACTCACTTAAAGTGGAGCTCACGGCCGACAACAACGCAGGCCTTTCACTGCGCAGCGACGGCAAGAGACGCTATACATTGATGGACGTGCTCCACGGCACATCCATCGGGCGATCATCCATATCGCCCGATGGAAAATATATCATCACTTCCTACACCACCACACGCGAGGGAGGCTCATCATCGACCGTCTACCGTCTGACCTCGCTCGCCGACAACCGAATAATAGCGGAAATTCCGACCTACATGGCATGGATGCCTAAGGGATCGGCCTACTACACCACGCGCCAGGGCATGGCAGGGAAAGAGATCGTGGCCACCGACGCCGCCACAGGCACAAGAAGCGTGGTGGCACAGGGTATTCCGGAAGACTGCAGCTTCACGTTCACCCCGGACATGCACTCCCTCATACTCACCACCTGGAAAGAGGGGAGGAAGGAAGACCCGAAAGTGTATCAGATCCTTGAGCCGGAAGACCGTCAGCCGGGCTGGCGCACCCGCGCTCAGCTCGCCATCTACGACCTTGAAAGCGGAGTGACGCGACCGCTCACGTTCGGCAACCGCAACTCCTTCCTCAACGACATCTCCGATGACTCGCGCTATCTGCTGATCTCCACCTCCGAGAGCCGTCTGGAGAAACGGCCCACAACAGTCTTCTCCATCTACCGCCTCGACCTGACCACGATGAAGGCGGACACACTCGTAAGCCGAGACGGATTCATAGGCAGGGCCTCCTTCTCGCCCGACGGGCGCAAAGTGTTGCTCACGGGATATCCGGAAGCACTGGGGGGGATAGGCAAGGATGTGCCTGATGGAAGAATCCCCAGCATGGTCGACAATCAACTATTCCTCATAGATATCGCAAGCCGCGAGGTGACACCACTCACCAAAAACTTCGACCCCTGCGTGACCGACGCACTATGGAGCCGCGCCGACGGAAAGATCTATTTCTCAGCTGAAGACCGCGACCGGGTATCGCTCTTCCGTATCGACCCGGCAACAGGTAAGACGGAGTGCATAGCTATCCCGGAAGAAGTGGTGAAAGGGATCTCAGTCGCCGATGCAGGCCGCAACATCATCTGGTATGGTGAGAGTGCCTCTTCCCCTTGCTCACTCTATTCGCTCGACACCAAGACCCTCCGCTCCACCCGACTCGCCACCCCGAAAGAGGATATGCTCGCCGATGTGCAACTCGGCCGCTGCGAGGCCTGGGAGTTCGTCAACTCCAATGGCGACACTATAAACGGACGCTTCTATCTGCCGCCGGATTTCGATCCTTCAAAGAAATATCCGATGATCGTGAACTACTATGGAGGCTGCAGTCCGACGAGCCGTAATTTCGAAAGCCGCTATCCCCACAACGCTTATGCGGCGCAAGGCTACGTGGTCTACGTCATCAATCCGAGCGGCACCACCGGTTTCGGCCAGGAGTTCTCCTCTCGCCATGTCAACACGGCCGGGGAGGGTGTGGCCCGCGACATAATCGAGGGCACCAAGAAATTCTGCGCCGAGCATCCATTCGTCGATGAAAAGAAGATAGGATGTATAGGGGCGTCCTACGGAGGCTTCATTACACAGTATCTTCAGACTGTCACCGACATTTTCGCGGCAGCAATATCCCACGCCGGCATCAGCGACCACACAAGCTACTGGGGTGAGGGCTACTGGGGATATTCCTACAGTGAGGTATCGATGGCCGAGTCATATCCCTGGAGCAATCCCGACCTCTACGTGAAGCAGAGCCCGCTCTACAACGCCCACAAAATCCACACGCCACTCCTTTTCCTCCACGGCGACAAAGACAATAATGTGCCGGTAGGGGAGAGCATCCAGATGTTCACGGCCCTCAAGCTGCTCGGTAGGCCTACGGCGTTCGTGGCCGTAGCCGACCAGGATCACCACATCATCGACTACGACAAGCGCATCAAATGGCAGGATACGATCTTCGCCTGGTTTGACCGCTATCTCAAGGATGACCCTACATGGTGGGAGGCGCTTTATCCGTCAACGCCTCTATGACACGGAAAGACACCGCAGGAGCCGGATTCCACTTGGAGTCCGGCTCCTTTTATTTTTAGCCTTCGGTCGCGACCGATTGCCAACTTTATTGACTTGCTGCCAATGAGGTTGAATATGTTAATGTTAAAAAACGGGGATATCCTTAAAAATATCTGAAGAATTTTGAACCAAGGCAGGAAAGGGGATGTTTTAGAGGCATAACAAACGCTAAAAATCAAAGATTATGAAAAAGTTATTCCTTTCCTTAATTGCCATTCTGGCCACAAGTCTTTCGGGATTGGCCCAGATCACTCTCGATGACGCGTATTCAAGTCTCGTCAACCTCCCGGGCATGACGGAGAAATCAGTCGATGATGTGCAGATAAGCCCTAATGTGGCTATCACAAATCTCCAGAGCGTGACTTGCAAGAGCCCGCGCTACCTTCAGGAATTCATCTACACCTATGAGAGTCTTCCCGTAGTGAACCAGATCATCGGAGCGAACAACCAGAATGAGATGGCCTGCGCGTTTACCGAACCTTCCGACAACGGCGTATACAATGTGCTTTTCCTCGTGGGTGAGAAAGGGGGCCCATATGTAGCAGCCTACGGACAGACTACAGCCGAGGGTATCGAGGCCATACGTAACTGTGACGTAGCCATGGACGGCAACGACCTGGTAATGGCGGCGGCCCCGCAGATCGACGTGGTGGAATTCATAACCATGACCGTGGTTGAATAAGCCACCCCGCGCCCTCACTCCTCCATAATGACACCGGACATGACGCCGGCAATCAATCCAACCCATAAACAAGCAAAAAATTACAGGATTATGAAAAAGTTATTTCTCGCTATCATCGCTATAATGGCCACAAGTCTGGTCGGCTTCTCACAGACCACACTGTCAGAGGCATACAAATCGCTCGCAGGCATGAAGGGGATGTCGGAAAAGACAGTCGACAAAGCCCAGGTAGGTCAGAACGCCTACATACAGGATCTCAAGATCTCGCGTCTCTCGGCAGCCGAGGGCGACGTGCAGGGATGTCGCGACAGTTTCATCTACATGATGGAGAATCTCCCGGTGCGCAACATGGTGATAGGCGCCAACAATCAGCGTGAGCTCGCCGCGGTATATGCCGTGCCTGCCGGAGGCGGCCTCTACAATGTGCTAATCATCCAGGGGAATGCTCTCGACGGAAACTTCACCGCATCCTACGGCAAGACCACGAAGGCCGGCATCAGCGCCATGAAGAACTGCACCGTCACAATGGACGCCGATGGCCTCGTGATGACCACGACTCCGGATTCAGGTTCCGCCACTTTCATCAGCATGACCGACTGACCATCCGGACAGCCGACACAACTGCCGACCACGCTGCCACCAGCCGACTGACTTACAGCCGGGAACCGATCAACAGTTTTATACATACTTTATTATCGAAGATCTCAAGCGGGCATCCATCCGGGTGCCCGCTTTTGTATGCCTCAACTAAGGAATCGTTAAAATGAACCTTAAATTATGATAAAGCTGTTTTTTATTTCAGGATGCCTGAAGATGCCGAACCGGAAATCTGAGGTTCATTGTCGCGTCCCACCTTCTTGCCAAAACCGAATGTATAAGTAGCTGTGATCTTCACCAGTGCGTGAGAATTTCCGTTTACAAGGGTTTCGTCTGTACTGTAATACTCACTGTTCATCACTCGCTTCGCGTCCATCCAATTCCATCTGCCGATATTCATAATCAATGCAGATATGTTCAAATTGGATTTTGACCAGCCTACCTGCAGATAATAATCTTCTTTATCACGTTGCCAGATACCATTCATCATGCCATCCCATGTTCCGATGGGAGAAATGTATGTCAAACCAAAGTTCCAGTTTTTTAGATAATAGGCCATCCTGATAGTATAGTAAATATGGAAATGGTTTACGTCGTAAGGTTTACCATTATGATTAAAGAGTTGGCTGAGATTTCCTGTCAGCACTAAAGACCTGTCAAAAAAACGTGCCGTGCCTTTAATGCCGTATATGCCTTGCGCATATGATCCCATAGGCTGTTTTATTGTTCGTATCACTCCATTGCCGTCAGCTTCGTAATCGTAGGCGTAACGGTCTTTCACAATCCAGCCCCAGGAATAGGCACTCAGACTGTAATTATTATTGGGAATCCATGTATATGAGAAATCAAAATCATAGCTCTTTGCCGGAAAAAGATTCGGATTGCCGGTATATTTGAGGAATGGCGATGCTGTTATCACCTGATCACTCTTGAAATTTGGAGAAGGCAACCATGACTCATATTGGAATATTGCCGAGAAGGAATGTCTGCCGTTGGGTGAATACTGTATTGACACATCGAATGAAGGAGCATTCCGGCGGTCGACAGATGAGCCGAATTGCAATCTGTCCCAGTCCCAGCCGAATCCTATACGGCCACGAACTTTATTAACAGAAACCTCATAGTTTGCACCCAAACCTATACGCGAGGATTTGGCACGGTCCAATCCAATCGCTGAACCTGAGTACGATGTGCGATTATACTGATATGAACCCTTGACAAATCCCAGTAAGTTCCCGAATTTTCCAAAATCATGCTTGAATTTCAAATCTCCTGACAGGGAATTGGTATTGTCCACAGCAGAATTCAAGATGGATGTGTGACCCGCCTCCAAATAATCACTGCTTTGGTGGGTGTGCGACAGGCTATATTTCGGTGTGAAGGTAATTGAGTTATTTTTTGGAAGGACAAAGAAATAATAGCCATTGTAAGATATGAACTTTGAGAAATTATCTGTTACGGAATAATATTCAGATGTTGGATATATAATGTTTGAATATCTTACTTTTCCGTTTTGAAAAGTGTTTGGCTGTCGGTCAAGATTGCTGTTGATCAATGTGGAGGCCTGCACTTTGTCTGAATTATAGGTCGCCTTGAATATCAGATAGTAGTTGTTGCGATGACGTTTGGAAGATTCCAGTTCAGAGATACGCTCGAATTGTTCCACGGTTCCATCGTCCTGAGGCAGGCGGAAAGTTTCAGTCATATCCGAACCCGTATGCGACGAGCCGCTGTTATAAGCCGAACCCATAAGGTCGTAAGTCATACGTTTATATTGCATACGCACGTTGCCGATTATCTGTTCCTGATGTCCGTTAAGGAATGTGCCGAAACCATACGCTTTCGCATAGCCGCCATACTCATACTGTTGCATTATAAAATTGATTACATACGGATTACCTTGCAACCGAGGGTCAGAGGGATACTCAAGATATTCCACCCGTTTCACATCGCTCACACGCATCGCCAGCAAATCGTTCTCAGACGCCGGCAGATAGTCAATGAATACAGCCACGGGTTTGCCACCATTGGTTGTTATTGAATTCCCGGATATTATACCTAACTGGGGTATGGCCATGTGGTTGAGGAGTTCAGAGCCGGATTGCGAGGCATTTTTCTGTGTCGCAGTCGGCATATACACCGATTTGTCAGAATAAAGGTGGGCATTGTCAGCCTCTACAGTAACCGTGCCTAATGAGACAGCCTGTTCTTCCATCAATGTGGTACCTGTGGAAAATGCATTAAATCTCTTTATTGTCGTTTTATAACCCAGACACGACAATTTTCCGATTACCCCCTGCATGTCACAAGGAATTGAGAATCGACCGGCCACATCGGTAATACCATATGTGATGACTGTTGAATCCTTTGGGGCAAGCAACATTACTGTTGCTGCAACCACGGGTTCGTTGTCGCTACCGATAACCCTCCCGGTATAGCAAAACTTTCCATGTTGAAGAGCCTCTATATAATACCGGCCTTTATTCTTTGTAACTGACACCGGATTAAGGCTGATGGTTTGCTTCAATGCTTGAAAGGCATCATCAGTATTGATGTGAGCTGATGTCTTGTATTTATCCAACTCGTTGTAGATAAAGTTAATCTGAATGTCGGGATGCTGTTCGGCGATGCGTGACAGTGCCTCTGACAGAAGTGTATGATTGAAGCGGTAAGTGAATGTATCGGCATGTGAGGCCACAGCACATAGTGCAGCCATGATGACAAGTAAAATATTTTTCATGACTATTTTACTGTTATAGTATTGTCGGCGAGTTTCAGACTAATCTGCTCGAAATTGTTGAGCTGATCCACAATCTCATTCAGTGTCTGCCGTTGGTCCCACTGGAAATACAGACGCAGGTCTTTGGCGCTTTCATTGCTGTATTCCACTGTTGCGCCATAATATTCCGCTATCCGACTTATCATATTGCCGAAAGATTCGTTTTTGAAAATGACAGTCACAGACTCTCCAACCGGAATCTGCGAAGCGATAGAGTCTTTGTACTCACCTGCAATCTGTCTGGGTCGGGAGACTGCAGTTTCCACCATGACTTGCTCCTGATGTTCCGCTTTGGGACTGACAAGGGAATATGTTACAGCTACGGTGGCCGCTATCGCGGCAATGGAAACTGCAACAGTCATTATGGCAGCAACTTTTCGGCTTGTAAACAGCTTGGCAATATGCAGAAATATACCGGCGCGTTTAGCCGGGTGAGGCTGGCGGGTCGCAAAACGCTCCCATTCTGCATCGATGTCAGGCTCCCCGGTTTCGGTCAGAGCATCGGCAGTCTTGCTCATAAGATTGTAAAGCTCACGGGTCTCCTCATCGTCGAGCATCTGCCTGATTTCATCGTCGGAGAAACAGTCCGTATTCTCCAGAGCCTCAAAAAGTCGGTCGGTTTTATCTTTCATTTCCGTTGAAATTTTGACGTAACACAATCATAGCATGATGCAGATGCTTATAGATACTTACCTCACTGACGCCCGTTTCTTCGGCAATCTCCCTGTATGTCAACCGGTCGCAGAACCTGAGCATTACTATTCGTCTTGTAAGATCCGACAGGTTGCGGTCAATGATTTCATGGATTCGTGCTATATCCTCCTCATCGGGCCATTCCTCATCTTCAATCTCGCTGAGGTCAAGGGCATACATTTTGTTGATACGCTCACGGACTGACAGACTGCGGATATATTTCAGACAGGCGAATCGGACACCACTCAGAAGATAAGACAGTGTGGCTGTCGAGGCTCTTCCCGAAAGCAACGAGGCGAAGACATCGTGCACAATGTCGCGCGCCGCGTCCTCGTCATGGACTATCCGGTTGGCGAGGACAAACATAGCACTATAGTGGCTTCGAAAGGTCAGCTCTATGTCATCTTTACTCATCATACATCTATACAAACCGCTACATCCAATTTTCCTAACCTTGAAACAGACTATTTTTTCAAAAAAATTACTCTACCAGCCATAAGACGCTGAATTATCAGTCATTAACTGAAAGTCAATCATTGACAAAGTTACAAATTTTCTTGGTATTCGGGCAATTATAGCATGATTATATGTATGAAGATACTTTTGTTAATGCAATTTCTCGCCGGGACATCTCCAGCACATTCACTAAAAATTCGTGTATGAGCAGTTCCACAGCATAGACCCGCATGACCTCTCTTAATACAGATACTAAATTTGCCCGTTAACAACGGGCAAATTGTTTACTAAACAGCTGATTTATTGAATATTTTTGGTAACTTTGCAACCGTAAAGCGATCTCTATGGAAGAAAACGAAAATAAACTCGAATCTGTCAATGGAAGCAATAGCTCTCCATTGCTGCCAATAGAAAGTCTAATCCATGTCATTCGAGCCCAGCAGGTGATGCTGGATAGTGATTTAGCTCGATTGTATGGAGTGGAAACACGTGTCCTCAACCAGGCAGCGAAACGTAATATTGAGAGATTCCCAGAAGATTTCATGTTCCAACTTACTGAGGAGGATTCTCAAAACTTGAAATCACAAAATGTGATATCAAGTTGGGGCGGAAACCGTAAGCCTCCTTATGCGTTCACTGAAAATGGGGTCGCCATGCTAAGTAGTGTGCTCCGATCCAAGACAGCTATTGAGGTAAATATCCGCATTATGAGGGCCTTTACTGCCATGCGCAGTTTCCTGATTAGTAATACGCATATGTTCAAAAGGCTTGAAACCATAGAGCATAATTACTTACTTGTCAATCGCCATCTATCTGAACATGATAGAAAATTTGAAGAGGTGCTATCGCGCCTTGACGATAAGGATTCCGAACCAATTGAGGGATTTTTCTTCGAGGGGCAGATATTCGTTGCATAAAGGGGAATATCTTCGTTTCTATAACCGTTTCAAAGACGACGCTACGTATAATGAAGATTTGGCCCGTATAGCCAAGTTTGTTGAAAGCATAGCTGATCTTGAAGCTTTGGAGCGTTTCTTCCGACCGGAAGGAAAGATGAATGATCGAGTATGTGCGCTCCCGGTCGTTAAATCAAAGTTACGCCTGTATTGCCTGCGACTCTCAGACAGCATTCTTATTCTCGGCAACGGTGGAGTCAAGAAAACGCGCACCTATGATGAAGATGATGAGCTGCGCGGGTTTGTGGTCACCCTGCAAAACTTTGATAAACTTATCAAAGAAGGTGTGAAGGAGGGAACCATTAGCATTACCGAGAATGAAATTGAAACCGACAAAACATTTGATATATGAAGACAGCCTTTGATGAATACAATAGTATATTGTCATCTATACCTGACAATATCCACAAAGAGGTGGACATAGAAATGGCTGTGTCCAACAGAATCTATGACCTCATGACACAAAAAGGTTTGTCAAAGGCCGAATTTGCCCGTTCGATTGGCAAGCGTCCGTGTGAAATAACCAAGTGGCTGAGTGGACAGCATAATTTCACCCTTTCAACCCTCGCCATGCTCTCCTCATTTTTCGGACAGCCGATAATAACAGTTAGCTGAGATTGACTCCTTGACATAATATTTTAGTAATTTTGTAATAAATTGTATATTACATGAATTTTGTATGTGTTTTTGTAGGTATAAAAATCAAAATCGCTGCAAGTAGTTGATTTGCAGCGATTTCACTTTGTGGTTTTGCGGAGAGGACGAGATTATAAACTCATTGGTCAGCAACACTCATACAGTGTCTAAAACTATCAGTATTACAGCATTATATACTCATACACTACTATTAAAAATCTTTTGAAATATTTGGATATTTCAAAAATCGTGCGTAATTTCGTGCGTAGTTTTATAAGCTGATACGATATGATACTTAAACGAAATATCAACTTTTGGCT
>PPYF01099376.1_pt1 | contig 28131 bp, 24 predicted proteins | sample 1559871 | NCBI WGS metagenome assembly PPYF01 (sample SAMN08240021, study PRJNA423297) | Human gut metagenome, whole genome shotgun sequencing project.
TTCACAGTAAACTTGAAAAAGTTTCAAGGGGGAAGTCTGCGCTTTTTTGGCTACCCGGAAGGTTATGTTTCACAGTAAATAATCCGCATACTGCCATCTTGTATAAATCCGTTCCCCGTTTGCAACGGTCAGTCCCGTGTTATCGTGAACATATTTGCTGAGCTGGGGCGTGGGGGTCGTGGGCTCCTCGAAGTAAAAGATATCATATTTTTTTGCTGTCAGGCCAATCTGAGTGGATGACTGTGCGTCTGTAAAGGAGTGATTTTCAATAATAATGTCCACATCAGGCCCAATCGCTTCACGGACAGCCTTCAGCCTGGACGATTAAAAGAATCGGGAAATTAGAAACCACGCTGCTCCTTGTCTCAAAGCTGCATCCCTATGCTGCCCGCAAGACAATTGCCTGGAAAAACAACGCGGTACATTCAAATGCCTGTGTCAAGTTTTTAGATACTGTACTGGATTATTATCAAAATGTGTGATTTACAGAAAACAGTATGAGCAGACAGCGGGGAAATACTGTCTGCTCAAGTATATGCAATATACAGCTTGCCGTCTTACATTTCAGCTGGTCCTTCAAGTCCTGTCAGACCGAACATTCCGTTGAATACTCAGAATCCGCTGTCGTTGAAACAGCTGAATGCAATGGCGTTTCAGACAGGCTCTAGCGTACCAGGCAGGGTTTCTTGGAATTAAACTTCCAACCCGGAATCAGATACTGCATGACAACGGAGTCATCCCTGCCGCCCAGACAGTTGTCCAGATACAGCTGATGGGCTTTCTTTACCTGTTCCAGGTCCACATCAATGCCAAGTCCCGGTTTCCTGGGAACTTCCACACAGCCGTTTACAATCTGCAGGGGTTCCTTGGTCAGGCGCTCCAGTCCCTCCTGCCAAATCCAGTGGGTATCCAGCGCATTATATTCACCCGGCACGGCTGCTCCCACCTGGGTAAACATGGCCAGCGAAATATCAAAATGGTTGTTGGAATGGCTGCCCCATGTATATCCGAAATCATGGCACATCTGGGCAACCCTTACAGAACCGTTCATGGTCCAGAAATGGGGGTCGGCCAGAATAATATCCACTGCCTGGGATTCCAGGGAATGACCCACCTCTCTCCAGTCTGTCGCTATCATGTTGGTAGCTGTGGGGAATCCGGTACGGCGGCGGAACTCGCTCATAATTTCACGGCCCGAATAAACGCCCTCGGCCCCGCACGGGTCCTCACAATAGGTCAGGATGCCCTGCATACCTTTTACATACTCCACGGCTTCCTCCAGGAGCCATCCTCCGTTGGGATCCAGGTCTATTCTTGCATCCGGAAACTCCTTCTTTAAGGCGCGGATTACTTCCATTTCTTCATTCCCTGCGAGGACTCCGCCCTTTAACTTGAAATCCTGGAACCCGTATTTCTCCTTTGTGGCTCTGGCAAAAGCCACAATCTTGTCTGCGGTGAGCGCCTCCTCATGGCGGATTCTGTACCACTGGCAGTCCGCGTCCGGTTCGGCATCGTATGCCAGGTCCGTCTTATTGCGGTCCCCCACAAAGAACAGGTAGCCCAGCATTCTTACCTTGTCCCTCTGCTGTCCATCGCCCAGCAGCTCACATACAGGAACATCCAGATGTTTTCCCAGCAAATCCAGACAGGGCGCCTCAATGGCTGTGATAACATGAACTCCGGTCCTCAGGTCAAAGGTCTGATTTCCTCTCACGTCCTCCTCACCTTTTGAATCCAGGTATCTCTTTATCTTTAACAGAGTGCTTTTATACTCGCCAATCCTGGTTCCTTCCACCATCGGAATGCATTCCTCCAGGGCCTTGGTAATCTTTTGGCCGCCAGGAACCTCACCCACGCCCATCTCGCCGTTATCCGCGTAAAGAACCACCACATTCCTTGTGAAATAAGGTGCGTGGGCGCCGCTCAGGTTCAGCTCCATGCAATCCTTTCCTGCTACCGGATACACTTCCATCTTTGTGATTACAGGTGTTGTCATAATCGTTGCTCTCCTTTTATTTGATAGGATTTGATTGAATTTCGTTGTTGTTATCTTTATTTTATAAGAGAATGTACACTTAGTCAAATTACTTAAATTTATTTTCATTCTTAGAAAAACTTATTGTTTTCGGCTGCCCGGCTTTTGGGAAAACCGTGTTTATATGAAGGCCAATACGGAAAAATGTTCAAAAAAAGCGGCAGTAAAAACTGCCGCTTCCGATTTGTTTACCCCAACATTATATTGATTATAACATGCAGCTACGGAGGGTTCCAGTGGTTGGGATTAAATTAATGAATGGATTTTTCATCAGGTTATCGGCGCAGGATTAAAGATGCACAAATCATTGTGCAGTTTATACTTCTCCGCATAACTCTGCTTCCTGCCGCTGGCCACATCCACAATCTCATGGAACAGCTGGGTTCCAATGTCCTGGATGGTGGCGTCTCCGGTGGCAATGGGGCCTGCGTTTACATCAATCAGGTCCTGCCACTGCATCTTCATGTCATTTCTGGAACACACCTTGATGACCGGGGCAATGGCCAGGCCGTAAGGAGTTCCTCTTCCTGTCATGAACACCTGAAGTCCGATGCCGCTGGCCAGCTGGCAGGGTCCGCAGACTATGTCGCTGGCCGGTGTGGCAGCGTAAATCAGCCCCTTTTGGGAAGGTTTTTCCGCCGGAGACAGTACTTCCACGATGGGGGAGGTGCCGGACTTGGCAATGGAGCCCATGGCCTTCTCCACGATGTTGGAGAGCCCGCCCTTTTTGTTGCCCGGAGTGGGGTTGGCGCTGCGGTCCACCTGGCCGTTTTCCAGGTAATGGTCATACCATTTCATCTCGGCTGCCAGTTTCTTCCCCACTTCCTCGCTGACGCAGCGCTCTCCCAGAAGGTACACGCCGTCCCTTACCTCCGTCACCTCGGAAAACAGGACCGTGGCGCCGCCCTTTACCAGCATGTCCGCGGCATAGCCTGCGCTGGGGTTGGCCGTGACGCCGGAAAAGGCATCGCTGCCCCCGCACTGCATGCCAATCAGAAGTTCGGAAAGGGGCAGTGTCTGGCGCCTTCTCCGGTTAAGCCTGGCCAGCTTCCTGTCCGCCATCTCCATCAGGGAATTTACCATATCGTCAAAGCCCCTTTTCTCCTGCAGTATGATGACATTGTCAGGGGAAATATCCGCCTGGTCAAGGAGCATTTCCACGGTGAACTTTTCACAGCCCAGCCCCACGACCATCAGCTCCCCGCCAAAATTGGGATGCTTGGCCAGGTTTCTCAGGGCGCGGATGGGGACCTTTGCCTCGGGTGCATTGATGGCCACACCGCAGCCGTAAGCATGGTTGATGGGGACGATGTCGTCCACATTGGGATATTCCGGAAGCAGCTCGCTCTTCATCCTGGCCACGGCTACATTCAGAACGCCTGTGACACACTGGACCGTGGTGCTGATACCCAGTATGTTGCGGGTTCCGGCATATCCTCCATTTGGATTTACATACCCTTCCCAGGTGTCCACAGGCGGTTTTGGCAGATCTGTCACCAGATTGGCGGCAAATTTCATCTCGTCCACTGAGGGCGGGGTGGGAAGCTCCAGCATCTTTTCGTTAATCCACTGCCCTTTTCCGATGGGGTTAATGGCATATCCCAAGACCACGCCGTACCGGATAATCTTACCGCCTTCCGGTATGTCGCACAGGGCTATCTTATGGGCCTGCGGAATGTCCTGCTTCGCGCGCACGCCGTCCATGACCAGGGTTCCGGCCGGAATGTCATTGACCGCAATGGCCACGTTGTCTTTATCGCTGATTTTAATGTATAAAGGACTGCTCATTTTTGTCTCCTCCTGCTGTGATTGGATTCAAAATCTATGGTATTTTTCATTGGCTTAATTATATCAATGGGGTACTCATAAGTAAAATTATTAAATTTAAGCTTTCTCTTAGAATTATTAATAGTTCTGTTTTGCTTTCAAGGGCTGTGTTTCTTTGCTATAATAACGTTAAAGAACCGGCAAAAAACTGGTTCAGCGCAAGGAGGCCAGCCAATTGGTCACAAAATACCTGAGTTATATATTGACCATAGCCAAAAAGGAGAACATGACAAAAGCTGCGGAGGAACTGTTTGTATCCCAGTCCACTCTGAGCCAGTATCTGTCCAAGCTGGAGAGCGAACTGGGCACCCCGCTCTTTTACCGGAGCAAGGGCAGGCTTACTCTCACAGCAGCAGGCAGGCTCTATATTGACGCGGCGGAAAAGGTCATGGCCATTAAGGACAATCTTTATCAGAACATACAAAACCTGGACAACCGGGGACACATCACCATTGGAGTCACCTCCCAGTTTGCCCTCAGGATGCTGACAGAGCTGATTCCGCCTTTCAAATCCAGATTCCCGGATGTGACCATCGAGATATCCGAAACCAATGTTCCCTCCCTTACCCAGCTTATTCTGGAGGAAAACATTGACTGCGGCATCATGGCTCTCAATACCGTGGAGCCCTTTTCGCGGGACCAGGCCCATGTGCTCAGACGGGAGGAAATATTCTTTGCCATCCCCAGAACCCATCCCTACTGCAGGATTAATCCGGGGCGGCCCGTTACCATACCTGAGTTTGCCAGGTATTTCAGCGAGGATAATATACTGATGTCCAAGAGGGGCTCCACTCTCCGCTGTCTGACCGACCAGATTATCGAGGCCGCCGGCTGGATTCCCAGTACCATGTGCGAGACCAACAGCATCATAGCCACCCGCAGCATGGTGGCTATGGGAATCGGCATCACCTTCATAGGAGCCTCCTGTGCCATAGACAGGGAGCATGTATCCTACTATCCGCTGGAGCCCAGGCTGTACCGTTTGAACGCCTTTGTGACCAGAAAGAACTGGGTCATGAACCGGCCGGAAAGCACTCTCTGCCACGATATCCTCCACTACTTCTCCAATCAGGGTTAAACGTCATGGCCCCGGAACAGATGGATTCTGTCCGGGGCCATGTTTTCCGTCCCTGCTGCCTGAAAGCCTGGATTAGATGGTTATTTTGCTAAATCGTCTGCAATCTCCTTGATTTCAGTGTAGATTCTCTCGTCGTTTTTCTCGGAGTCGGCTGCGCTTAAGTAATATGGCTCCATCTCCACTTTCTTGATGGCTTCCTGGGCTTCCGGATCAGATGTCATCTCTTTTACCAGGTTGTCATACCATGCGATTACGCTGTCAGGTGTTTCCTTTGGAAAGTAGAAGGAGAATTCGCAGTTAGGGTATACCAGGTCAACGCCTTGCTCTTTCAGGGTTGGGATGTCCTTAATCAGGTCATATCTCTCCTCAGTTGGAGCGCCCAGACATACAAACTGTCCTGCTTCCAGATAATCCTTGCAGTTAATGTAAGCGCCCGGCATCAGGTCCACCTGTCCGGACAGCATAGCTGCCACCTTGTCGGAGTTGGATCCCACGTCCACTAAATCCAGATCAATTCCCGCCGCCTCCTCAAATGCCAGCAGCTCGTAGTAGGTGTAGGCGCCAACCTCGGTACATGCCTTTAGCTGTCCGGGAGCTGCCTTGGCTGCCTCGATGAACTCGTCCAGGGTCTTGTATTTATCCGGGTTTGCATACATCTGCTGCGCAGGATCAAGTGCAAATGTGGGTCCTAATTTAAATGCAGTGTAGTTATAATCCGTTACACCGGCAATGTTGGCTACGTTTACCAGATTGTGGCCGTACAGGAAGGTATGGCCGTCCGGCGCAGCGGAAAGCACCTGGTTGGCAGCCACGGAGCCGGCCGCGCCGTTTGCGTTTACAACGATAAAATCAGCGCCTGTCATCTTCTTGGCATACTCCGCGAATACACGGGCGGAAAGGTCAGTATTGCCGCCAGCGCCAGCCGGAACCACGATGGAAACCGTTGTTGCTGGGGCCCAGTCAGATGCCTGTGCCTCTGTATCTGCCGCGGCTGCCTGAGCGCCTGTCTGGGCAGCGGTGGTATCAGCTGCCGCTGCGGCAGTGCTGTTTGCAGTTCCTCCTCCACAAGCAGTCATGCTCAGTGCAATAGCTGCTGCCATCATTCCTGCTAACCATCTTTTTTTCATTGTTTTTACTCTCCTTTTCTGATGACCCATCCGGGTCTTTTGTTTAGTTGGTAATACCCCTCTATATGTACCCGCCCCGGATTCGGCTGATTTTTCGGAAATTCCGGTTCAGCCGATTGGGGCCGGAATCATATATAAATTTTCTTACTCATCCTGCTTTGAAACCTGCCGCATTTTCCTTGCCTTAGTCATCTTCCATTCTTTATAAATGGACCAGACCACAACGGCTATGGCGATGAAGAAGAACACAGCGAATATAGGCCGCTTGAAGAATGCGCCAAAGGACTTATACTGCATGATACCGCGCCGCAGATAGGTTTCCACCATCTCGCCTATCAGGAAACAGAGCACAAAGGGCGTGGTGGGAAGTTTGAACTTGTGATATAAGTAGCCCACGGCTCCGAAGAGGATGATGGACTGTACATCGAAGATACGGTTGTTGGTGGCATAGGCGCCCACACAGCACAGAACCAGAATGAGAGGCATCAGGATGTGCTTCGGTATCTTGAGCAGCTGAACAAATCCCTTGATTCCAAAGAACTCGATTATCAGCATAAAAAGGCTGCACAGCATACAGGCTGCAAATATACCGTATACCACATCCGCGTTTTTGACAAAAAGCAATGGACCTGCTGAAAGTCCGTGAATCAGGAATCCGCCTAACATCATGGCTGTAACACCGTCTCCCGGTATGCCCAGTACCAGCAGGGGAATCATGGCCCCGCCGATGGTGGCGTTATTGGCGGTCTCTGTGGCAACGATACCGTCCGGGCAGCCTTTGCCGAATTCATCGGGATGTTTGGACATGTTCTTGGCAGTCACATAGGACAGCATGCCGGACGTGCTGCCGCCAATGCCGGGCAGGATGCCGATTCCTGTTCCTATCAGTGCGGAACGGATGGCGTTGGGAATCTGATATACAAACTCCTTCCATGTAAATCCAAAGCCTTTGATGGGCTTCATCTTCATGGCTTCCACCTTGCCGTTTCCCATGCTCTCTGCCGTTATCAGGATCTCGGAGATAGCGAAAATACCAATCAGGGTTGGAAGGGTGTCAAATCCGGCCATCAGTGAGCTGCTTCCAAAGGTAAACCTGGGAGTTCCGTCAATGGGCGCCATGCCGACCAGGGCAAATATAAGCCCCAGCATACCGGCCAGCACTCCCTTTACCATGGAACCCGAGGCCAGTACCGCCACCATTGTCAGCGCAAAGAATGAAATGCCGAAGTTCTCAGCCGGTGTGAACTTCAGGGCAATGTCTGCCAGCAGCGGCGCGCAGAAGGTGAGCACCAGGAAGGAGAACACGGAACCCAGGAAAGAAAATACAATGCCGTATCCAAGGGCTCTGCCGGCTTCCCCATTCTTTGCCATGGGGTGTCCGTCAAAACAGGTTGCGATGGATGACGCGGTTCCCGGCATGTTGAGCAGAATGGCTGAAATCAGACCTCCTGAGATACCGCCTATGTACACGGCCACCAGCAGGTTCATGCCCATGGAAGGCGTCATGCTGAAGGTCAGAGGCAGGAACAATGCCACTGCCATGGCTGCTGAGAGTCCCGGAATGGAACCGAATATAATTCCCACTGCCACTCCTGCCGCCATGAGCAGTAAGGATGTGGGGCGGCAGATGCTTACAAAGGCACCGCCCAAAGATGCTAATGCGTTCATGGTCTACCTCCTATAAGTTGATGGTAAAGATACCTGCAGGCAGCACAATCTTGAATCCGTAGCGGAACAAGAAAAATACCACGAAGGTAAACAATACGTCAGTGATCAGCAGCTGAATGACATCCTTTTTTCCTCTCCGTTCTTCCGGCGCCAGGATGAACATCTGGACGGGAAGATAGACCAGAGTGCTGATGATGAAGCCCACGGACTTGAGCACGAACACATAGACCAGGATAATGATAAAGCTTGTGAGCACCCTCTTGTAGTCGGCCTTTTCCGGTCCCTCGGCCTCAGCCTGGGCCACATATATTTTCATGTTTTTGATATTGAGCAATACCAGGGCTGCTGCCAGTACAAAGGTCATGACGCCGATGCACATGGGCATAAAATCAGGTCCGATATCCATGACCGTTGACTTGGGAAGCATCTTGGCCATGACCATCATGGCTGCGGATAATAACATGAAGAATACTCCGACAATGATATCCCCATACTTTTTAATAAACATTCTCTCTACCCCTTTTTTATGATTTGCCTGGATTTACCTGACCAGCGCAGGCTTTTTGCAGTCGTATTTCCAGCCGGGAATCAGATACTGCATGGCCATGGCATCATCCCTTTCATGGGAGGGAAGGCGGTTGTAGCGCCCATTGGCCTCCATGACCTTGCCCATGTCGATGGTAACACCCATACCCGGCTTATCCGGTACCTGAAGATACCCGTTTGCGATTTCCGGCGTATCCTTTAACAGATTCTGTCCGTCCTGCCAAATCCAGTGTGTGTCAAGTGCCGTGGGAGTTCCGGGAGCAGCCGCGGCCACATGGGCAAATGCGGTGAGGGTGATGTCAAAGTGGTTATTGGAATGGCTGCCCCAGGTAAGACCCCAGTCGTTTAAAATCTGGGCCATGCGGACGCTTCCCCCGAATCCCCAGAAATGCGGATCTGCCAGGACAATGTCCACGGATTTAAGGGCTGCTGCATGATAGAACTGCCGCCAGTCCGTTGCTATCATGTTGGTGGCCACAGGCAGCTTTACCGCATTCTTGAATTCCGCCATCACCTCCCGGCTGGAATAGCCTGCTTCCGGGCCGCATGGGTCCTCCACATAGGTAAGCACTCCCTCCATGGGCCTGCAGATGCGGATGGCCTCCTCCAGGCTCCAGGCCCCGTTGGGGTCAATGTTAATCCGCCCCTCAGGAAACGCCTTTTTCAATGCGCACATGGCTTCCATCTCTTCCTCTCCCCTGAGGACCCCGCCTTTCAGCTTGAAGTTTCTGAAGCCGTATTTTTCGTTTAATGCCTGCGCCTGCTCCACGATGCGCTCAGGCGTCAGCATTTCCTGCCGCCTGAGACGAAACCAGGCATCGCTGCTTCCTGTTTCATCGATATAGGGAAGGGCCGGCGCAGCCTTTTCCTTATCACTTACATAGAACAGATACCCCAGGGTCTCGACCTGGTCCCTCTGTTTTCCGTCGCCCAGAAGTTCACACATGGGCAAATCCAGATACTGGCCCAGAAGGTCCAGAAGGGCGCATTCGACTGCCCATTCAGCTTTGACAACGAATTTCAGCTTGCTGATATCCAATGTCTGGATACCCTCCCCATCGTCCTCCGCCGCCCGTGTACTGCTCTTGTGGATGGTATCCAGGATATTCCTGTATCTGCCCACTGGCTGTCCCACTACCAGAGGGATGCAGCTGTTCAGCGCCTCGCATGTGTAATCCCCGCCGTGAATCTCGCCAATGCCCGTGTGACCGGAGCTGTCCCTTAAGATGACCAGGTTCCTGGTGAACCAGGGCGCATGGGCTCCGCTTAATGTCATCAGCATGCTGTCATATCCGGCTACGGGAATGACCTGCATATCAGTTACAACAGGTGTGCCTTTGTGTTCCATCATATTGTTTGTCCCCTTTTTCTTGCTTTGTACATAGTGCTTACATACGAGTTGAGCGCATCCAGATAAGGATGTTATTATGTATGCTTTTTGCTGTATAATTCCTCTTTATGTATGCATTATAACAGGAACGATTTTCGGATTCCAATTGTTAATATTAATCGGGTCAATAAGAATCTCTAATTGCTGTCCTTACGTTTTCTTAATGTTATTCGCCCCAGCTCCCTTGTTTCTTAATGTTTTCTTAACACTGTCAAGTATAAACGACCAGATTCATCAAGTAAAGTTTATAAAACTTATATTTACTCTTAATAAATCTTATAGTTAATCTTGCACGCTTTCCCTTTATGGGTTAAAATAAATACATCGGGATGGAAAAAGGAGAATACCATGGACACACGGCAGATTGAATATATTTTAAAAATTGCGGAAGAAAACAACATTACCCATGCAGCTAATAAGCTGTTCATCACCCAGTCCGCATTGAACCAGCAGCTCATTAAACTGGAACAGGAGTTAGGCACTCCCCTGTTCCACCGCTCCCGCACCAACTGGCATCTGACGGAGGCCGGGGAAATTTACATCCGGAATGCCAAGGAAATCATGAGACTGAAGCGGGAAACCTACCAGACCATCCACGACCTGTCTGACGGCAAATGCGGCCATCTCTCCGTGGGCTTTACGGCAGGGCGCGGCATCAATATGTTTACAAAGGTATACGGCACCTTCCACCAGCTCTATCCCAACGTAATCATCGAACCCCAGGAGGGCATTGTAAAGCATCTTCAGAAGATGATATCCATTGGCGACCTGGACATTGCCTTCCTGACGCTTACGGACAAGGACAGGACCGACGATATCTATGAACCCATATACGAGGAAGAACTGTATCTGGTTATTCCCGCCGGACATCCGCTGGCAAGCGTGGCTCCTGAGGAGGGGGAGGACTATGCCACCCTGGATATCCGAAGGCTCCAGTACGAGCCCTTTGTGCTCATGGACCGCCATTCCACCATGAACACCATGCTGAACCGTATTTTTTCGGAAGCAGGCTTTACACCCCAGGTCCTCTTTGAGACAGGCAATAACCATACCATTATCTCCATGATACGGGCCAACATGTGCTGCGGAATCCTGCCCTATTACTATGTGAAGGACATGGACCAGGATTTCTGCTGTTTCCATCTTCCCTCGCGCCCCACATGGCAGTTTACGGCCAGCTACAAAAAAGGCCGCTATCTCAGCCGCCCCGCACGCAGCTTCATCGATCTGATGAAGGAACAATGGGGAGACCGGACAACGGCCTTACATACAGATTAAGACTTTATAAGGCTGGAGCCATACATAGGCAGGCGCCATACATAGACAGGCGCCATACATAGACAGGCGCTTTAAATCAGCCCTGCCTGTTTCATCTCTGACTTGATTCTGTCCAGTACAGGGCCTTCAGGCGTGGCCAGGTTTGGCTTATAGGGAAGTCCGACGGAGCGTCCCCTTAAGTTAGCCATATCCTTTGCGGCCACAGGGAAGCTGGCTCCATCCATGGAAAGCCGGACCGGATTCAGCTTGAACTGGGCTTCCAGGGACCTTTTCAGGTCTCCGGCCACATATTTATTGTATACATCCACTATAAGCTCAGGCATGAAATTGGCAGCCGTGCACACGCCTCCCACTGCCCCATGGCACATGGAAGCGTAGAGCAGGGTGTCCTTACCGCCAAACACCTTGAATCCCACATCCCTTGTCCTGCGGATAAATTCAGCTGTCTGGGTTATATCGCCGCTGGTATCCTTCATTCCCACGATATTGGGAACCTCATGAGCCAGGCGCTCCACCAGCTTTCCGGACATGGTATAGTTCACCCTTCCCGGATTGTTGTACAGAAGCACAGGGGTCTCCGGCACACATTCCGCTATGGTCTTAAAATGAAGATAAAGCTCATCCTCTGTTGGTTTCAGAAACATGGGCTGCAGCACGGATATGCCTGCTGCCCCGTTGTCTGCTGCCATCTTAGCCAGACGGCAGCATTTTTTTGTGCTGATTGCGCCAATGCCGAAATAAACGGGCACACGCCCCGCTGCCTGGTCAATCATGATTTTAAGGCCGCGCTCCATCTCATCCTCTTCAATGACATAGAATTCGCCGTTGCTCCCAAAGGCCAGGATGCCTAACACCCCGCCCTCAATCACATAGTTCACCTGTTCCCGTAACTTCGCCTCGTCAATAAACTCATTTTCATTAATGGGGGTGAGAATGGGTACAATAACACCCTTGATAAAATCTGTATTCATAACGCTTCTCCTTTATATCCGGGCCCAGGTCCGATTATGATTCAACTGTGGTATTGGCAATCTTCTCGTAATACTTGACAATGCTTGCGTGGTCTTCCTTCTCATAGCCGTCAGCCTTCAATCCCTGCATGATTTCCATAAGCTGTCCTGTTAAGGGAACCGGAGAGCTGATTGCATGTGCGGCGTTCAGCGCATTGTTCAAATCCTTGATGTGAAGCTCGATACGGAATCCCGGCTTAAAGTTCCTGCTCAGCATCATGGGTGCCTTCGCGTCCATGACAGTGGATCCGGCAAGTCCGCCGCGGATGGCCTGATATACCAGCTCAGGGTCGGTTCCCGCCTTCTTTGCGAAGGTAAGGGCCTCAGATACGGCAGCAATGTTCACAGCAACCACAATCTGGTTTGCCAGCTTTGCCACGTTGCCGGAACCCAGCTCGCCTACGTATACCACGGAACCGGCCATTACCATGAGCATGTCATAATACTTGTCAAACAGCTCTTTTTTGCCGCCTACCATGACAGACAGTGTCCCGTCGATGGCCTTTGGCTCTCCGCCGGAAACAGGAGCATCCAGCATGTCAATGCCCTTTTTCGCCAGCTCAGCGCCGATGGCCTTGCTCTCGGTCGGGTCAATGGAGCTCATGTCAATCAGTACTGTTCCCGGCTTGGCGCCGTCTGCAACACCGTTTTCGCCCAGCACGGCAGCGCGTACATGGGGAGAGTTGGGAACCATGGTGATGACCACCTCGCACTGCTCCGCCACTTCCCTGCCGCTTGCGGCAGATACAGCGCCGCATCCTGTCACTTCGTTTACAGCGTCCTTGTTAAAATCAAAAACAACCAGCTCATAACCGGCTTTTAATAAATTCTTGCTCATTGGCTTACCCATGATTCCTAATCCGATAAATCCTACTTTCATATCATTACCTCACCTTTCTTAGAAACATTTTTAGTTACATCTTTTTACAAACATTTTTTTCCGTCAGCTTGTTTTTCTGACCTATGCCCACATTATAGCTGTACCCTTCCTTCCTTACAATTGGCATTGTAAATGAAAAGGGCAGCTTGTTTTATACAAGCCGCCTATGATTTCAAATCGCATTTCACATTTGAAACAATCGTTTCATTTATAGTTCATTTATAGTTCAATATTGTATTTTTTCATCTTTCTCCACAGGGTTGCCTTGCTGATTCCCAGGCAGGCAGCGGCGCGCTCTCTGCTGCCGCCCTGGGCTGCCAGGGCCAGGCGTATCTGCCGTTCCTCCTCACAGGCAACCGGCCCCCCTATCCCCTGTCCGTCCGGCATCATCCGGACCGGAGCAGAAGAAGGAAACAGTTCCCGCAGCAGCTTCCTCACCAGAATCTCGTCAATGCTCCGCTTTTCAGCTGTCAGTATCAGCCGCTTTAAGAATGCCTCCAGCTGGAGAAGGTTTCCCTGCCACGGATATGCTTTCAGGCACTGCATCCCACCCTGGGTCACCACATGGTAACGGGAATATTGGTCGCAGGCTTCCTTGACCGTGTCCCTGATTGCCTGTTCCAGATCCTCCGGCCGTTCCCGAAGGGGCGGCACCCGAAGGACCAGTCCCGTGAAGAGATAATACAGGTCCTGCCGGAACCCTCCTGAAAAAGCAAGATGACCCAGGTCCTCCGGTGTCAGGATGCTGGAGGCGATAACGCGGATATGAAAGCCCATGGTCCTGGCAAAATCCCTGCTGCCTGTCTTATAGCGAATGAGCTGGTACAGGCCGTACTGGCTTTTTAAGGACAGTGTCTCCACATCCTCCAGATACAGGGTACCGCCTTCTGCCAAAAACACGGCTCCCTTGTTTCCAAAGAGCATTTCCTCCTGCTCCTCCCGGGCAAGGCCTGCGCAGGAAAGGGCCAGGAAGGGGCCTTCACTGCAAAGCCCTGTATTGTGGATGCTCTCAGCCAGCGCTCTCCGCTCCGTGCCGGTTTCACCCAAAAGCAGCACAGGCTGTTCCGACTGGGAGTAAAGCCTGGCCAGGTGGACGCACTCCTTCATGGCCCCTGACTCCTGGAGTATACTTGAAAAACTTCTCCTGGCAATCAGGCCCTGAACCCTGTTTGCTCCATCCCGTTCCGGGCGCCGTTCACCGCGGCTCTGCTGCTTTACCTTGTGGCAGGTAAGAATGGCCCCCTCTGTCTCATTTCCCACGCGGACAGGGGCCAGAATGGCGAAGATGGAGGTCTTTCCGGCCTGCATGAAGGAGGAATAGCTCTCCTCCTTTCCCTCCAGGACCTGTGAAAGCTTATCCCTGTCTATGTCGGAGAATACCTGGGTAATGTGCCGGCCTGCCACCTGTTCACCGTCAGCTCCCAGTATGTCCCGCATTACCGGATTCACCGTGGTGATGACTCCTTTCCGGTTCATGTTCACCACCCCATTGAAGGAATAGTCCAGAAGTGTCTCAATCTGGGCATTGCTCTTCTTCTCTGCGCCCATGGCAAAATCCAGGCTCTCAGCCATGGAAAAGGCAGTGCGCAGGGAATCCTCGGTGATCGACAGAAACAGGGACGGGATATCCGCCTCCTTGGCAGTCTCAACCGCTATGTCCCCTCCAATCATAAGGTCAGCGCCATCCTCCACGGCTTCCATGGCTTTTTCCTTTAACCCGGAACCATTGGCGGCAAAATAAGTGCGCAGCTTTATGTCATAGATCGTCTCAAAGTATGTCATGTCGCAGAACATGTTCCGAAAGCCCACCACAGCAATGATTGGCCTGGCCTTTTTTACTATCTGCCTGGCCTTTACCACCAGGAGAGCCATCTCCTGGGCCGTGGCCACGATTTCCACCACAGGCACATCCGTATACTGCTTGATGAGGGATGCCTGAAGGCCCCTGGCAATGATGATGTCCGCCCCGGCGGCAATGGAATTCCTGGCCTCCACCACCGTATTCTCTGTCTGGATGACACGCATCTGCGCAATGGCATACTTCTTTTCCTGAAGAATGTTGTGGGCCAGGTAGAGCATTTCCTCCCTTGGCACCAGAAGAACGATTTTCCCCATGCCGCTTTCCCCTTTTTACATGACTACTTGTCCAGACGTGCCTTTAAAAACTCCAGCCCTGCCAGTATCACGCCGCCCAGTATGAAAAACAGGATACTGAAGGTGGAGGGACTCATGGGCGCCCTGGGCACATCCAGGGTGGTGGGCCCCATGGTGATGGCATAGAGGGAGCCTGTCATCAGGCCGATGATGGCGTAAATGGTCTGGGAGCGGAACCGCTCCAGGCACATCTTGATGATTTTAATAATTCCCACGATACCTGTGACGACGCCCAGACCAAATACCATCAGGATGGGGAAATAGTCCATATTCATGTGCAGGAATTCCTTCACAGCACCTATGATGGGCACATAGAGCCCGAATATGAGAAGAAGCGTGGAACCTGAGATGCCCGGCAGCACCATGGCGGTAATGGCAATCATGGCAGTGAAGAACACATACACCACCAGTCCCAGTGACAGATGCTCCACTGATACACTGATGCCCTCACCGCCGGAGGGATTAAAATAGGTGATGCCGAATACCAGCAGGACTCCTATAATGGTAAATGCGATATTTCCGTACCTGCCTTTAAGCACTTCCTTTTCCTCACGGATCACCATGGGAATGGCGAATAAGGTCAGTCCAAGAAACAGGGAGCTGATTCGGTAGATGTGAACCTCAAAAAGGCTGGACAGAATCAGCACCGACATGCAGAAGCCGATGACCCATCCCACTCCCAGCTTTACCAGAAACAAAAAGGCAGCTTTCCTTCTGCCGTTGTCCCGGCCCATAAGGTCGTTCAGGGATTCAATGAATGTATCATAAAAACCCAGTAAAAAAGCAATGGTTCCTCCGGATACCCCCGGAACGCTGTCCGCCAGGGCCATGCAGAAACCTCTTATTCCATTTAAAAGCACGTAATCTTCCTCCTGTCATTTTGCTGCCATCCGGCATGACCGGGCGGCAGCATGATTTTCTCTGAATAATTATACAGGAATTGACAGAAAATTCAAGCACGGTTTTTCATTGCCGAGGTGCGCCAGATTCTGGAACGGGAGGGCTGGAGTCTCCACGCCATCATCAACACCCATTCCAATGCGGACCACATCGGCGGCAACAAATACCTGATGCAGCAGACCGGATGCAGGATTTATGCCAGCAGCATCTATATCAGGTCCATGAAGCTTAACTGCTCTCCCGCTCCCTTGTCCTCGAATTCCTGAAGATAGGCAAAGAGCTTATTGATATCGGTTTCCATCTGCCGTTCTCTGCAAAGGCGCTTAAAGAGCGCCATAAGCTCTTTCCTGCGGGAGCTCCCCACCTCGTAGGCATTTCCATATGTATCCATGTACTGTTTCTTCAGGCCTGGATAATGTTCATCCAGCTTGCTGTAAAAATATTGTCTGTCTCCATCCCTTAAGGTTACTCCAATGTCAAAGGCAAGAATGCCGTGGACCCTGGCCCTTTCCCCGTATTCGATGATACCCTGGATGTTTTTTGCGGTGTCATTGATGAAGGGAAGGATGGGGCACATCCAGATGATGGCGGGAATCCCCTCGTCCCGCATGATTTCCAGCACCTGGGCCCTGCGGCTGGTGGTGCATACATGGGGCTCAATTATCCTGCACTGGTCTTCGTCGCAGGTGGTCAGGGTCATCTGGACCACGCACTTTGTTTTTTCGTTGATTCGCTTAAGCAGGTCCAGATCCCGCAGAATCAGGTCTGATTTCGTCAGGATGGAGACTCCGAACCCATAATGTTCAATGATTTCCAGACATTTCCTGGTAAGCCCCAGGCTGCGTTCCACCGGCATATATGGGTCGCACATGGCCCCCGTGCCAATCATACACCGCTTTCTCCTGCGTCTTAAGGCCTGCTCCAGCAGCTCCGGGCCGTTTATCTTTACCTCAATGTCCTCAAATGCATGGTCCATGCCGTAGCAGGTGCTTCTGGAATCACAGTAAATACACCCGTGGCTGCACCCCCGGTAGAGATTCATCCCATTCCTGGCCGACAATATGGATTTGGCTTTTACTTCGTGCATCTTTTCTCCCCTCTCCCTGATGTCACCATACTGTGACCAGTCCGATTTTCTCCTGTATCAGTTCCTTTGCACGGTTGAAACGGTCCAGATATGTGCCTCCGATACAGTGGTACTCCACCCTGTACCGGTCTAACAGCTCCTTAATCCGAAGGCTGCAGCCCTCCCTGTCCTGCCGGATCTTCTCATTGCGTGTTCCGTCCTGAATAAATTCCACGTCCGGTTCCAGAAACAGCACAAGGGCCCAGCGGTCTGTCTCATGAATGTTTCGGCAGATTTCCGCTGCCTTCCTAATCCGTTTAACTGCGGCTCACAGCCTTCCATCTGGCTTTCTGGCCTTCAAACTGCTCGTTCAGCCAGTCCACCCCTTTTGCTATGCCGTCCGCGTCAAAGGACAGAATTTGTTGTTCCTTTTCTTCCTCCGGAGTGGCGTCATAACCATAGGGCTCAGGCCAAATGGTAACTCCCAGGCGCGGTCCGTCCTCACCTTCCATATCCAGCTTTTCCATACGAAAACGCATGCCATTGTGGCTTCCGGTAAATTTTTCTTTTTTCAGGAAATTAATCGGCATGAAATTCTTCAGCTCCAGCATATGCTACCCTCTTTTAGACTACTTTTCATACTGGCTCAGATCCACCAGGTTCATGGTTAAATTCGTGATGGTGTCATCGTCCACCTGGGCTGCCGTATAAAGGGTGTACTTGGTGCTTCCCCACTCCCAGGAAGCCAGGCGGCCGCCGCTGTCCGTGGTCTTAATCAGGACTTCCAGGCTGGTTTCACCGTAATCATAGTTCTGTGTAATGGCCTCATCCTTAAAGCGCTCGAAAATCCCCGCAAAGTCCTCTGCCGTATCCGAGGCCCTGTAGGTGTATGCCACACCGTCCAGAGTGAACTGGGCATCCGCCACCTCCTGGTTGATGATGAAAAAGCTGGTATCCTCAGCCCCCTCAGGCAGCACCATATGGACGCCTATGGTCTCAAAGGCCAGGACATCCTTCACCTCCACCATGGGATTTGGCAGTTCCTGCGGCTCGGTTCCTGTCTCGGCCGTTGTCCCTGTCTCCGCGGGGGCGGATGTCTCTGCCTCAGAAGTCTTAACAGGCTCCTTCTGGCCTCCGCCGCATCCTGCGGCCAGCAGGGCTGTAAGCGCTATGGTCAGCAGAATACCCTTTCTGCCCAAAAGCCTTTTGATTCGATTCATGTAATTCCTCCTTCCATCCGCCCATGCACAGGCATCACTGCCCTTTCTGCATGGGAGCCACCGTCTCACAATATTCCTGCAGCACCCTGTGAAGCTGTCCCTGTGAAGTCTCGTCGCACAGCATCACTATCTTGTCCCCTGCCCTGAGCACTGTATCGCCTCTGGGCACAAACTCGGCCTCCCCGCGCATAAGGGACACCACCAGGGAGGTCCTTGGCCAGGCAATGGCTGAAACCTTCTTTCCCTCGGCTGCGCTTCCATGGTAAATCATGCCTTCCACCAGCACCTTTTCCCCTGTGAGCGTGACCTTCTTGTCCGGGTTCTGCTTTGCCAGAAGGCGGTGAAGGAGCTGGTCGTACACCGGTGCGCAGTGAACCATGTCCGGAACCAGATAGGCTGCCAGTGAAACCATGGACAGGGTCAGCAGATGGGAAAAGGATCCCGTCATCTCACTAATCAGTATGATGCCTGTAATTGGCGCCCGCACAATGGCTGAGAAATAGCCTGCCATGCCCAGGATGATGAAATTCCCCACCAGGCCGCTCAGAGAGGGGCTGACAAGGAGGGCCACATTGTAATATATGGTTCCTATGATGGCCCCCATCACCAGCAGGGGCAGGAAGATGCCTCCCGGCGCCCCGGAGCCGAAGCTTATCATGCTGAAGGTGAATTTGACCACCAGCAGCAGGCACAGGGCACCCAGAGCCATCTCCCCTGCGGACAGTTCTTCCACCAGGGCATGGCCGCCGCCCAGCGCGCCGCGGTATGTAAAGCCAAACACGCCTGACAGCAGAAAGGGAATCAGAAGCTTCACTGTCCTCCAGGGAATCTTCCCGTACAAATCCTGGGTTTTGGACAGGGTGGTATTATATACCACGCCCATGGCGCCCATTAGCACGCCCAAAACAAGCACATGACCATAGGTGCCCAGGGGCATCATATGGGTGATGTGAAAGGAGAATACCGGCGTAAGGCCAAATACATTCCTGGATACGAAATCCGAAGTAATGGACGCTGCCATGGAGGAAAGGAGAAGCTCCGGTGAAAAATGCTTATGTACCTCCTCCAGGGAGAACAGTATGCCTGCGATGGGAGCATTAAAGGCAGCCGACAATCCGGCGCTGGCTCCGCAGGTAATGAGAAGCTTTTCCTCTGTTTTCACCCGTTTGGCGGCTCTGGAGAAGCCCTTTGCCGTCATGGCTCCCAGCTGGATGCTGGGCCCCTCGCGCCCCAGGGACAATCCGCATCCCAGGGATATAATGCCGCCGCCCAGCTTGGCAAGCAGCACACGCCACCATGTTTCATCGATTTCACCGATGATTTCCCCCTCAATCTGGGGAATGCCGCTGCCTGATATCAGGGAATCCCATTTAAGGAGAAGGGACACCACACATGCGGCGGCGGTCAGAATCAGAATCCATACCGGCACAAACCAGGTATGGCTCTTGCCATAGTCCAGTATCATGTTCAGCAGTATATCTGCGGAACCAATGAGATAGCGGAAGGCCACCACCACGGCGCCTGCCAGGGCGCCCACCACTACTCCCTCTAAAATCAACTCATAACGAAAACTCCGGTAACGGTTAATGGTATGAGTAACCGTATGTTCTTCCGGCTGCATAACGTTTCCCCCTGTATCCTGTCCGGCCTGAGGCCTACATCTCACTGTAGGTGCCCTTGAACTTTACAAGCTTGGGACGGTAGCCCGCGCTGGTAAGGGCAGATACAATCTGATTCTTATGGTCTGTTCCAAATGCCTCCATGGTGATGCGCAGCTCCACGGCAGCATTGCGGTTGATGCTGATGAACTGGTTGTGCTCCAGCTTGATGATATTGCCCTGCTCCTTGGCAAGAAGGGCGGATACCCTGGCCAGCTCTCCCGGCTTGTCAGGAAGCAGCACGGAGACGGTAAATACACGGTCCCTCTCAATCAGGCCGTGCTGTACAATGGAGGACATGGTGATGACATCCATGTTGCCGCCGCTTAAGATGGATACAATCTTCTTTTTCTGTACGTTCAGATGCTTTAGGGCAGCCACAGTCAAAAGGCCGGAATTCTCCACAATCATCTTGTGGTTTTCTACCATGTCAAGGAAAGCCACAATCAGCTCGCTGTCTTCGATGGTGATGATGCCGTCCACATTCTCCTGTATGTAAGGGAACAGCTTTTCGCCGGGACGCTTCACTGCCGTACCGTCCGCAATGGTGTTCACCTGGGGAAGTCCTACCACCTTTCCCTCCTTAAGTGATACATGCATGCAGTTGGCGCCTGCGGGCTCGACGCCTATGACCTTAATCTTCGGGTTCAGAAGCTTGGCCAGGGTGGAAACGCCGGTACAGAGACCGCCCCCGCCGATGGGAACCAGGATGTAGTCCACGGTGGGAAGCTCTTTGATGATTTCCATTGCAATGGTGCCCTGTCCCGTAGCCACGTCCAGATCGTCAAAGGGATGCACAAAGGTATATCCGAACTCGTCCGCCAGCTTATATGCGTGATCGCAGGCCTCGTCAAAAACATCCCCCTCCAGCACCACGTCAGCGCCGTAGCTCTTGGTGCGGTTCACCTTCATAAGAGGCGTGGTGGTGGGCATGACCACGGTGGCCTTCACGCCGGCCAGTTTGGCCGCGTAGGCCACTCCCTGGGCATGGTTGCCGGCCGACGCGGTAATCAGTCCCCTGGACTTTTCCTCCTCGGTCAGGGTGTGTATCTTATAGTAGGCGCCCCTCACCTTATAGGCTCCCGTGTACTGCATGTTCTCCGGCTTGAAAAATACCTTGTTTCCTGTCTGGGCTGAGAAATACTCACTGTATATCAGTTTTGTCTCTGTGGTCACATCCTTCACAAGCTCGGAGGCCTCTTCAAATTTTTCCAGTGTCAGTTCTTCCATATCTTGGTCCTTCTTTCCCTTACTTTTATCCTATACTATAGCACGTCAATGTATTAAATTCAAGGCTGCACATGGAACAGGGCATTTACAAAATCATTTGCATTAAACTTCTGCAAATCGTCTATCTTCTCCCCGATTCCGATGTATTTTACAGGAATTCCCAGTTCGGACTGGATGGCCACGGCAATGCCTCCTTTGGCTGTGCCGTCCAGCTTGGTCAGGATAATGCCTGTGATTTCAGCCACTTCCATGAACTGGCGGGCCTGAGCAAGGGCATTCTGTCCCGTGGTGCCGTCTAACACCACCAGAGTCTCCCTGTAGGCATCCGGATATTCCTTGTCAATGATGCGGTTGATTTTCTTAAGCTCTTCCATCAGGTTCTTCTTATTGTGAAGCCTTCCGGCCGTATCACAGATTAGCACGTCCGCCTTCCTGGACTTGGCTGCCGCCACTGCATCGTAGATAACAGCCGCCGGGTCAGAGCCCTCCTGCTGCGCTATAAGCTCCACGCCGGCCCGTAAGGCCCACTCTGTCAGCTGCTCAATGGCAGCCGCCCGGAAGGTATCCGCCGCCGCCAGTATGACCCTGCGCCCGTCGTCCTTAAGCTGTCCGGCCAGCTTGCCCACGGACGTGGTCTTGCCCACTCCGTTGACACCGATGACCAGAACCACGGACTTCCTGTGCTCGAATTCGTATGCGTTTTCCCCCAGGTCCATCTGCTCCTTTATGCTGTTGATTAAAAGCTCCTTGCACTCCTCCGGTTCCCGGATGTGCTGCTCCTTCACCTTCTTACGCAAATCCTCCACAATGGACATGGTGGTCTGGATTCCCAAATCTCCCATGATAAGGGTCTCCTCTATCTCCTCATAGAAATCATCGTCAATGGCGGAAAAACCACTGAAAATGGAATCTATCCCTGACACGATATTGCTGCGGGTTTTGGCCAGGCCCTCTACCAGGCGCCCGAAAAAGCCCTTCTTTCCCTCTGCCATAAATCATTCTCCTTTTTGTGTCTTACATATTAGGTCTTATATACAATCAATATATATGAATCATCATATCACAACTTGCACTATTTATCCAGGTCATCTGCAATGAGGTTCACGCTGACCAGCGTGGACACGCCCTTCTCCTGCATGGTGATGCCGTAGAGGCGGTCCGCTGAGACCATGGTGCCTCTTCTGTGGGTGATAACGATGAACTGGGTATTCCTGGTCAGCTTGTGAAGGTATCCTGCGAAACGGTCCACATTGGAATCGTCCAGGGCTGCCTCAATCTCATCCAGAAGACAGAATGGGGACGGCTTTAGGTTCTGGATGGCAAACAGCAGGGAAATGGCTGTGAGAGCCTTTTCACCGCCTGAGAGCTGCATCATGTTCTGCAGCTTCTTGCCCGGGGGCTGGGCAATGATCTGTATGCCTGCCTCCAGGATGTCCTCGTCCTCCATCAGTTCCAGTGTGCCCCGTCCGCCTCCGAACAATTCCTTAAAGACCTTGTCGAATTCAGCCCGTATTTCACCGAACTTCTCCTCAAACTGACGCCGCATCCCGGTATCCAGTTCCTCGATGATTTTCTCCAGCTCGGCCTGGGCAGTGACCAGGTCCTCGTGCTGGGTCCGCATAAACTCGTAGCGCTCCGATACCTCTTTGTAATCCTCGATGGCGTTGACATTGATGTTGCCCAGTCCCTTTATCCTGGATTTCAATTCATCTATGAGCTTCTTTACCTCAGGGACGGACTGGTATTCCTCCCTCTTAAGCTCCTGAGCCGTGGAATAGGTCATCTCATATTCCGACCACATATAGGCAGCGGACGCCTCCAGTTTTTCCTCCAGCTTTTCCTTCTGGGCCTGGATGCGGAACATATCCTTGTCCAGCTCTGCCAGACGGGCGGTCAGTTCCTCCCGTTTTGCCAGGAACGCCTTCTGCCTGGAGGACATCTCCTCCTTCTCGGCCTCATGGCCGGCCATCACCTGTTCCAGCTCCTTCATATGCACCATGGCATTCTGAATCAGTTCTCCCAGATGGGCAATCTCCCGGCGCTTGCCCTCAATCACCTGCTCGGAATTTCCCGTGCCTTCGGCCAGTGAGTCAAACTCCTCTGTAAGCTTCTTTATTTCTCCGGACACACGGTCTGAGTTTTCCCGTATAAAGTCCTGTTTCTGGCGCAGGTTGGCTGCCTCCATCTGCAGGGCCGACAGGGCAGCAGCGCAGGTCTCCCGCTCTTTCCTGGAGGTCTCCAGGAGAACTGTCTTGTCCTCTATCTCCTGGTTGGCCTGAGTGCTCACCTGCTCCAGTTCCCTGGAGTCCTGGGTGAGAGCTGTACGGCTCTCATTGATTTCCTTTACCTGCTCCTCCAGCTGGCCGTGTTCGCGCACCAGGTCCGTGGATGACTCCGCTATCTCCGCCTTCTTATCCTCCAGCTGGGATATATTCATGCGGATGGTATTCTCCCGGATGGCCATGGACTGGATGTCGGCGCGCAGCTTCTCCAGTTCTCCCTTTTTCTCCTGGGCCAGGGATTCTTCCAGGTTCAGTTCCTTTTGTATCTTCTCCACCTGTACCAGTGCCTTGCTGCAGGTATTCTCTAACTCCTCAATCTCCCTGCGCCGTCCCAGCAGGTTGCTGGAATTCTTAAAGGCGCCGCCCGTCATGGAACCGCCGGCGCTTAAGAGCTCGCCCTCCAGGGTGACGATGCGGAGGCTGTACTTATACTTTCTGGCCAGTGCAATGGCACTGTCGATGGTGTCTGCCACTACCACACGGCCTAACAGGTACCTGGCCAGGCCTTCATACCGGGAATCTACCTGGACCAGATCGCTGGCCAGCCCCAGAACACCCTTTTCCTTCAGGGCCGCGGGCTGGGAAAATGCTTGTTTGCCGTTTATGCTGGTCAGCGGAAGGAAGGTGGCCCTGCCGTATTTATTCTTCTTCAGATACTCAATCAGCTGTTTAGCCGTTGCCTCTGAATCCGTTACAATGTTCTGGATGCTTCCGCCCAGGGCTGTCTCGATGGCCGTCTCATACTTCTGGCTGGTGGTGATGATATCCGCCACCACCCCATGGATGCCGTGTACCCGGTCACGCACCTCCATGACCCTGCGGATGCTGTTGCCGTAGCCGTCATAGCGTTCCGCCAGGTTCTTAAGGGACTCCAGCTTGGTGTAGGCCATATGATACTCCTGCTGGGTGTCGTTTAAATTCCGGTTCAGTCGGTGGGATTCCTGCTCCGCCTTAAGAAGGGCGTCCTCAGTCTCCTGAGCCGCGAACTGCTTCTGCTCCAGCTCCTTATTCAGCTGGCCTAACAAAGCCCGTTCCCTGCCGATGAGCTCATCCTGCACCGACTCGTCGCTCTTGAATCTGAGAAGCTTCTGCGATACCTCGCTGCGCCGCAGATTCACCTGCTCCAGCATGGTCTCATAGCGCTGCTGCCTGGCTGTCAGGGAGGCTCTCTCGTTAAGGGCCTGTATGATGCTGCCCTTGGCCCCTTCGATGGCTTCCTCCAATTGACGGATGGCCTCATCCTGCCCCGCCAGGTCTGCGCCGGCTTCCTCCTGGCGCTTCAGGGCATCCCTTACCTGGTCGCCCATGGCCTTTAATTCTTCCTTGTAGGAGGCCAGCTGCTGATTTTTTGCAGCCAGTTCCCCGGTAATCACTTCCCGCCTGTGCTCCAGATGCTCCTGGTTCATCTCCTCCGTATGTATCTGTTCCTTCAGGACATTAATCTGGCCTTCCATTCCAGATTGCCCTTAAGCACCGTGCCCTGGCTCAGCTCATCCCGGTCAGCTGCCATGCGGCGCTCCAGATCCGCCAGAGTCTGCTCCAGCTCTTCGTATCCGGTCTTCAGGCGCTCAGACTCCCTGCCTGTGTCCTCCATATCGCCGGAGAGGACCTGATGGCGCTTCTCCACTTCCTCCAGCTGCTTTCCCGTTCCCTCCGTCTCCATGAGGAACAGGTTGGCATCGCATATCTTAAGGCTGTCCTTTAACTGAAGATACTCCCTGGCTGCCCTAGACTGACGTTCCAGGGGCCCTACCTGCTTCTCCAGCTCAGAGAGGATATCGCTTACGCGGACCAGATTGGCCTGCTCGTCCTCCAGCTTCTTCTGCGCAATGGCCTTGCGGCGCTTAAATTTAACGATACCGGCAGCTTCATCAAAAAGCTCCCGGCGTTCTTCCGGCTTACCGCTTAGTATTCTGTCAATCTGTCCCTGCCCGATGATGGAGTATCCCTCTTTGCCTATACCCGTATCATAGAACAGCTCGTTGATATCCTTTAGTCTGCAGGCGCTGCCGTTTATCATATACTCGCTCTCACCGGAACGGTAGAGACGGCGGGATACCGTCACCTGGTCATAGTCAATGGCCAGCTGATGGTCGCTGTTGTCCAGTGTGATGGCCACGTAGGCAAACCCCTGGGGCTTTCTCATCTCGGTTCCCGCAAAAATGACATCCTGCATACTGGCGCCGCGCAGCTGCTTGATGCGCTGCTCACCCAGTACCCAGCGCACGGCGTCGGCTACATTGCTCTTGCCGCTGCCATTGGGACCCACGATGCCGGTGATGCCGTTATGGAATTCAAATACCAGCTTATTGGCAAAGGATTTAAACCCCTGAATCTCAATACTTTTTAAATACATAGTCCACCTGCTTATTCTTCTGCTGCGGCTTCCTGCGCCTTAAGCTTCAGGATGCCGTTATAGGCAGCCACCTGTTCTGCTGCCTTCTTGGTACGTCCCGAGCCGCGGCCGACCTCCTCATCCCCTATTTTGGCGCAGACCTCAAAGGATTTATTGTGGTCCGGACCTTCCTCACGGATGATCTCATAGGACAGGGGCGCCTCCTGGCGGCTCTGCACCATCTCCTGTAAGATAGTCTTGCTATCATAAAAGAGCTGCTTGTGTTCAATGTCGTTTAAGATAAAACAATGAATGAACTCTTTTGCATTAGCAAAACCACCGTCCAGATAAATTGCGCCAATCAGGGCCTCCATGGCATCTGACACCACGGAATTGCGGTTCCGCCCGCCAGTGGCATCCTCGCCCTTGCCCAGGTACAGATATTGGCCCAGCTCAATGTCCCCTGCGCAGTAAGCCAGGGTGGGTTCGCACACAATGCTGGCCCTGATTTTCGTCAAATCTCCCTCCGGCAGCGTTTCATACTTGCGGTAGAGGAATTCGCTGGTCACGATTTCCAGGACAGCATCCCCCAAAAACTCCAGACGCTCATTGCATCTGCTGTGGTCCAGACGGTGCTCGTTGGCATAGGAGCTGTGGGTCAGGGCCTGGGTAAACAGGTTCTTGTTCTTAAACTCGTATGAAATCCTCTCTTCCAGTTCTCTTAAATGACTGTTCATAATGATCCTTCCTTCTTCAAATACCCTTGGGGCAGGCCTTTAAAACATACCTCTCAAACGCACAAAAAGGGCTGTGCTTACAGCCCCTGTGCCTGTCCGTTAGTTTAAAGCGTTCTTAATCTGCTCTACTGCATCGCCTACTGTCACAATCTGTTCTGCAGCCTCATTTGGAATCTCAATGTCGAATTCCTCTTCAATTCCCATGATAATCTGGAAAATGTCCAGTGAATCCGCACCCAGGTCATCTACGAATGTAGCTGCCATTGTCACTTCCTCGGGTTCAATGTTCAACACTTCTGCGATAATACCCTGTAATTTCTCAAATTCCATCTCTTAGCTCCTCTTTCTTAAATCTTGATTTTTACTTCGTCCTTCGGACTTATTCTTCGTTCTTCGGACTTATTCTTCGTTCTGAACGTCCAGGCACTGACGGATTTTGCCATTGATATCCTGTTCCCTAAACGTCACACATTGAATAATAGAATTGCGCACCTCCGTGCGCTTTGAATTTCCGTGGGTCTTGACCACAAGGCCTTTCAGACCCAGCAGGGGGGCTCCGCCGTACTGGCTGCCGTCAAAGGATTTAAGTGTTTCCCTGAGAGCCGGCTTCACCAACAGGGCGCCAATCTTGCTGCGCAGGGTGGACATCATACCGCCCTTCACCATGCTGATTAAGGTGGCCCCAACCCCTTCATACAGCTTCAGGATTACATTGCCCACAAATGCCTCGCAGACAATGACATCCGCTCCGCCATGGGGAATTTCCCTGGCTTCAATGCTTCCGATGAAGTTAATCCCCTTACATTCCTTTAACAGAGGAAATGTCTCCTTCACCAGCGCATTGCCTTTTTCTTCCTCCGCACCGATATTGACAATGGCCACCCGCGGGTTCTCAATTCCCATCACGTGCTCCATATAGATGGAACCCATCTGGGCAAACTGCACCAGATGGGACGCTCTGGCATCCACATTGGCTCCACAGTCAATCAAAAGTGATACGCCTTTCTCCGTAGGAATAAGCGGTGCCAGCGGCGGACGTTCCACCCCTTTATTGCGCCCCACTATCACCTGTCCGCCTACCAGGATTGCTCCTGAACTTCCGGCAGATACAAAGGCGTCGGCCTCCCCCTGTTTTACAAGGCTTAAGCCTACCACAATGGAAGAGTCCTTTTTCTTACGGATAGCGTTAACCGGCGGCTCCTCGGTGGCAATGACTTCCGTGGCGTTCACCACCTGAATCTGGTCCTTGTCATAGGTGTGCTTTGACAGTTCTGAAACAACTGCCTGCTCCTGTCCCACAAGAAGTACCTGGATGCCAGGTTTTGAGTTCACAGCCTCCACTGCTCCGGCTACCATCTCGCCTGGCGCATAATCCCCGCCCATGGCGTCTACCGCTACTTTAATCATAATGACTCTCCTTTCGGTCCTGCATACAACTTATAATATACTAGATATCATTCTATAAATCAATATGTTTTTTTACTGGTTTTGGGGGAATTGAAGTCCCCTGTTTGTGTCCGTTCCAGGCGTACATACGTCAGGAATATGCATACTTCTGCAACGTTTGGATTGTAAACCGGCCTCCGGCGTGGTAAAATAAAAGCAGATAAAGCCAGTGATACTTTTATGATATGGTAGTGTCAAGTAATCTATGAAAACTAAGCCGGAAAAAATCGGCTCAAATGAACCTTGAAAACTGCAGATATACCA
>PPYF01114286.1_pt1 | contig 28123 bp, 23 predicted proteins | sample 1559871 | NCBI WGS metagenome assembly PPYF01 (sample SAMN08240021, study PRJNA423297) | Human gut metagenome, whole genome shotgun sequencing project.
GTTTCTCTTGTGAGAATATCCCAAACACCGTGGGGCCGGAGCCACTCATGGCGGCGTTCAGGGCCCCCAGTTCTATGAGGCGGGTTTTGATGGAGAAGACCTCCCGATCCTCCGGCGGCAGGACGCTTTCAAAAACATTGCTCAAACGCTCCGCCACTCCCGCAAGGTCTCCCATCCCCAACGCCCGCTGCATCCCGGAAAGATCCGGCCGGTTCTCCAAAGCGTCCGGCCGCACCCGGGCAAAGAGGGTGGGCGTAGGAATGTCAAAATCCGGCTTGCAGATCACAAACCAACACTCCGGCAGCGGGGTAAGATTTGTCAGAAGCTCTCCCCGTCCCCGGGCCCGGCAGGTACCGCCGCGGACGCAGAAGGGCATATCGCTGCCCACAGTGAAACCGATCTCTTCCAGAACCGTAAGGGGCAGTTCCGGGGCGTACAACGTCCGCAGCCCCCGCAGCACCGCCGCCACATCTGCGCTGCCGCCGCCCATCCCCGCGTAAGCAGGGATGCGCTTGGTGAGATGCACCGTCAGTCCCGGCATAGGCCGTCCCAGCTTTTGAAAAAAGGCCTCTGCCGCCTGCTGCTCCAGGGACTTCTTCCCCGGAGGCAGGGTAATGCCCTCCGCCAACAGGGAAAACCCCTCCCCGGTCTCCGTGACGCTGACGGTATCAGTCAGGGACACCGTCTGCATCACCATATCCATATCGTGATACCCGTCCGGGCGTTTGCGCAAAATATCCAGCGCAAGATTCACTTTTGCGGGTGCTTCCAGCGTGATGGTCTTCATATTCCACCTCCTCCGGGCCACAGCCCGGTCCTATGGGCAGTATACCACACCTGCCGCCTGCTGGGAAGCGGAAGGGCAAAAAGCGCCGCAGGCGGTTGCCTGCGGCGCTTTGTTGCTTTTTTTATTTGATCTTGCGGGCCTCCACGTAGTAGCGCTTATCCTGGGCATGACCCATGGAGAAGGTCTTGCGGGGCAGTACACCGTCAGCCATGACCGTCTTGAACAGCTGATCCTTACCCATGGCGGGCAGTTTGAAGCCGATGTTGCCGGGCTTGGCGCCCAACTGATCCGTGACGTCATCGCCGTGGATATAATCCACCTCGCCGCCGTGGGTCTTGAGATACTCATCAATAAAGGCCTGCAGCGTTCCCACTGCCAACTGAACCTTGGGCTCCGGTACAGTGACAAAGCCCGTGTGGCCCGCATAGGTGTAGGCAATGGTGTGGCCCGGTCCCTGGCCCTCATGGGCGCCGGGATAGAAGTCCAGGAACGCCTGCAAAACTGCCTCCGGCTCCACACCGAAGAGCACCCGGTGGATGGGCTCGAACTGCAGTGCGTCGTCGTGGTTGTTCACCACCTCCACCAGCGCGTACCGGGCGGGCAGGTTGGCCCATTCACTCTCCGGCGTCACCTTTTTCAGATTTTCATAGCACTGCTTAGCGGTTGCCAGGGAGTGGTTGCCATCGCCCACGGCAAACAGCAGAGGCGCCGCACCCTTCATGCCGTATTTCTTCTCCATCTCCTCCCCTCTGCACAGGGCGGTAAGGGCGTCCGCCGCGGCATCAATCTGCTTCTCCGTCAGCTTCCAGCCGGTGAGATGACCACCTCCCTGCTGGAGGTCAAAGTCATAGAGCTTCTCCATGGAGCCGCTCTGGGCGGTCATGGGCTCGATGACAGTGCGGTCCGGATCGTCAATGAGCAGCATCACATGGGGCAGCTCGATGGGCGCGTCCTGACGCACCCGCACCCGGGGCGGGATCCGGGAGAGAACGGTACCCTCCGTGGCCCGGATGAGGGCGCCGGAACCGGGGGTAAAGTCATACTGATCCAGATCCACCATACCAATCAGGCCGTGGCGGACCTTGCCGTCGGACTGTACCCGCTCGATGTAGATCAGGGAGTCTGCCAGCGTACGGAAGATGCCTCGGTCCAGATAATCCTGCATGGCCGCGTTGATCCCGGCGATGTGTTCATCCACATCGGGCTCATTGAGTTTTGCCTCCGGCAAAATCAGCCGCAGGGTGGAGGGGGCGTCGCCCACCGTTTCCTCCACTGCCTGCCAGTACTCCGGCTGGGAGGTAAACTGATCGCAGGCCACTACGGCCCACTTGGTCATATCCGCATCCTTAGGCAGCAGGATGTCTGCGGGATAAAAGCCCAGGTGCTTGAATTTTTCGTTCATGGGGCATCTCCTTTCAAAAGTAAATCTCCGCTCAGCCTCCCCGGGGAGCGGCGGAGGCCGCATCGTACGGCAAAAATATGCCAAATTTATGTAAAGTAATTTCGCATTACAGCGCAGCTTTGATCGCGTTCAGAAGATCATCAAACTCCTCATAGGCCGGCAGCTCCGGATGATCCTTCTTGATTTGCTCGGTGCTCTTGAAGAGGAAGCCCGCCTTGCTGGCCTGGATCATGCCCAGATCGTTATAGCTGTCGCCGCTGGCGATGGTGTCATATCCGATGGACTGCAGGGCCTTCACAGTGGTGAGCTTGGACTGCTGGCAGCGCATCCTGAAGCCCGTAATCTCGCCACTCTCCGCCACCTCCAGCGAATTGCAGAAGATGGTGGGCCAGCCCAGCTTTTCCATCAGGGGCTTGGCGAACTCTTCAAAAGTATCACTGAGGATAATGACCTGGGTGAGGGTGCGCAGCTCGTCCAAAAAGGCCTTGGCGCCAGGCAGCGGATCGATCTTGGCAATGGTGGCCTGGATCTCCTTAAGGCCCAGACCGTGTTCTTTGAGGATTCCCAGACGCCAGCGCATCAGTTTGTCATAGTCCGGCTCATCCCGGGTGGTACGGCGCAGCTCCGGAATGCCGCTGGCCTCCGCGAAGGCGATCCAGATTTCGGGCACCAGAACGCCCTCCATGTCCAGGCAGACAATATTCATACGTGCAACCCCTTATCATCTCAAATATGTCCCCGGTTCTGCGGGGATGATTTCAGTTTGATTATACAATAGCCCCCCTTCCCTTTTCAATCGCATTTGGAAATTTTGCGATAAAAAGGCCGACCTTTCCGACTCCGCATATTTTGCTGTGCTGTGGGCAACCTATCCGCAAACCTAGGAATGGAGGTATAGCATATGCTGCTTGACAAGCTTGCGCTGCTGCTGGTCATCGTCGGTGCCCTGAACTGGGGCGGCATCGGCCTGTTCGGCTTTGACACGGTGGCGTTCCTCTTTGGCGGCCAGATGGCCATTTTGTCCCGCATCGTTTACACGCTGGTGGGACTGGCCGGACTGTGGTGCATCACACTGCTGTTCCGGGACCGGGAGGAACACGGACACACAGCCAGCGCCTGACGATCCCTGAAAAAACGAGCAGCCGGGAATATTCCCTGGCTGCTCGCTTTTCATACTCATTTCTTTTTCTGTTTCTGCTCGCCCTGGTTTTCATACTCCCGGTTCTGATTGAGCAGCTGATCGGAGACGATATCCAGCTGCGCCACCTCCCGGTAGTGATCGGCCAGGCTGTTCTCCTCCAGCTTGTGGGGCTCTCCGCGGAATACCAGCTTCAGGAGAATAGGGGTGAGAATGGTGCCGCCCACCACGGTAATGATCACCGGGGTCATCATGGGCGCAGAGAGGACACCCAGTTCCAGCCCGCGGTTGGCTACGATCAGTGCCACCTCACCGCGGCAGACCATGCCGGTACCCACCTGCAGGCTCTCCCGGGAGGTAAAGCCGCAGAACCGGGCTCCCAGGCCGCAGCCCACCATTTTGGAGATCACAGACACGATCAGCAGCAAAATGGAGAACACCCACACGCCGGTACTCATGGCGCTGGCCTGCACATTGATGCCTATACTGGCAAAGAACACCGGCGTCAAAAGCAGATAGCCCAGAGGCTCATACTTGGAGGCGATATACTGGGCCTTGGGCGTGCAGGAGACCACCAGGCCCGCCGCATAGGCGCCCGTGATGTCTGCCACGCCGAAAAACGCCTCAGCACAGTAGGCCATCAGCAAGCACAGCACAAATGCCAGCACCGGATAGCGGCGCAAATTCCGCTCGTGGGCCCGTTCCATCATCCAGCAAAGGCCCCAGCGGGCCGCCAGGCCCACCACAATGGCAAAGACGAAGAACAGCACGATCTTTCCTAAGACCAGCACCACGCTCTCATCGCCGCCCGCCACACTGCTTACCAGTGTCAGGGCGATCAGGCCCAGCACATCGTCGATCAGAGCCGCCGCCAGGATGGTATTGCCCGCCTTGGTGTCCAGCTTTCCCAACTCCCGCAGCGTCTCCACCGTGATGCTCACAGAGGTGGCTGTCAGGATGGTGCCGATAAACACATCCTCCAAAAAGCTGGTATTGGTCAGCAGTCCCGTCCGTCCCGCCGCCCAGGCAAGACCGGTGCCCATGACAAGAGGTACCAGCACGCCGCAAAGAGCCACCAGGAAGCCCGCTTTGCCGCTGCGGCGCAGTTCCTGGATATCCGTCTCCATGCCGGCGGAGAACATCAGCACGATGACGCCCAGTTCGCTGAGCTGAGAGAGGAACTCCGTCTCAGAGAGAATGTTCAATCCCGCAGGCCCCAGCAGCAGTCCTGCCAGCAGCGCTCCCACTACTTGGGGCATCTGAAACTTCTGGGTAAACAGGCCCAGCAGCTTGGTACTCAGCAAAATCAGCGCCAGATCCATCAAAAAACGATAGGACATATCCAATCTTCCTCCGTTCCGCGGGCAGTCCCCGTCCACCATAATTCTTGAGATTTTATTTTATTCATTTTTCAAACGTTTGCAACATTGATTTTGCACAAATTATTTAACAAATATTGTGAAAAAGAGCAAGCCGTTGAAAACACAGCGGCTTGCTCTGAGTTCCGATCTTTACTTTTTCAGCTGTTGAACAATGGATTCCTCCGGGGTTACATTCACGGTTTTGCAGGTGGTGTAAATGACCATACCGGGGCGGGCCCCGGCAGGTTTCTTAACGAATTTTAACGGCGTATAATCCACCGGAACGTTGCCGCTCTCCCGGGCCTGGGAGAACCAGGCTGCCAGCTTGGCAGCCTCCACGATGGTGTCGTCATCCACCTCCCGTCCCTGGGTGAAGAGGATCACATGGGAACCGTGAATCTTCTGGGTGTGGAACCACAGATCCCGGGGGCCGGCGTCCTTGAGGGTCAGGCGGTCGTTCTGACGGTTGTTGCGTCCTACCAGCACCCGGAAACCGGAGGAGGTGCAAAACTCCCGGGGCTTATCCGGCCGCTTGGGCAGCTTCTTCCCCTTTCCCTGCTGGCGCAGAAAACCGGATTCCCGCAGTTCCTCCCGGATATCCAGGAAATCCTGCTCTGTCTCCGCCTGATTGATCTCCTGAAGGACACTTTCCAGATACTCCAGATCCCGTCGGGCGATCTCCATCTGTTCCCGGAGATAGCGCTCTGCAGTCTTGGCCTTGGTGTAACGCTTATAGTATTTGGCAGCATTCTCCTGAGGCGTCAGCAGCGGATCCAGGGGAATCTCCACCTGGGGGCAATCCTCCTGATAGAAATTCTCCGTCACCAGCCGGGACTCTCCCCGCTTCATGCGGTAGAGGTTGGAGGTGATGAGGTCTCCGCATACCCGCAAGTGATCCCGGTCCTGGGTCTGGGCATACTCCCGCTGCTGCTGGGCCAGTTTGCGCCGCAGGCGGTCCCGGGCGGTGGTGGCGGTGCGGATCAGATCCGCGCCCCGCTGGCGCACCCGCTCCTGCCGCTCCCGGGCAGCGTAGAAGTCATCCATCAGGGCCGAAAAGCTCTCATAGGTACGGCTTTCCATGGCAGTGCCGTACTGGGTGATGGGCAGGTAGGAAAACTCCTCCATCTTTCCCTGGCGGGAGAGGCACACCGGCGTCAGGCGGTTGTCCCGGATGCGGGCGATGAGATCTGCCAGTTCCCCCCACAGCCGATCCCGGGCGGCATCATCCATGGCAGCCAGGCGCCGATCCGTCTCTCCGGTGGCACGGAACACCACTTCCCGGGCCACCAGGGGTGAAACGCCAAAGTACCGATCCAGCAGGAACCGGTCAGCAGCCTGGTCTCCGGGAGCATCGGCAAAGGCGGCACGAAACCCCTCTTCCGTCTCCTCCGTCACCGGCAGGCGGCCCACAGAGGCCGGGGGATCGTAGTAGAGGCCCGGCAGCACCTGCCGGGCGGCGGACATATCCGCATCCACCCGGCGCAGGCAGTCGATGATGCGGCCCTCTCCATCCAGCAAAATCAGGTTGGACCGACGGCCCATGGCCTCCAACACCAGCGTCCGCCGGCCGGGACGGCCGAAATCGTCGGTGATATCCAGCTCTATGCGTACCAGCCGCTCCAGGGGCGGCTGAATGAGATCCGCTACCTTGGCGCCCACCAGGTGCTTGCGCAGCAGCATGCAAAACATGGGCGGCTCCGCCGGGTTGTCCCGGGCGATCTCCGTCATCTGCATCCGGGGCGCTCCCGCTCCGGCATTAAGCAGCAGCCGCCCTGCCCGCAGCGTCAAAATCACCTGGTCACGGGCAGGCATCTGGACTTTGTCGATCCGCAGTCCCGTCAGCCGGGGCCGCAGTTCCTCCACGATCCCCTGTAAACAAACAGCATCCAATGCCATAGGTCATTCCTCCATCATCCGGCAAAACAACTCGTTGATCCGCTCCCGCCGTCCCTGCAGATACAGCCAGCCCAAAAGGGCCTCCAGGGCGGTGGCCTGGGCATACTGGGCCCGGCTGGCGTGGGCGGGCACACTGTGTACCTGGGCGTTGCGTCCCCGCTTGTAAACCGCCAGCTCTTCCTGCGTCAAAAGCGGCAGAATCCGGGTCACCTTCTCCGCCTGGGACTCCGCACACACCAGGTGGATGGTAGCCTGATGGAGCCCCCGTCCCGTGGCCTTCCCGTGAGCACACAGCCAGGTACGCACCAGCAGCTCAAACACCGCATCCCCCAGATGGGCAAGACCAATGGAGCTGATGGCCCGCAGGTCGTCGGCGGGCAATGTCACATTAAAGTAGTTCTGCATGTGGATTCTCCGTTCAAAATTGATACATATTTGTAATGCTTTTTCCCGGCCCATATGATATGCTGGGAAAAAATCAGGAAAGGCGGTACCGTACATGGAACGCAAAGCCATTTGGCCTACGCTCCAGCGATATTTTCTCTATTTTTTGCTCTACTCCGTCCTGGGTTGGATCTACGAAGTGTTTTTGGAAGTGGTGGTCTACCGCTGGGGCTTCACCAACCGGGGCGTGCTTTTCGGCCCTTACTGCCCGGTGTACGGCGTGGGCGCCCTGGCATTCCTGACGTGTTTCCATCGGCTGATGGCCAAAAAGGAGCCCCGCTGGCTGCGGCTGGTCAAGCCATTTTTGATCTTCCTGGGCTGCATGGCGGTTGCTACCGGCATTGAGCTGGTCACCAGCTACATTCTGGAAGCACTGACCGGCAGCTGGCCCTGGCAGACCTATGTGGATTACGGCATCAATTTCCAGGGCCGCATCGCCCTGTCCCCCTCTGTCCGGTTTGGTCTGGGAGGCGTATTCTTCCTCTACATCCTCCAACCCCTCTTTGAGCGAATGGTGGGCGCCATGAGTGGCCGGTGCCGCCAGACGGTCTTTTTCATCACCGCCGGTCTCATGCTTCTGGACTGCATCTGCACCTGGGCCTTTTAATCAGGAAAAATCGCCCTATTATTATATCCGTCTCAACCGCATCTGTCCAGTGTGACCTAGAAAAGCAAACCCCCGCGGCTCCCGATAAGAGCCGCGGGGGTTTCCAGTTTCATTTCTCCACATGAACCATGATGGTGGGATGCTTGGAATAGGTGGCAAGGCTTACTGTCACCAGCAGCACGCCGCACACCAGGGCGCCGGGCACCGTGGCACCCAGGCCGAAGGGCTGCCCGGCCAGCTTCCACCCTACCGTTACCACAAAGCCGCTGATCATGCCTGACAGGATCCCGGCGGTGGTGGCTTTCTTCCAGCAAAGGGCCGCCAGAGCGGGAAGCCCCGCCGCCGCTGCGTAAAAGGCCCAGGCGAACATCAGCACGTCGTAGGCACTCTTGATGTACAGGGCGATCACCAGCGCCCCCAGAGCCAGCACCACAGAGGCGATGCGGGAGAAAAGGATCTCATGCTTTTGGGTCATCTGGGGATGGAAGGTCTTTCCGATATCGCTGACAACGGTCTGCACCGATACCAGCAGATAGCTGTCGGCGGTACTCATCATCACAGACAAAATGCCGGACAGGGCCAGGCCCGTGAGCCCCGGAGGCAGGATCTTGATTGCCAGAGCGGGAACCACGGCGTCGGCGGTACCAAACTCCTCCACCACGTTGGGCAGGATCTGCTGTGCCGCCAGTCCCATGGCAAAGAGCAGCACGATGGTCACGGCATAAACCGCGGTGCCCCAGAACATACCCCGCTTGGCGGACTTCCCGTCCTTGGCCGCGAAAGACCGCTGCCACATCTCGGCCCCTGCCATGGTAAAGACCAGATAGGTCACGATATCTCCCAGGATTTCCCCGTCAATGTAGGGAGTGATGTAGCTCTTATCCACATTGGCCCAGAATTCTCCCAGTCCTCCCAAACTGGCAATACTGGAGGCAGGGATCAGCAGGTAGACGAAGATGATGAGCATGAAGAACTGCACCACATCCGTATACACCACGCCGAACAGGCCCGAGGCCGCCGTATAGATAATGAAGATCAAGGTGGCAATGAGGGCTCCCATCTCATAGCTGATGCCCACCTGGCCGCCCAGAAGCTTGATGATGGTTGCGGTGGCCGTCACCTGTGCCGCCACGGTACCCACCATGGCAAACGCCACCATAGCTGCCAGCACCACCTTAGCCGCTTTTCCAAAGCGGAACTCGAAAAGGCTGGGAATGGATTCGATGTTATACTTCTCGCCCACCTTCTGGATACGGCCTGCATATCCGGAGAAGATGAACATACCCAGCATATAGGGAATGGCTGTTGCAATGGCCTTGAAACCTGTGGTATAAGCGATGCCGGCCCGCCCCATCATGGCGCTGCCGCCGATGATGGTGGCGCAGACGGTGGCTGCCAAAACCACAGGCCCCAGGGTACGGCCCGCCACATAATAGTCGTCCGTGTTCTTGATGCGTTTGACGAACCACACGCCCACCAGCAGCATCACCACCAGATAAAGTCCGATGATCCCCAGATCCAGCATCTTCAGTTCTTCCATAGGCGCCATCCTTTCCCGAGCTGCGGAAGACTACTCCAGAGGGGCGAAAAAAGCGCCGTCCCACCGGACGACGCAGAAAACAAACAAAGCCGCTCACACCGCGGCCCAAAACCGCAAGTCACTGGTCTGTATCCGTTCCCGCTGCCCAGTCTTCCTTTCCGTAAGTTGATTTGCAATTCCGCCCAAGCGAAATAATGCACATGTTTTATAGACAATATGATATCATTTTTGTTCAATTTTGTCAATTTTCATCTGGGCACTTCGTGTGCTTTTTTACAATGAAATGCAAACCCGGGCGGAGGATCCTCCGCCCGGGTCGCTGGGGAATGCGTGTTCTTCTCAGAGGTGTTCCCGCTTTCCCTTATTCGTACCGGCTCCAGTCAGGGGCCCGGTTCAGGTCAGTCCAAGTCTCATAGACGCGATCCTTGGTGACGTAGTCATGGGAGTTGGTAGCCTCCTGGATGGCCAGGTAGCACCAGTCGCCCTCCCGGCAGTCCGTCCAGACGCTCATGCCGGGCAGCAAATCATCCTCATCCTCCGGCAGGCGGCACAGTACCCGGTTGATCATGGTCACAGCCTGTGCACGGGTAATGTACTGGTTGGGACGGAAGGTACCGTCGTCATAGCCCTGGATCCAGCCCAGTGCGGCGGCACGTCCGATCTCCTCCTCCGCCCAATGGCCGAAGGTATCGGTAAAGCTGTCGAAGCCGCTGACATTGCTGTCATCAAAGCGGGCGCAGATAGCCGCAAACTCCGCACGGGTGATGTAGGCGTCAGGATCAAACAGGCCACTGTTGCGGCCATTGATCACGCCCAGAGATGCCATGGTGGAGATGGCGGTATTGGCCCAATAATCGGCATTCACATCCGGGAAGGTATTGTAGGTGGTCAGATAATCGCTGCGCACATCCTCGTCCAGCAGCCGGAAGAAGATGGTTGCCACCTGAGCCCGGGTGATGTTGGCGTTAGGCCGTACCGTACCGTCCGCGTAGCCCTGGATATAGGCGTAGTGGTCATCACCATTGAGCATGGAGGGCACGGAAGTCCGCTCCCACCCGGCATAGATGGTCACAATGGTATAGACATTGAACGTACCATCGATCCGGTTCTTCAGATCCTCATCGCGATACCACCCGGTGAAGCGGTAGCCCGGACGGCTGGGGATATGCTGACCGTACTTGGAATCGCTGTAGGGATTGATGCGGAAAGAATCTTTCCCATTGTCGATCTTCTTGAACTCGGTACCGCCATTGGATTCAAAGTACAGGATGCAGTCATCATTCTCCGGTTCGGTATCGTCGGACTTGGTAAAGGTGTACGTATAGGTAACGTTGCTGTTGAGCTTTCTGTTGGTATTCGGTGTTGTATCCCAGGAACCGCCCTCATAGCCGGAATTCGGCTTCATGCCGGTAGGGATCTGGCTGGTAGTCAAAGAACCGCCCTTGGTCACTGTCGCCGTTTTGTTGCTGCTGGTACCGTCGCTCCAGGTGCCGTTGACGACCTTGAAGGTCACGGTAATGGCATTGGAAGACCGATAGTTGGCGTCGAAGGTCACTGTGGTCTTGCCGCCAGCCATTGCAAAGATGGTCGTGTAGTTAAAATAGGCCTTATCTCCAAGCGATTCGGTGGGATCGCTCTGCAGTGTCCAGTTGACGAATTCCTGACCGGTGGGAGGCGTTACCGTGGGAGCGGTGCCAAATTTAATGTCTGTCTTTTCCGGGAACGGCTTTAAGGTAAAACTCGTCGTATCAGTAGTTGTGCCGTCCTTTAAATTAAAGTTGACCGTGATAGCCTCTTCCTGATAATCGGGGACACCGTTGTCATTGCTGTCCTCAGCCCAGACCGCATAGACCTTGTAGTCCCAATTCATGTAAATCTTTGTAGACAGCAGGGGAACATCATCTTCCGTTGCGTCCTTATCCAGAATGTCCCGCTTATATTGATCCAGCGTCCAGCCCACAAAGAGGATATCAGTCTCGTTTACCGGATCATGGGTCGGTGCCGTTTCAGCATCGGAATAGCTTAGTGTATGCCAGCCATCCGTCTCATCAGGCGTGGGCAAATCGGTCTCCGTTCTTGTCGTGTCGCTGGCAGTGCCCCAATATCCGCCGTTGGCATCATAGGTCAGGGTATAAGCCGGATCAGGAATAGTGGAGCATGCCACTTTGAACTCAGCAGGAGTATCCCCCGCTTGTACTGTCCAGCTCTTCCCATCGTACTCCAATGTAACCGTTTTGGTCTCACTTGCAGGCGTATGATCCTTCCCCACAGTCTGATTGTATTGTTTTACGTAGGAATCCGACTTGATGGTAAGTTCATACGCATACTTGTTGAGGGCATTGCCGGTGACTCCGGTCGGGCGGGTCACACTAGAAAGGTCCAAAGAATAGGACTCAACACTATGGCTTTCAGTTGTGTTCGTGCAGATTACCTTAATTTGATCGTCCAACAGATTTTTAAGCTGTTCTTCTGTCGGGGGTGCAACATTACCGATCTTATCAATATATACCGTAACGCTGGTAATTTCTGTTGCCTTTACAGTCAGGTAGGCAGTATTTCCATAGGCCTCTGTACTGCCATTTCCACCACGAATGCCCGTAAAGGTAGCATTGGCATATCCATCTGCAGTGGACCATTGCGTTACTTCTTTTCCATTTTCGCAGATAGCAGTCAAGGCAACAGGGGTTCCTATAGGTATGCGTTGAGACTGCGCAACTAAGAAGCTGGTTGCTTCATAAGTATAGGTTTCTTCCTGATTTGTTTCCGGATTAAATGCATCATAGGAGATGATGTAGCCGGTAACGTTATTCCCCGGCTCACCTGGTCTACGCTCCACATCTAACTGAACACCGTTTTCAAAGGTCCAGAGATAAATCTTCAGAAGATTGGGGTAATTCCTATCCACATCAAGTGCCCCTACAATAGAAAGGAAGCCCGTACTTTGAACCCAGCTGGAACCGGAATTTTTGGTATCCAAATCATACCCATTTTCATAGTGGTAGTAGTATCCATCCCCGGGCTGGAAGTTCAGGCAGTCGCTTTCACCAGATTTTATTCGAAGTGGATTCGAAGTAAACTTTTTCTGACCATTGACATATACCTCAACGGTTAGATTATAACCACCCCCTAAACCTGGCTGCTTATACTCCAGAATGCCGTATCCGGTATCGATTTGATTCTCTCCCAAAGTTTTGCCCATACAGGCATCGCACTCACAGTTTTCCGGGCACGGGCATCCGCCTTCACACAGGCATGTACCTCTGCCACAACCACATTTTGTGGTGAGGTAAATGGAAAGATCTTGATTCGTGACCTGGCCAAGGCTGTACGGGGGCGTCATGCTGTATTCTGATTTAAATTCCTGCGCATTGGGTGTAAACCAATATTGATTGTTGGTACCAACATTGGACAAATCTTTCGGGGTATTGACGGTTTGTGTATATTTTTCTTTGTTGTTCACGTAGACCGTCACATTACGCCGAAAAGCCGTATTGCCCGCATTGTTTTTTTGCCAATGGAACGTACCATACTCGGTCGTATCATCCTCAATTAGGATGGCGTCTTGCTTTTTTTCGGAAGCCAAGTTGATAATCACACTGTACTCGTCATCCGAGTTGTCGATCAGCGTCAATATCCCGGCAGCTACCGTTGTATGCTCGCCTTTATAAGTAACGGTATATCCCTCCGCCTCTACAGAGAGATTGTTAGCCGTCAAAGCCACCCCGGGCACATTCATCTCTGGAAGTACCGTAGTTCCATCAATGATAACTGTAAATTTTACATCTTTTTTTATGGACGGTTCAATCTCCCGGCTCAACGAAACAGAAATACCATCCTGATCATAAATCTTTACGTCCAAGGCTGCCGCATGGGCCACCGTACTCATCCCGCAGAACAGGCTGAGGACCATGGTCAGTGTCAACAGCAAACTCAGAGGTTTTCGCAGTTTCTTCATTTGAAAGATACTCCTCTCCTGTTGTGGATTTATTGTCTCATCTTGAACTCGCACGTCCCTCCCATCATTCATTTCAATTTTGGCTGACAGCGGCCTTTTGGCTCTCTCCCATGCTCAGCAGCCCGCCGGCTGAAAACCCGATATCCGGAATCCAGTCAAATCGGCTCCACTGAATCATTCATGACCGCAAAAAGTCCGGCTTATTCAGGAAACACCGGGCCGCGCCGCCGTGCGCTTTTACTTCCCATCGGCATCCGCCTCCTTGCCATCCCCGTCGGGTTATATTGCGCGCTTCCCGCGCACCACTCCCGCGCATACGGGACAGCCGCATTTCCTCGGCCCCGCCCGGGAGTAGATCACCGCTTTCCACACGTGGCCCTCCGGACAGATCCACCAGACTTTCCGGTGGCTCCCCGCCGTGACCATTTCCGGGGTCAGGACCCCATTTAGATCAGGATGCCACTGACGGGCCAACTCCGGTTCCCGGGTAGCCAGATCATTGAATCCGGCCAGCACCCGCTTCCCGCTGCAATAGGGACAGCCGCTGCCACTCATGGTGCGGGCCGCCACTGCCGCCTGATAGGTGTGTCCCCGCTGGCACCGCCACCAGACCTTCCGGTTGGCACAGGGCGCGATGTGATCCGGTTTGAGGAGTCCGTTCCGCTCCTGATCCCATTGGGCGACAATATCCGGATACTGACTTTGAAGATCGTTTTCTCCCGGGATGATCTTTTTTCCGGTACATACCGGGCACCCAGTCCCTCCCGAGGTTCGGGATGCCACGGATGCCTGCCACTGGTGGCCCTTTTCGCAGATCCACCAGACTCTCCGGCGGGACCCCGGCGCCACCGCATCCGGGGTGAGGCTTCCGTTCTTTGTGGGATGCCATTGACGGGCCAACTCCGGATAGCAGGCCGCCAGATCATTTTCCGCTGTCTGGATTTTCCGGTTTGCACATACCGGGCAGCCGCAGCCGGCTACCCGGGACTTGATCTGCGCCCGCCATTCATGGCCCTGCCCGCACATCCACCACACCTGCCGGTGACTGCCGGGAAGCACCTGATCCGGAGTCAACGCTCCATTTTTTGTAGGATGCCACTGACGGGCCAACTCGGGACAGCAGGTGGCAAGATCGCTCTTCCCCGCCACAGGGACTTTCCCCGCACACACCGGGCAGCCGGTTCCGCTGCCGGTCCGGGTATGTACCGCTGCCTGCCAGGAGTGTCCGTACTCACACCGCCACCAGACTTTGCGCTTGCTGCCGCGGGTAACCTGACTTGGGCTCAAGGGAAGATTGCGCTGGACGTCCCACTGCTCCAGTAAATCCGGCCGCTCCGCGCGTCCGCAATATGCTTCCAGCGTCTCCCGCAAGTCATCACCCCCCCTATCACAAAATCAACATTTTGTCTAAAGAATTCGCCGCGTAACACGCTAGTAATTACATATTGCTAGAAAAGTATAGCACAATTTCCAGGGATTTTCAATATCTTTCCAATATTTAACAGTCGTATAAAACGGCCGCTTAAGGGGATCTTTTATGCGGCCAAAATTTGCTGCGCCAAAATCCTCTTAATTTCTTTAATTTTCCAATTTTTGATTTGATAGATAAAAAGCCCCTATCACAAAATGTTGATTTTGTCTTATGAGACCAAACCCATTCGATCCAGCTGCCGGATATGCTCCGCACCGGAGGTCACCAGATAGATACGGGTCGTTTCGATGCTGGAGTGTCCCAGCACATCAGCCAGGCGAACAATGTCTTTGCATACCTTGTAAAAAGTAGTGGCAAACAGGTGCCGCAGGTTGTGGGGAAACACCTTGGACGGCTCCACGCCCGCCGCTGTGCACAGCCTCTTTGCGGGTACTGACAGGCGATTGACCTTCTGACAATGTTGTCAAAAGGTCTGTGCGGGTGCCCTGGTTGGCCCTTGCTCTGGCCTCAATCTCCGTCCGTAGTTTGAGGGCAATCTTGCCCAGTTCCCATTTGTCCAGGTTGCGGCGGCCCTTCTGGGTGTCCAGCGCCCACTGCTTGGCCTCCAGCAGATCGTCAAAGGCGAACACCGCCATTTTGTAGGGCAGGTGGTGCTGCTCACAGATCCGGCGGCGGTTGTGGCCGTCCACGATGACCAGATCCTCGTTGACGATGATGGGCGCGTAGCAGCCATTTTGCACAATGTCCCGTTCCAGGGCGGCGGATTGCTCATCACTCAGGGGCGGGAGCAGGTTCTCCAGTTCCGGCAGGACGGTGGGCGTCCGCTCCGTGCTGGCGTATGTGATTCCGGTGTTTCGCATAACTCAGTTCTCCTTTTCGGTTTTGGTTGGGAGGGTACAATCCCCCTCTACTTTCTCTCCCGAAAAAATAGCCAAGTGAATACCCCACAAAAAAGAACGCAAGGCGAGATGTCCTTCTGCAGGGACATCTCGCCTTGCCATATCCGGGCCATTCCAAAAATTTTGCTTTGGAGGGTATTCATTTGCTGGATTTTTCGGGTAAGAAGATGAAGGGGAATTTTCTTTTCGGGCATGAACGTAAGGCGGGACCAGGTTTGGCAACGCTGCCGGACCCGATCTGCCGTTTTCTGGCCCCTCACATTCTGTAGAGGAGGGACGCAATGCCCAAAGTCATTCCCATGCCCGGCCGGGTGGAAAAAGTTGTGGCCGAGCGCGACCAGCTGAGCCACGGACGGCTGATCCATGTGGTTTCCGTGTTCCCCGCGGACGGCGCCTGCTCGCCGGAGGACAAACTCAAAACGCTCATTGACATGGATCTCAAAAATTCCCGCACAGTTGCGGAAAGGGGTGGACAAACCGCCCCGTCAGAGGTAACATCACACAAACTCTGGACGGTTTGACTGGAGAAAAGGAGGGCCGTATGAGTCAGTCAAACCAAGGGAAAATCACCGCCCTGTACTGCCGTCTGAGCCAGGACGATGGTCTGGACGGGGAGTCCAACAGCATCCAAAACCAAAAGAGAATATTAGAACAGTACGCCATTGACCGCCGCTTTCCCAACATCCAATTCTATGTGGATGACGGATACTCCGGGGCCAGTTTCAACCGGCCGGATTTTCAGCGCATGATGTCCGACATGGAGGACGGGAAAATTGGGGTCATTATCACCAAGGATCTCAGCCGTCTGGGTCGAAACCAGTTGCACACAGGGCTGTACATCGAGGAGCGGTTCCCGCAGTTCGGCGTCCGCTACATCGCCATCAACGACAATGTGGACACGGAAAACGCCGAGAGCAACGACCTGATGCCCTTCAAAAACCTGTTCAACGAGTGGTTTGTGCGGGACACCAGCCGGAAGATCCGGGCGGTGCAGCGGGCCAAGGCCCAGCGCGGGGAGCGCCTGGGGACACGGGCGCCCTATGGCTACAAAAAGGATGAGAATGCCAAGGGCAAGCTCGTCGTGGACGAGGAGGCCGCCGCTGTGGTGCGCCGCATCTTCGCTCTCTGCGCCGCCGGGAATGGCCCCAGCCAGATTGCCCGTCTCCTGCGGAGGGAACAGGTGCTTTGTCCCGCCATGTACGCCTATGAGCAGTTTGGCAGCAGGCACATGGGCCTCTCACTGGACAAGCCCTATAACTGGAACAGCGACACGGTGGCCTCTATGCTGGAGAATGAACTGTACATCGGCAATACCATCAACATGAAGTACAGCACGAAATCCTACAAGGACAAACGGCGTGTCGAGCATCCGCGGGAGGAGTGCATGGTCATTGAGGGCAGCCATGAGGCCATTATTGACCGGGAGACTTGGAATATCGTCCAACGGGTGCGGCAGCACAAACGGCGGCGAACCAACATGGATGAGCAAAACAAGTATTCCGGGCTGGTGGTATGTGCCGACTGCGGTTCCACCATGGTTCTCCACCGGGCGCACACCATGTCTGCCTCTTACAACCATTTCACCTGCCGCACCTATAAAAAGGAGGGTGTGGAGGTCTGCACGGCCCACTACATCCGGGAGTGTATTCTGGATGAGATTGTTCTGGAGGACATCCGGCGAGTGACGGCAATGGCGCGGGAGCATACACAGGAGTTCTCCGCTTACATCTGTGACCGGCAGTCCGCCGAACTGCGGCGGGAGATCCGCAGGCAGGAGTTGGAACTCTCAGGGATGAAAAAGCGTGGGGCGGAACTGGAGGCTATCTTCAAGCGGCTATATGAGGACTCGGTGTTAGGGCGCATCACCACGGAGCAATTCCAGACCCTCTCTGCCAGTTATGTGGCGGAGCAGGAGCAGTTGAAAACTGCCATCCCGCAAAAGGAGCGGGAGGTCGTCAAACTGAAGGCAACGGTGTCCGGTGCCGACAACTTTATTGCCAAAGCCAAACGCTACACGGACATCCAGGAACTGACGCCAGAACTGTTGCGACTGTTCATTGAGAAAATTGTAGTGCATGAGAAGGATGTGAAGTGGTCCAAGCATGCAAGGCAGACCGTGGAGATCCATTACACGGACATTGGCGTGGTTAGTAATCCGAGCATCACGAAAAGCGCGTAAAGGAACAGGCAGGTGCTGCCCATGCAACACCTGCCTATCCTTAAAATTTGTAGTTACCCCTACGAGGGCACACCTTATGGGCTCCTCTTTTCGCAGATCCTAACTGTTGCCGGACGTATATATACAAAAAGCCTGAAATCTTACGATTTCAGGCTTTTTGGTGGAGATAAGCGGGATCGAACCGCTGACCTCTTGACTGCCAGTCAAGCGCTCTCCCAGCTGAGCTATACCCCCACATACCATATTCAGTTTTCGTTGGTGGAGATAAGCGGGATCGAACCGCTGACCTCTTGACTGCCAGTCAAGCGCTCTCCCAGCTGAGCTATACCCCCATATTCTGTTTCTTTTCAGCAGTGTTTTTTGTTCACCGCGTCAGAACAGGATTTAGTATAGCAAGCACAGCTTAAAATGTCAACACCATTTTTCGATTTTTCTAAAATTTTTTAAGGGCACCAAGTATTACGTCAGCCGGAAAACCAGCTTTACCGGATTGTGGTCAGACCAAGCAAACCCGGTATCCACCACCTGCGCGCCGGTCACTTCCACATTATCCGATACCAGAAAGCCGTCTACAGTTAGGACAAAGGATGTTTCCGGGTCATATGCCTTGTCCGCATTGCGGCAGGAGGGGATCGGGTGTTCTTCATCCAGTGGGGCTGTCAGGGAAATCCCCTCCGGTACTAACTCTTCAGGGAAAGGCTGGGCCCAGGTATATGCCTCGCCGGAAACTCCGAATATACTGCCGGAATTCCCCAGAAGATCCTTGTTGAAATCTCCTCCGCAGATCACATAATTTCCGGACCGGTACTCCTCCTCCATATCCTCCAGCAGCATGGCCAGCTGCTCGGTTGCAATGGAGCCGTCAGTGGTATAGGCAGAGAGATGGACATTATAAAGGCACAGTTCTCGCCCATTGCTCACCGGTACCCGGGAGACGCTGTAACAGCGATCAAGATCCAGGAATTTGGAAAACCCTGTCTCCACCGGAAGACTGCGCCGCAGAGTGCTCTCCACTCGGCAGCGGGAGAGCGTCACGATTCCGGAGCGAGACGCCCCGTGCGGCTCCGTCAAAGGCCAGAAGAGATAGGGGGAATCATAGTTCTGCGCAAAAATCCGATTATAGTCCGCCAGTTCCCCTGTCAGCAGTTCCACCTCATCGATATGCCAGGAACGGGTAGCATCCACATCCACTTCCTGCATGAAGAGATAATCCGGAGATACTTCCCGGACAGTCTCCAGCACCCCCTGGCCGTTGGTCTCCACCGCCTGGGGATCTCTGGCCCGGGATTCCTCGCCCCCGTCCATAAAGAAGCTGTAATCGGCGCTGTACGCCAAAAATCCCACATTATAGGATAGGAGCGTATACTCCGTATCCGGCTGCGCCTGGTCCCCCTGTTGATGATCCACATCCAGCGTCAGCCTGTCTTCCAGCCGGTAGTACGCCGCCTCGGCATAACCTACGTAACCCAGCACCGCCAGTACCGGAATCGCCAAAAGGGCTCCCAGCCAGATTCTCTTCTTCACCTATGATCGCATCCTTTCTCCCTGCATTCTACAAACTTTCTTTTCTGATTGCAAGGGCTTCTTCCCGTAAAATCGGCTTGCATTCCAACTGTATTCTTGTTAACATAAGGATATCTCTTGTATGAAGGAGGTGACCGCACGTGGTCATTCATGAATCTGCTGAGGATTATCTGGAATCCATCCTGGTTCTGCGGGAGCGGCGCGGTCAGGTTCGATCCATCGACGTGGTCAATGAACTGGGATATTCCAAGCCCAGTGTCAGCATTGCCATGAAAAAGCTGCGGGAGAGCGGCTATATCTCCATGGATACCGACGGAAGCATCACGCTCAACGAAAGCGGACTGGAGATCGCCAGCCGGATCTATGGACGTCATAAGACCATTACCCGCTTTTTTGTCCTACTGGGTGTGGATCCCGCTGTAGCAGCAGAAGATGCTTGTAAGGTGGAGCACGACCTCAGTGATGAGACATTCTCCCGTCTGAAGGAGTTTGTAGAGCGTACGGAGCAAAACGCCTCCGGAGATCCCCCGGCCTCCATCTGAGAGGTCTTGCAACTGATCTATTCTATGTCTGAGAGGAAGCCGGTGCCGGGCACTGGCTTCCTCTTTGCACACTGCCCCTACTCTCTCCCGCAGTTGATTCTTGCGGAGCCGATTTGGGCTCTGCCGCCTCAAACGCAAAGCGTAGTCTGTTCTTCCTGAAGCTGCGCAGCAGTACCATCACTTCCGTCTCTCTCGCAAATCTTTTTCAGCTTGAATCCCACTCATCATTGACAATTTCACCCCCTCCTGCCAAAATGAAACTGATCTCCGGCCTGTTTCATGCCGGACAAAGGAGCGTGAGGCACTGTGACCCTGCAAAAATCCGCCTGTATTGAGTGTATGTATCAGGAACTCCCCTTTTTGGAGCGCTTCCAGGCCGCCGCAGCGGACGGATTTCCTTTTGTGGAGTTCTGGAGCTGGGAGGACAAGGATCTGAGTGCTGTCCAAGAAGCGGCAGAACGTGCCGGTGTAGGGATCGCCGCTTTCAACGGGGATGCCTCCTATTCCCTGGTGAATCCCGCTCACAGGACTGCCTATCAGGAATTTCTCCACCGGTCAGCAGAGACGGCCCGGCAAATTGGAGCCAGGAGCCTCACCATCCATTCCAACGCTCTGGGCCCCGGCGGCATGGTTGCGGATCGCTGTGACGGCCTCTCTGCCGCCGTAAAGCTGGTCACCCTGTATGATGGGCTCTGCGCCTGCGCCAAACTGGCGGAGGCTACCGGCATCCGGATGAATCTGGAGCCGCTGAACACCGTCACGGATCACCCGGGGAATTTTCTCACCTCCTCACAAACCGCCGCGGAATTGACTGCCATGGTAGGCTCTCCTCTGCTGAAAATGCTCTTTGATGTCTACCACATGCAGCTTCAGGAGGGTGACCTGTGCGGCCACCTCCGGGCCTGCGGAAGCCAGCTGGGCCATGTTCACGTGGCCGACGCCCCCGGCCGCCATGAGCCGGGCACCGGAGAGATCAACTACCACCGGATCTTCTCCTGTCTGGAGGAAATCGGGTATCGGGGTCTCATCGGCTTTGAGCTCTATCCGAAAAACACTACACAAGAAGCGGTGCGGGCCATTCATCAATATTAAGAAAGCACCTCTGCCCAATCGGGCGGAGGTGCTCCTTTTTCTGTCAGCGGGCAGACCTCTCAACCCACAGTCCGCCAGTGCTTGTCCACGTGGTTCAAAATCTCACAGCCATCTTCCGTTACCAGTACCAGATCTTCCACCCGGACGCCGAATTCTCCAGGCAAGTACACGCCAGGCTCAATGGAGAAGATCATACCCGGCTGGGCCGTCTTGGTATTGGTACCACTGACGTCCCCCTTCTCGTGGTCTGTCTGGCCGATAAAGTGGCCCAGGCGGTGGGTGAAATACTCCCCATAGCCTGCGGCAGCAATGTGATCCCGGGCCGCCTTATCCAGCTCACACAGGGGCACACCGGGCCGGATCAGGCACTCGGCGATCTCATTGGCCTCCCGCACCAGATCGTGAATGGCCGCGTACTTGGGATCCGGCTCCCCGCAGAAGAAGGTTCGGGTCATGTCGGAACAGTAGCGGTCCTTCCGGCAGCCCATGTCGATGACAATACAATCACCGGCCTTCAGGGGGGTCTGATCCGCCTCATGATGGGGATCCGCCGCATGGGCGCCGAAGGAGACGATGGTCTGGAAAGCCGCAGCGTCGCAGCCCTCCGCCGCATACTGGGCGTTGATATAATCGGCCACTTCCCGCTCCGTGACGCCTTCCCGCATGAACGCAGCAGCCCGCTCCATGACGGTGTCGTTGATGCGGGAGGCAGCCCGCATCAGCTGACGTTCCGTCTCGTCTTTGCAGGCACGCACATCGTCCACGCAGTCGGAAGCCACCACACAGCGGCAGCCGGGATGCGCCGCCATCAGCGGCAGCAGGAACCGGGCAGGCCAGTCCTTGTCAATGCCAAGGGGTGCATTGCCGTCCACCCGCTCCGCCAGCTTGGAAAGGTAGTCATCCGTATCGGAGAACCACACCTGCTCATAGGGGGCTTCCGGCACCGGGAAGAGCTTATTCAAAAACAGGATGTGGTTCCCGTCGCTTCGCAGGTACAAAACCAGCATCCGTTCAAAGGGATACACATAGTAGCCCGTCAGATACCAGATACTGTCGGGATCAGAGACGATCATCTGCTCCAGTCCCATGGCTTTCATAGCCGCCAGCACCCGCTGGATCCGCGCTTCATACATACCCATCAGCACTCCTTTTTCAAAATAACCTGCTCCACCAGCTCCGGGGAGACCAGGGCCTTCACGGTCCGCACACCGGTCTTCAGGGATTCCACCGGGGCGAACTCGAACCGTCCATGGGCGTTATGGCCGCCGCTGGGAAGATTGGGACACAGCAGTCCCTTGTAGGTCAGCATGCACCCGTCGGTGCCGCCCCGGATGGGAGAGTGGGTGGGGTTATCGACGCCTGCCGCCCGCATGGCCTCCTCTGCCAGTGCAACGATCTCCATACGGTCCTTGAGAACCTCATACATGTTGTAATATTGATCCTCTACCTCTGCTTCCACGGTACCGTCCCCATAGCGGCGGTTCATTTCCTCCGCGGCCTTCCGGAAAAGTGCTTTGCGCTCCTGGAAGCGGGTCATACTGTGATCCCGAATGATGTAAACCATTTTTGCTTGCTCCACCTTGCCGTGCAGCTCCTGGAGGTGGAAAAAGCCCTCATATCCCTCTGTGTGGCCCGGCGTCTCCAGAGCGGGCAGCAGAGCGTTGAACTCCATGGCAATCAGCAGGGCGTTTTTCATCTTGTCCTTGGCGGTGCCGGGATGGATGCTGAAGCCGTGGACCGTGACTGTGGCCATGGCGGCGTTGAAGGTCTCGTATTCGTAGTCCGTGATGTCCCCGCCGTCCAGGGTATAGGCAAAGTCCGCGCCGAAGCCCGCCACGTCAAAGTTGCTGGCACCCCGGCCGATCTCCTCGTCCGGCGTGAAGCCCAGGCAGATCTTTCCGTGAGGTGCTCCCTCCGCCAGCAGCTCCTCCACCGCCTGGAGGATGATGGCGATGCCCGCCTTGTCGTCGGCTCCCAGCAGTGTGGTGCCGTCGGAGCAGACCAGATCCTGACCCACGAACTTGGCAAGCTCCGGGAACCGGGCAGCCTCCATGACGATGCTCTGCTCCCGGTTGAGAACCAGGTCCCCGCCCTCGTAGTGGAGGATCTGGGGCTTGACGTCCTTGCCCGTCATGTCCGGGGTGGTATCCATGTGGGCGATGAGGCCGATGGCAGGCAGGTGCTCGTATCCCGGCGTGGCGGGGATCCAGGCGTAGACATAGCAGTGTTCATCCACAAATGCATTGTCGATACCCATGCCGTGGAGCTCCTCCACCAGGAGATTGGCCATATCGAATTCCCGCTGGGCGCTGGGGGTACCGCTCTGGCCATAATAGTCGCTCTCGCTGTAAACTTTTGCATACCGCACCAGGCGGTCGACCACGGTATCCATCACTGCACCTCCCCATCTTCATCCAGCAGGTTTTCCGGGTTCAGGCACTGAAGCTCCTCCGGAAGAAAGCGGCCGTCCTTGCGGATGAGCACATCGTCAAACCAGATCTCACCGCCGCCGTACTCCGGCGTCTGGATCTGGATGAGATCCCAGTGGACAGCGGAGTGGTTGCCGTTGGAGGTGTTGTCGTAGCTGTTGCCGGGCGTCAGATGGAAGCTGCCGGCGATCTTCTCGTCAAAGAGGATATCTCCGATGGGGTGGTTGATGACGGGGTTGACGCCCAGGGCAAACTCGCCGATATAGCGGGCGCCCTCGTCAATGTCAAAGATCTCGTTCATATAGGGGGTGTTGTTGCTGGTGGCCTTGACGATCTTACCGTCCCGGAACTCCAGATACACATCCCGGAACAGGAACCCGTCATAAGGAGAGGGGCAGTTGTAGGTGATATAGCCATTGACGGAGTCCTTCACCGGCGCAGTGTAGATCTCACCGTCGGGAATGTTGCGGTTTCCGTGCATCCCGTAGCAAGGAATATCTTTGACGGAGAAGGAGATGTCCGTACCGGGGCCCACAATGTGCACCCGGTCCGTCTTGTCCATGAGAGCCTCCAGATGCTCCATGGCCCGGCCCATCTTCTCATAGTCCACCAGGCAGGCCTTGAAGTAGAAATCCTCATACTCCTCCGTGGAGACGCCAGCCAGCTGGGCCATGGCGTCGTTGGGATAGCGCAGCACAGACCACTTGGTGTGATTGCAGCGCTCCGCCAGGTGGATAGGTCCCCAGTAATACTGGCGGTAGCGGCGCTGGGCCTCATCGGAGACGTTATGCCACATGCTGATGTTGGTGGTGGCCCGGATGTCGATATAGGCGTCCATATCCTTCATGCGAGCAAGCTCATAGGAAGCAATCTCCTCCATGTGCTCCGCGTCGGCCCCCTGGACCAGAGCGCCCTCCACGGCATAGTCAAAAATGTGGATGAAGGGCTTGCCGCCCACAGCATAAGCCTCCTGTACCAGGGCCTTCATCAGTCCCGTCTCGCTGCCGTGAAGCTCAATGAGGATCTTCTCCCCTGCTTTCAGCTCTACCGCGCCCCGGATCAGGAACCGGGCCAGCTTGCGGATCCGCGGATCTTCCATACAGCATCTTCCTTTCTTTGTAAATGAGAAATGATCCATCAAATGAACAGGGGCAGAAGGAATCCCTTCTGCCCCTTGTGGTCAGTTATCCGTATAAAGGGCATCCAGAGACCGAGCGGGGTCGCTGCTTTTGGTGACAGCGCTCACCAGCAAAATGGCGATCACCGACGCCGGCACTGCCACGATGGCACACTGTACACCGCCGGGAGTGCCCATCAGCGTCCACACAATGGTGGCAAGTCCGCCCACGATGATGCCTGCCAGACCCGCGGCAGGGGTCACCCGCTTGGAGAACAGGGCAAAGAGAATGGCGGGGGTGATGGCCGCGCCGTACATGGTATAGGCGGTCATCTGCAGGGCCAGAACGGTGGGGAAATACAGCGTCAGAGCCACAGCGATGGCGCTGAACACCACAATGGTCACCCGCAGCACCAGCATCTTCTGCTTGTCCGTGGCATCCTTGCGGATGTACTTTTCGTAGATGTCGTTGGTGAGGTTGGTAGCGGAGGAAAGCAGATAGCTGTCCGCCGTGGTGACGATAAAGGCCATGCAGGCGCACATCACCAGAGCACCGAAGGCCAGGGGCAGATAATCCACCGCCACCTGGAAAATGACATTGGAGGGAGTCTCCAGCGTGGGATAGAGCTTGGCGGCCTCGGTCACCAGGGCGATGATGCTGATGATCACCAGGACCTCGCCGATGAACATGCCGATGTTGGACTTCTTGGCCTCGTCGCTGTTCTTGGCGGAGGCAAAGCGCTGGAGCATATTCTGGTCGCCCAGCATCAGGGCCAGGGAGGGCAGGAAGTAGCCCAGGATCTCCACGCCGGACATACCGCCGGTAATGGTGGTCTTGGCCTCCGGCAGCACGGCACCCTGGCTGTTGGCCACGCTGATCAGGAAGGGAATGGCCAGGAAGAAGCCGCCGATCATAATGAGGGCGCTGACGGCGTCGGAATAGGCCACGGACACCAGGCCGCCGCCCACGGTGATCACCGCGATCACCACGGTGCAGATGGTCAGAGCCATACCGTGGGAGAGTTCCACGCCGCTGGAAGAGCACAGCAGCACCAGAATGTCCGCCGCGGCCTTGAGCTGGGTAGCCAGCACACCCACATAGGCCAGCATCACACACAGGGCGGAGATGATGCTGGCGGCTTTGCCGTAGCGGGCCTCCATGATCTCCGGCACCGTCACCTTATTGGACTTACGAACCTTTCCTGCAATGAAATAGAGCAGAATGATGCCGATAGGCGGTGCGGCAAAAGTGATGGCGCCCACCCAGGGGCCGCCGGTATACACCACGCCGGCGGAGCCGGTAATACCGCCGCCGCCGCACCAGGTAGCCAGCAGGCTGCCCACCAGGATGATAAAGGGAATCCGGTGTCCGCCGGTCACCATATCATCGGCCGTCTTGACCTTTTTGTGGGCGATTACAAGTCCGTAAATCACCAGTGCCAGCAGATAGACACTGATGGCAATCAAATATCCCATAGATGTTCCTCCTAAATAACAACAATGGGAAAATTATACCCCACCGGGATTTTTCTGTCAAGCAATTCATCGAAATAAAGCGAAAAACGGCACTTCCTGCTATTTCGGCCTCAGCTCCTGCGCAGCCGCTCCACCCGTTGGAGCAATCTGCGGAACACGGAGGATGCCAGGATCCCGCCTACCGCCAGCGCTGCAGCCATCCCCAGGGTGTGAAGCAGGGCACTTAGAAAGAGCTGGGTCTCCCCCGCCACACAGTAGCTCATGGCATAATAGATGCCGCCGCCGGGCACCAGAGGAAGCAACGCCACCAGCAGGTATCCGGTAACGGGACACCGCCGCACCCGGGCCATGACCTCTGAGAAAAAGCCTATGCTCACCGCAGCGATGAACGCCGCCACAATATCTTCTCCGCACAGCAGATACACCAGCCATCCGATGGCTCCGCCCACGCCGCAGATGAGCTTTCCCCAGCCGTGAATATTAAATACAAAGGTAAACGCCACACAGGCTGCAAAAGCATATACACTGGGCAGCAAATATGCAGACCAAATTTCCATATGCTCCCCTCCTTATTAAAGGATCCGGCCAATCCCAAGGCCTACCGCTGCCCCCAGTGCAATGGCCGTAGCCGCCAGAATGGCCTCGGCCGTGCGGCTGATACCGGAATAGGTGTCCCCCGCCACGATTTCCCACATGGCGTTGGTCAGGGCCACGCCCGGCACCAGCAGCATCAAAACGCCAATGGTAATGAGGTCCACACTCACGCCCAGTCCCAACCGTACCAGTCCCAAAGAGACCAGAGAGGCAACTGCGCTGCAGCATACCGTGCGCAGAAAGTGGTTGTTTCCAAACCACCGGGCTCCATACAGCAGGCAGACTCCCACTGCCAATCCGCTCAGGAGCGCGCACACTCCATCCCGGAATCCACCGCCAAAGAGCAGGGTGAAAAAGGCGGGAGCCAATCCATACCCCAGCATAATCTGGGCGGGCCGATAAGTCCGGCATTGGGACTGCAGGCCAGCGGCCTGTTCCTGGGCACTTTCCAGCGGCGGGACTGTTTTACAAAGGCTCCGGCAAAGGGCGTTGCACCGCTCCAAAAGTTCGATATCCGTACCATGAGCGGGGATCCGGCGCATCCGGGTAACGGGATGGCCGTCTGCCGCCCGCAGACTGATGATCAGGCAGCTGGGAATGGCAAATACCTGGGCATCCTCTCCTCCATAGGCGGCAAGCAGCCGGTAAACAGACTCCTCCACCCGGTAGATCTCCGCACCGCTTTTCATCAGGCTGCACCCCAGATCCATGGCCAGATTCAACAGCTTGTCACACTCCATACCCGCTTCCTCCTAATACTGCAAGTAGATTTCCTTTAGGAAGAATCTATCATTTGCAAATTCTCTGTAAAAAAACGTGGCCGCAAAGCAAACTTTGCGGCCACGTGGCGCAGAAGGAGGGATTTGAACCCTCGCGGCGTTTATTAGACACCCTACTCCCTTAGCAGGGGAGCCCCTTCGGCCTCTTGGGTACTTCTGCAGATACATATTAAAATGGCGGAGAGAGTGGGATTCGAACCCACGGACGCTTTCGCATCGCCGGTTTTCAAGACCGGTTCCTTCAACCGCTCGGACATCTCTCCATAAAATATTGCCCGCTGTCCGAACACTTTTAGTATGATACCAAACCGCCTGCTATTTGTCAACCACAAATCTCAGATTCCATGCCTCAAAATTTTTTTAATTTTTTTCGAAAAAGGGCTTGCATTTTCTTTCCGGTCATGCTAGTATATACAAGCTGACTTCAACGAGTACAGCACAAAAGAAATCCGGGTGTAGCGCAGTTGGTAGCGCACTTGACTGGGGGTCAAGGGGTCGTGAGTTCAAGTCTCGCCACTCGGACCATCGGAGTATCCTTCGGGGTACTCCGATTTTTTATTGCCAATTTGTAAATTTTCTTATGTTATTGCACAGAAATGTGCAACTTTCGTTGTTTGGGAACCTGTATGCAGAAGGTCTTGTTCCTTACTGCATACAGGAGGTTCCATATGACTGAAGAAAACTACAACTACCGAACAAGTCAGACGCTGCTTCGCAACCAGTTTCCCGGCAAAGGAAAGTTAAAAATCCCCATCATTCCTAAGTTCCAAGAAAGTCCCGGAGACTTCGATGATCTTTTGTTGATCGGCTTTGACAAAACCCATCTGGAGGACCAGAATCACCTCGACCGCATGGTACACTTCTTCCTCTATGACTACCGCTTTGAGCGGGTCTGGAAGAATCCAGACAACGACATTGAAAAACTCTCCC
>PPYF01129668.1_pt1 | contig 28070 bp, 22 predicted proteins | sample 1559871 | NCBI WGS metagenome assembly PPYF01 (sample SAMN08240021, study PRJNA423297) | Human gut metagenome, whole genome shotgun sequencing project.
CTCGCGGACACCCCTGGCATATCCCTCCTGGTTCTCCTCCATCTCCCGCAGCAAATGGAGTCTGGCCCGTTTGCTTTGTTGTTCCGAAGACAGCCGCATCCAGTCACCGGCCAGCCGCTCCTCCTCCTGCCGGTGCTCCTTCAGGCCGGTCAGCGCGGTTTCCAATGCTTCTTTTGTCTCTTGGCAGCGAAGCTCCAACGCCTCTCGCTGCTGCTGCAGCTCTATGGATCTGATTTCTAACTGGGCTGATTCGTTTTCCAGCGTGCTGCACTCCGCCAACAGGCTGTTTCTCCTCTGCTCTACAAGCTCAATTTGCTTCTCCAGCGCCTCTGTTCCGCTTTTTTTCTGTCCGGCCTCCAACTTTTTATCCAAAAGCTCCTGACCGATTTTCTCCGCATAAGCCGCGTCGTCACTAAGCAACAGCATGACGGACTGGTATTTCTCTTCCATGTGTTGGATTGCAGAAGCCGCTTCCTCCCATTCCGCGTGAAATCGCAGTCTGGTTTCTTCCATTTGTCTCTGCCGGCAGCAAAGCTCCTGCTGCCTACCCTTCTGTTCCTGGCGTTCCGAGGAAAAACGGTGACATTGTTCCCGGATTGCCATAATTTTTTCTTCATTGACCCGCAAATCGGAAACCAGTCTTTCCATCGTCTTTTCCAGCGTGAAACCATGTTCTCTCGCTTCCCGCAGACGTTCCTCCAAGAGTCGGCTTTTCTCATTCTTCTCCGAATTGTCTAATCGTAGTTTCTCCAGCAGCGCTTCCTGTTCGGCAATCTGAGCGCGAACAGCCGCACACTTTTCCTGAGCATCCTCTAAACGCTCGCTGGCCCGCCGAATACCGTCCGCCAACACGCCAACCTCGATATCACGCAATTCGTATTTTAAAGCAAGATATTGTTTCGCGGTCTCCGCCTGCTGGGTCAACGGGCCGATTTGGTACTCCAATTCTGATAAAATATCGTTGATTCGCAGCAAATTTTGCTCTGCCGCTTCCAGTTTCCGTTCACTTTCCTGTTTGCGGATCCGGTACTTCATAATGCCGGAAGCATCTTCAAAAATGCTTCTTCGCTCTTCGGATTTGCTGTTTAGAATTTCGTCTACTTTCCCCTGACCAATAATAGAATAACCGTCTTTGCCCACTCCCGTATCGGCAAACAACAGGTGGATATCCTTCAGGCGGCAAGCGCTCCCATTCATTAAGTACTCGCTTTCCCCGGACCGATATAGCCTCCTAGTAATATTCACTTCAGTAAAGTCAACATTCAGCCTTCTATCCCCATTATCCATAATCAACGACACTTCTGCAAAGCCTACCGGACGCCGGTTCTCCGTACCGGAAAAAATGACGTCCTCCATCCGCCCTCCTCGCAGCGTCTTGGGGCTCTGCTCACCCAGCACCCACTTTACTGCGTCGGAAAGATTGCTCTTGCCGCTGCCGTTTGGTCCGACAATGCCGGTAATACCTTCGCCAAATTCCAATATCGTGCGGTCTACAAAGGATTTGAATCCCTGCAGTTCCAGTCGTTTCAAATACAATTTCTTGCCTCCGTCCTCAGAACATGTCGCTTCCAAAGAAAAATAGTACAGATAATTATAGCAGATTTCCCATCTTCCTGCAATGATAATCAACATAGCGCTGTACTACAAGCACACGATTCCTCCCGGGGCCGTACGGGAAGAGCGCGCATGGTATTAACTTTGCCTGATCTCTTGTTTTTTCTCTCTCTATTTTATATTGCTTTCCAGAAACGTTCCGTATTTTGTTGTGCACAGGACTGTATATTGTAACGTTGACAGCGCACATCCTTTTTGCGATAGTGAAAGCAGATCACTTTGTCTTTTCTCGGTAAAGGTGCCCCTGGTTTATAGGACACGGAAAAATTTTATTATTGAGACAGCTTCTTCGTTCCCCGGTCAGCAGACAAAATTGTATTGTGAAACCATATTGTTCATACAGTGAAAATATGATATACTGACGCCGAACAAAAATTGTGTACTAGTACAAGAAAGGATTACATCGATTTGTTTATGGAGGAACCGTTTCGGATTGGATCGCTTAGCATACCAAACCGCGTCTTACTTGCTCCCCTCGCAGGAGTGACGGATCGGGCCTTTCGTGTACTGTGCAAAGAACAGGGCGCCGGCCTGGTATACTCGGAAATGATCAGCGCAAAGGGGGTGCATTACCGAAGCCAGAACAGCCTGAAACTGGCAGAGTTAGACGAGCGGGAACAGCCGGCAGCAATTCAGTTGTTTGGCAGCGAACCAGATATTATGGCGGAGGCGGCAGTCAAATTTCAGAAGATGGGAGCGGCTCTCATTGACATCAATATGGGATGTCCCACTCCTAAAATAACCGCCAACGGGGATGGGGCGGCTCTCATGCGGGATCCGGAACGGGCAGGAAAGATCGTCCGAAGCGTATCGCAGGCGGTTACCGTTCCTGTCACGGTGAAACTGCGCCGCGGCTATGCGCTGGGTGAGGAAACCGCGCCAATTATGGCACTGGCAGTGGAAGAAAACGGCGCCAAAGCGGTGACCATCCATGGGCGCTACCGAGAACAATTTTACGCAGGTAAAAATGATCGAGCCGTAATCAAAACGGTAAAAAAAATTCTGAGTATTCCCGTGATCGCCAACGGAGATATCCTTACTCCCGCAGATGCCAAGTCCATGTTGGAGGAAACGGGCGCCGACGCGGTGATGATCGGCCGGGGCGCTCTGGGGAATCCTTGGATTTTTCGGGAAACAATACAATATCTGCGAGATGGGCAGCTTCTTCCGCCTCCCTCTCAGCAGGAAATGGCCGAAACCATCCGCCGTCACATTCAAATGGTGGTAGCCTGGAAGGGCGAATGGATCGGTCTTCGGGAAATGCGCAAGCATCTTGCCTGGTATACCAAGGGGATGAAGAATGCCGCCTCCCTCCGCAAGCGTGTGTTTCAGGTGCGGACGGAACAGGAAGCCTACGCATTAATAGATGAAATTCTTTCCTGCTGACACGATCAGGCAAGCCCCCACATATTTCCAAATGCCTGACCAACCGGTATGGATTCGCTTTCTGTAAGAATCAAATCGCTGACGGTTAAAAAGACATATCCTTGCCGCTGAAGTTCGTCGATCACCAGCATGGCAGCATCCGCGCTGGCCGGATGAACGTCATGGAACAAAATAATGGCACCATGTCTGGCCTGCGCAACCACGTCATCCGCAACCTGTTTTACCAAGACGGATTTCGCTTCTTCCTGGCTGATGCCCTCTGCGGCCGCATATTTTTTAAGATTGGCATCGCTTATGTACCGCCAGTCTTCCGAGTCAATATTCCATAGAATAGCCGTCATATCGCTGACCGCCAGTACCTGTTGGCTGTATTTCCCGTAAGGAGGACGGAACAGACGGATCTCATAGTCCACCAATTCTTTCACCTTATTGTTAAGACTATTTAGTGCTTCTTTCACTTCTGCATCGGAAAGGTTCTTGAGGTCGCTGTGTTTCCAGGTATGGTTACCAATTTCGTGCCCCTCCGCAACCATTCTTTTTAGGTTGGTTACATTGGATGAACTGGAAACGCTGGCCCAATTCTCCCCATTGATAAAAAAGGTGGCCGGAACGTTCCGTTTTTTTAATTCATCCAGCATATGTGCCGTAGTCGCGCCTCGCGGGCCATCATCAAATGTAATCGCAATTAACTTTTTACCATAATATTCCGCAGAAACAGAAGAGGACCCATTGGGATTGCTGGTTTTGTGAGCAGGCGTAACAAGCGGAGTAGGCTGCGGCGTATTCTCACCCTCCGTCGGCGCAGCAGAAGCAGTCTGTCCGCCGGGGGTAATAGACAAAACGGGCTCGTCTTCTCCGCTGCCAACCATGCCTTTGACCAAAAACACCGCCAAAACAACGGCTACCAAAGCCAACACAATCATTACCACGTTCTTCGCATATCTTCTATTCATGTTTCACACCTTGCTATCTGTTGTATTTTGTCCCATACCGCATAGATTGGCACGCAGCGCAAAGATACCCTACGCGTGTTATTTTGTAAACCTAAAAATCGGGGAAATCAAGTAGAGAACAGCAACACGTTCAAAATCGGACTGTCCCAAAACAGGAGCAACAACTACAACTACATTTTGAGGCTACCACCCAGTCCAAGCACGCTCTCATCTTCCCCACATATTGCCATAAACCGCGTTTACCGCGATGGAATCGTTTTCCGCCAAGATCAAATCACTGACGGTCAAAAAAACGAAATCTTGTTTCAGAAGCTCATCGATTACCAGGAGGGCAGCGTCCGCACTGGAAGGGTGGACATCATGGAACAGAACAATACTTCCATTCTTGGCCTGCCGAATCACGTTATCCGCAACCTGTTTCACTAGGATGGATTTGGCTTCTTCCTGGCTGATTCCCTCGGCCTCGGCATATTTCTTAATATTCGCGTCACTAACGTACTTCCAGTCTTCGGAATCCACGCTCCACATGACCGCCGTCATGTTGGTGGCCGCTTCCAGCGTATTGGTATTGTAAGCCCCCCCTGGCGGACGGAACAGATGCATCTTATATCCAATCAGCTCCTCCACTTTCTCGTTCAGCGAAAAGAGCGCCTCCTGGACTTTCTCGGCAGATAACGACTTCAGGCTGGTATGTTCGTAAGTATGGTTGCCAATTTCATGTCCTTCTGCGATCATCCTTTGGAGTACAGCCACATTAGCCGGATCCGTAATGGGCGGGCTGAAATTTTTCCCATTTACAAAAAAGGTGACGGGAACGTTTCTCTTTTTCAACTCGTCCAGAAGATGCGCGGTATAGACGGTACGCGGACCATCGTCAAACGTAAAGGCAATTAACTTCTTCCCATAATAATCGGAAGAAACCGTCGTATCGCCATAAGGATTGCTGGGCTTAGGCGTAGCCGGCGCCGGCGTTTCAGCCGGACCTGCTGAAGGCGTTTCCGAGGGAGTTGACACAGTCGCCGATGGGCTAAAACTCGCCGCTCCGCCTGGCGTATTGGTCGGCAGCGGGGTCTGTCCGCCTGCTCTATCTTTGACCAAAACAATAACCAATACCGCAATAATCAGTACCAAAAGGATGATAATGGCATATTTGATATTCTGTCTGACCACGGCTCTCTCCTCATTCATCTTTTGAAGTAAACTATCGGTTTTCATTATACCCGCCCTTGTTGAATTTGTAAATAGCAAGGTGCTATCCGAAACACACTCCAACACGGGGCTCCAGACGCATGGCGATCGATGGTACCACAAAAATAGTCAAATAAAATCGTATCGCAGTTGGTGGCGGCGCACATCCCTCCATATTATATTCACATATAGGAATATGCAAAAAGCATATGAAATTTTATTTTTTGGAAAGGAGATACAATGAAAAAACTAATTTGTTTTCTGATTACCTTCCTGTTTTTATCAACCTCGGCCACCGCGCTGCTTCTGCAGGCGGCGCCAGAGGAAGCTCGGTCATTTGTCGAAGCAGAAGAAAAAGATGAAGCGCTGGAGAATGGGGAACCGGCCAGTATGGACTACGGTGTCGGGACGGATGTCAATGCCAGTTCGGAGAAGTACCAAGGGGTATTTATAGATTACGCCTACGTCTATTATAACATTGCCCGCTCCAATACCGTTAAAGTAACCTACGCGTCCACCACCCTGCCGCTGACCCTTACTTTTTCCTATCGGACGACGGCAGATGGCGAATGGCAGGAAGCCGGCAGCGGTGAATTGGATCCCTTCAGTGTGGCATGGTGGGATTTTATAGAACAGGAAATTACGCTGAGCAATGAGATTCCGGATGGCGCGCAGGTTAAAGTAGATACGGATGCCGATAATGAGACAAAAGGTGCAAATCTGGATTGCTTTACCTTTTCTTACGTGGATTCGACGGCTGTGACGGAGGCGCCTCCTACGGCAACCGCAACGTGGGAACCTACCCCCTCTCCTACCGCAACAAAAAAAACCACTGCCGCGCCAACCGCAACAGCAGCCGCGGCAACGGAGAATCCGGCAAGCGGGAAGGTATTGATCTGGGTGATTTCCGGCAGCCTGGGCGTGGTAATCGTCACTGCAATGGTTGTCATCTTAGTTGTAAAAAAGAAGAAAAAAGGCTGAGGCGCCGGTAAGCAAACAGTTAGGAAAAGGAGCGGTTTCAAATTTATTGTTGAACCGACTCCTTTTCCTCTAACTAAAATATGATTTACGGAAAGGAAACTTTGTTTATGAAGCGATTCTTCCTATTATTATTCCATTCCCTCCTGTTGTCATCCGTGCTGGCCGGGTGTACCAAACCAAATACTCCAGCGACTTCTCCCACCGTGACGCCAGCCGATAGCCGCCCCGGCCCTCGGACCGCGCCCGATATCCAACCAGAAGAATTTGTTGCAGGAACGGCGGAAGATTTCACTGTTTCCAAAGTCTTCAGCGATGACATGATCCTGCAAAGAGAAGAATATATCCGGATTTGGGGCTGGGCGCCGGATTCCGAGGAAGGAAAAATCGTATCTGCTTCCTTTAAAGGGTTACATGGCCATGCTGTTATTGAACATGGCGAATGGCGGATTACATTAGGGGGGACCTTGGAAGCCTGTGCGGAACTGGGACATTCACTGACCGTCTCCGGGAAAGAAAAAGTTATTACATTTGAGAATGTCCTGGTAGGCGATGTCTATTGGGTGGCAGGTCAATCCAACGCGGCATACATGGTATACGACGCGATAAGAGATGTTCCCGATTCCGATCCGATCAAAAATCTCTCTATTTCCAATGCAGAGCCCATCCGGCTGTATCGAAATTCCGCGGATACAGGAGATGTGAAAGGGTTGGAGCTTTGCCGTGACGTCAACCATAACCGTGGTTGGCAGCTGCCGGAAAAAGGTGCGAAAGCAATGTCCGCTTTGGGGTATTTTTTTGCCAAACAGCTGGCAGCGCAAACCAACGGGCAAATTCCCATCGGAATCGTCTCTTTTACCGGCGGCGGCAGACCCCTCAGCTCCTTTTTACCGGCGGAAGTAGCCGAAGCATGCGACGCGGATACCTGGAACGAAGAAAAACAGTGTTACTATGCTCCCGACTTTGTCGGATCCGATGTTTTTCAATCACGTTATCTCTACAATCAGCTGATCTATCCCTTTCAGAACTTTCCGATCACCGCCATGCTCTGGTATCAGGGCGAAAGCGATCTCTTCGCAAACACCCAAAAAGTCTACGTGGAACAGTTTGCCGCCATGATTCGGGAATACCGGGAACGCCTTGATCAGCACTATCACGATTTTCCGGTGCTGGTGGTGGAGCTTCCCTCTATTTACACCAACGCATCTGTTACAAGTTATATGGATATTGGAGGAATCCGGGCGGTCATGGGAGGGATTCCGGCGCTTCTGGAGCAGAGTTATCTGGTGTGTTCTTCCGACCTCTGGAAAGACGAAACATTTCCCAACAACCTGCATCCTTACTGCAAGTGGCCGCAGGCCCAGCGAGCGGTGAGTCTGATTCTTCCGATGTTCTACCAAAGGGAAATCGATCTCTCATACGAAGAAGGACCGGTTGCCATGTCATTTTCCTACGAGAACCAGAACAAAACCGTTCTTATCTCGTACCGCAGCGTGGGCAGCGGCCTCAAAAGCACCGGCAGTGAAATCAAAGGATTCCAGGTTCTAACAAACGGGATATGGGAAGACGCACAGCAAGTTGAGCTGGCTGAAAAAAATGTGGTTCGAATTCATTCGGATTCTCCTATAGAAGGGGTTCGGTATCACGCCCTGGCCAGTTCCTCGTTTCCGGAAACGCTATCTCTTAGCAACAGCAATGATGTGCCGGCAGCCGCCTGTTTCCATCAGCGCTGAAGCAGACGATATGTTTTACGCGCCATCAGTACCGTTTCTCCTTACCTAAGCAGGGTTGCTTCATCTATTTTGCCGCCTTTTCTATTGACTTTGTTGGAAAGAACAGCCTATAATTAAACTTGTTATTCTTACTGGTCAGACAGTTTTTCCAAAAAGCGGATGGAGACAACAGGAAAAAGCGTTTCGCTTTTGTTGCTCCGTTTTTGGCGTTTTGTATATAGTACGATGACAAGAAACTATATTAGGAAAGGAACGCATTTTATGAAACGATTTTTTTTGATTTCCCTTAGTTCCATCTTCTTGTGCTCCGGCCTTCTTTCCGGCTGTACGCCCGCCGATACCCAAACGGAAGAGCCTGAGTCCTACGATACTCAGTGGGTTTTCCGGACGGCGCCATCGGTAGAAGCCGAAGAAGCCGTGGCCGGTACAGCGGAACAATTTACCGTCTCCCGGGTATTCAGTCACGACATGGTAATTCAAAGGGATGAATTCATTCGCATTTGGGGCTGGGCGCCGGATTCCGAGAATGGAAAGATCGTATCCGCTTCCTTCAAAGGGCTGAACGGCCATGCTGTCATCGAAAACGGGGAATGGATGATTACGTTAGGCGGTACCCTGCAGGCCAGTACGGAGATGGGACATTCTCTGGTTATTTCAGGGAACCATACCCAAGTCACCTTCGAAGACGTCCTGGTGGGCGACGTCTATTGGGTTGCCGGACAGTCCAACGCGGTATATACCCTATCCGAAGCCATGGCCTCCGCGCCGGATAGCGATCCAATCAAAAACATCGAGATTACCGACGAGGAACCCATCCGCTTATATCGGAATTCCTGGGATACCGGCGATGTCAAAGGAGTGGATCTTTGCCGGGATGTGAATCACAAACGGGGATGGCAGCTGCCCAAAAAGGGAGCACGGGGGATGTCTGCTCTGGGGTATTGCTTTGCCAAACAGCTGGTGGAGCAGACCGATGGTCATATTCCGATTGGGATCGTCTCCTTCACCGGCAGCGCCATGCCGCTCAGCGCCTTTTTACCAAGCGAGGTAGCAGAGGCCTGCGGTGCCGATGCATGGAACGAACAGAGTCAGTGCTATTATGCGCCCGACTTCGTTGGATCGGAGGGCCAGAAATCCCGCCGTATGTACAATCAGCTGGTGTATCCCTTTCAGAACTTTCCCATGACGGCAATGCTTTGGTACCAAGGAGAAAGCGACTTAAACGAAGCCAGCAGAACGGTCTATGTCGAACAGTTCACGGCCATGATCCGAGAATATCGCAACCGTCTCAATCAACATTTTCATGACTTTCCGGTACTGATAGTAGAACTACCATCCATTTATTCCAACGAATCGGTAACAAGCTTTATGGACTTCGGTATAATTCGGTCGATTATGGGAGGTATCCCGGCAGCCCTGGAGCAAAGCTACCTTCTTTCTTCTTCCGATGTCTGGAAGGACGAAACCTTCCCCAATAATCTGCATCCTTATTGCAAATGGCCTCAAGCACAGCGGGCAGTCCGTTTGGTGTTGCCCATGTTCTACGGAGGAGAAACCGCGATCTCCTATGCCGAGGGGCCTACCGCCATTTCCTTCACTTACAGCAACAAAAACAAGACAGTCTCCATTGGCTATCGGAGCGTAGGAGATGGGCTGAAATACAAGGAAGAGGAAATCAAAGGGTTTCAAATCCTGGTGGAGGGAACGTGGAAAGACGCACAGCAGGTGAGCCTGGTGGGGAAAAATACGGTTCGGGTGCAATCGGATGCTCCTATTGAAGGAGTCCGCTATCATGCCTTAGCCAGTACCTCCTTCCCGGAAACGCTGACACTTTGCAATAGCAGCGACATCCCGGCAGCTGCTTGTTTCCACCAACGAACAGCGCCATGACCAATTACAAAATGCATTTGCAATACGATGGCTCTACGTTTGATGGCTGGCAAAAACAGAAAAATACAGACAGGACCATTCAGGCAAAGCTGGAAAAGGTCCTGTCCGATTTGGCTGGGGTTCCCATCGAAGTACAAGGAGCCGGACGTACCGACGCAGGCGTCCATGCTTATGACCAAGTAGCAAATTTTCATTTTCCGGAGAAACCGGATCCGTTGTTTCTCCGGGATTATTTGAACCGGTATCTGCCGGAACGCATCGGCATCCTGCGGGTAGAGGAAACCGCATCCTCCTTTCACAGTCGTTTGTCCGCAGTCGGGAAGGAATATCTTTACCGGATCCGGAACAGCACGCTGCCCAATGTTTTCCAACGCGGTTATCAGTATGTCTGTCCGGACTTTCTTGATCTGACGCGGATGCGGGAAGCGGCGGGCTATCTTGTCGGAACCCATGACTACGCCTCATTCTGTTCCCATGCAGGAAAAAAGAAATCCACGGTCCGGACCATCCATCGCATTTCCATCGAAACAGAAAACGAAGAAATCCTTCTCTATTATCATGGAAACGGATTTCTTCATAACATGGTACGAATCCTAACCGGCACACTAGTTGAGGTAGGAAAAGGCCTCCGCTCCCCAGATTCCATGCCGGAACTTCTTCAAAAAAAGGATCGGCGCGATGCCGGCTTCACTGCGCCTCCCCACGGCCTGTTCCTGTACAAAGTATACTATTGAGCGGAACATCCTGTCCGTTCCACTCCACCCGGACCACGCGATTTAATTGGGAAGCATCTACCTGGAGCCGTCCTTCCCGGCAAACCGCGGTAACGGCAGCGGCAAATTGACCTTTCGTATCGTAAACAGGTACGGTGTATTCGCAATCGGACACAAAACCAAATAGACGGAGCACTACCTGATCCGTATAATCGTATTCGGCAAAGCGGTGACCTTCCGAAGTAACCAATACCGTATTTTCTTTCACAAACAAAGGGAAATGAAGATAATCATACTGCTCCCGGTACCACTTCTCACCCTGGTGCTCTTCTCCCGTCAGAAGGTGATACCACCGTCCCCTAGGCAGATAGTAGGAAACCCATCCGTCCTCGGAGAACACCGGCGCTACCAACAGGCGATCTCCCAAAAAGTACTGACGGTCCAAATAGCGGCAGGTTTCATCCTCCGGATACTCCAGAACCATGGCTCGCATCATGGGAACGCCCGATTGCGCCGTCTCTACCGCGCAGCGGAACAAATACGGCATTAGGTTCAGTTTCCATTGTGTGTAAAAACGGGCTACTTCCACGGACTGCTCTCCATACAGCCACGGTACTTTATAGGCGCCGCTGCCATGGTAGCGCGAATGGCTGGATAACAAACCAAACTGCGTCCAGCGCTGATACAGAACCGGCTGGCAGCCGTCCTCAAACCCGCCGATATCATGGCTCCAATACCCGAAACCGGATAAGGCAAAGGATAATCCGCCCCGCAGCGACTCCGCCATGGAAGCAAAGTCCGAGGTGCAATCGCCGCCCCAGTGAACCGGATACTGCTGACCGCCGGCTGTGGCGCTTCGGGCAAACAGTACCGCCTCCCCTTTGCCGCGCTTTCGTTCCAGCAGATCAAATACCGCTTTGTTGTAAAGCTGCGTGTAATAATTATGCATTTTTATGGGATCGGAACCATCGGAATAAACCACATCCGTGGGGATGCGTTCTCCAAAGTCTGTTTTAAAGCAATCTACCCCCATATCCAGCAGCGTTTCCAGCTTTTGCTGATACCAGCGCACTGCCTCGGAATTGGTGAAGTCCACCAGCGCCATACCGGCTTGCCACATATCCCACTGCCAGACCGAGCCGTCTTCCCGACGCAGAAAATAGCCGGATGCCATCCCTTCGTCAAACAAAGGCGACTTTTGGCCAATATAGGGATTGATCCAGACACAAATCTTGATTCCTTTTTGATGAATGGACGCCAGCATCCGTTCCGGTTGGGGAAACGCTTTCTCATTCCACTGAAAATTACACCATTCAAAATTGTTCATCCAACAGCAGTCGAAATGAAAGACCTCCAACGGAATATTCCGCTCCTCCATTCCATGGATAAACTGCATGACGGTTTCCTCGTTGTAGTCGGTAACAAAGGAGGTAGTCAGCCACAATCCGAAGCTCCAAGCCGGCGGCAACGCCGGTTTGCCGGTTAACGATGTATATGTCTCCAATGCTTTCTTCGGCTCCGCTGCGCCAATCAGGGCGTATTCCAGGACTTCTCCCTGGACGCTGAACTGAACCCGGCTGACTTTTTCACTGGCAATTTCATAAGAAACCTGTTCCGGATGGTTGACAAAAACGCCGTAGCCCTTGCTGGTCAGGTAAAAAGGAATGTTCTTATAGGCTCGTTCGGTACCGGTTCCTCCATCCACATTCCAGATATCCACACTCTGTCCATTCTTGACAAACGGAGTAAAACGTTCTCCCAGTCCGTATACCAGTTCACCAATGTCCAGGGATAGTTCTTCCTTCATATAGCAGGTTCCGTCCACATCGACATGGGCCAGCCCGTAAGGACCGCTGGACGTCAAAGACTTGCCCTGATAAGTATAATGGATGGTAAATGCACCCTCTTTCGCCAGAACCGCCGTGGTTTCCCCTGATGTGAAAAAGATCCCCTCTTCCCTGTCTTCGATGACAACGGGAGGATTTCCCGAGGTAAGAGGGAACCGGGGCATCTTATGCAGCCCGCCTTTGTGCCGGTACGCTTTGATATAAATTACATTTTCCATTGGAGACGATACTTCCACGGTAACAATCGGGCAATTCAGCGTATCTCCCGCCCCGCCGATCCAGCCGCAAGGAACAAACGCCGTTAGCAGGTTCTCCTGGATCCGGTAATCCGTTATTTTTTGTGGATTGTGCAGCTTCACGCCATCCCGCAGCTGCCAAACCCCGTTGGTAAACTTCATGCGCCATCCCGCCCTTTTCCATATATTTTGAGAGCGCCGCTATTCTAACATGTTTGATCCGATCTGTAAACAAAAAAGGCTGTGCCCCGGCCCGGGAAACACAGCCTAATTTCCATGCCATCGTTATCTTATTCGCAATCCTTGCACTGATAACTCGCGCACATGCTTTCATCCGGGTTCTTGGAACAACACCCTTGTTTCGGCTTGACCAGAATCTCAGAAAGAGAACAGGCACATTCCGAACACAAATTGTATTTGCAGCTCTCCACGTCACATGAAATGGTTTGTCTACCTTGCTTATCCATAACGAAGAATTCCTCCTTAATCTATCTGAAGCAGAATCCGACAAAGGATCTGCGGCAATCCTTAGTCTGCACAAAACCGCAAACGATATGCAGGGAAAATCTCACTTTCCGGATAAGCATTTCCCTATTCCTGAATAAATCCTTTTTTTAACGAATCTTCCAATAAAAAATCAAAAAATTCACCTATTTGCGGGATGCTTTTCCGCACCGGCGCCAGCCGGGCGCGCACCTGTACCAACGTAACCTGTCCGGACCGCCACGTATGTCCCTCGGTATAATAATTGTTGAGCAGCGGCTGAATCCGGTCAATGGCTGCGGCGTACATCGCTTCCGTAGTCTCCATAGCTTCAAATTCTTTCCACAGCTCCCGTAAATCCCGCCCCTGATCTACGGGCAGCAAACCGAACAAGCGGTCCGCCGCCTGTTTCTCCCGTTCCGCCTTATCCCGATATCCCTCCACGTCATAGGCAAACGTATCTCCAGCGTACACCTCTACCAAATCATGTACCAACGCCATTTTTAACACCCGCAGCATGTTCATATCCGGCGGCGCATACTCTTCCAGCACCATTGCCATCACAGCGAAATGCCACGAATGCTCCGCGTCATTCTCCCGCCGCGAGCCATCCGCCAAAAGGGTTCTCCGCAGAATGGATTTCATTTGGTCAATCTCCGTTAAAAAGGCAAATTGACGTTTCAGCCGTTCCGGAAACCGGCTTTGTTGTATGGTATCCCATTCACGCTGTTTCATACTTCTGCTGCCTCCCAAATCCGATTTAGATCAATTGTTCCCGCATAAAATGAAGTGTAGCAGAACAAACTACCATTTGTAAAGTATGAATTGATAATATGACGTTGAGGTGAAGGGTATGATGTGCCAGGAAATTCCGATTCAGGAGGTTCGCGGCCGAGAAGTATTGGATTCCCGAGGAAATCCAACCGTGGAAGCAACGGTCTTGCTCCGCAATGGAATAACCGCTTCGGGGATGGTTCCCAGCGGCGCTTCCACCGGAGAATTTGAAGCATTGGAATTGCGGGATCGGGACAATGACCGCTACAACGGAAAAGGTGTGTTAAAAGCGGTGGATAACATCAACCTCAAAATCCGGCCAGCCATTCAAGGTATGAATGGATTGGACCTGGCAGCGGTGGATCACGCCATGTGTCAGACAGACGGCACATCTGATAAATCCAACCTGGGGGCCAACGCGATTCTTGCCGTTTCCATCGCCTGCGCCAAAGCTGGCGCGCAGGCGCTCCGTCTTCCCTTGTATCGTTACATTGGCGGAATTTCCGCTTCCACCATGCCGATTCCCATGATGAACATTCTAAACGGAGGCGTTCACGCTGCCAATAATGTGGACATCCAGGAATTTATGATCGTGCCTGTGGGAGCGCCTGATTTCCGGGAAGGCCTGCGCTGGTGCAGCGAGGTTTACCATGCCCTGGCCGCTATTTTAAAGGAAAAAGGACTTTCTACCGCAGTGGGAGACGAAGGCGGCTTCGCGCCGAACCTGCGAAGCGACGACGATGCGCTGGAGCTGATCTTGCAGGCCATTAGCCGTGCGGAATACCAAACGCCCCAGGATTTTCTGTGCGCACTGGACATTGCCGCCAGCGAATGGGCCGTCACCGAAGGATATTTGACGCCAAAACACAATATCCGCTATACCACAGGAAATTTAATCTCTTATTGGGCGGATCTCTGCGACCGTTATCCGATCCTGTCACTGGAGGACCCGCTCAGCGAAAACGATTGGCAGGGCTGGCAGCGTTTGACTCGTGAAATTGGAGGAAGAGTCCAGCTGGTAGGAGACGATCTGTTTGTTACCAACGCGCAGCGGCTGACAAAAGGAATCGAAGAGCAATGTGCCAACGCCATCCTGATTAAACCGAACCAGATCGGCACCATCAGCGAAACCATCGAGACGGTCAAACTAGCCCACCGGGAAGGATATCACACGATTCTCTCTCACCGTTCCGGGGAAACGGAAGACACCACCATTGCTGATCTGGCGGTAGCTCTGCACGCGAAATACATCAAAGCCGGTGCGCCGTGCCGTGGAGAACGTGTCGCGAAGTACAACCGGCTCCTTCAGATTGAGGAAGAACTGAACTGATCAGGGCCGGTTATTCTTCGTCCCATTGTTTGACAAAAAAAACAGAGAAAGTTTATAATATTTCTGTCGGATTCTTTTTCGTGTTGATTCCATTAGAACAAAGAATCGGCAGAAAGGAACGCATCATGAACGAGTTACACATCGCGGTACTGCCAGGGGACGGTATCGGGCCGGAGGTCATAGCGGAAGGCATCAAGGTATGCCGGAAAGCGGCGGAACTGGACGGCGGCTTCGGCTTTCGTTTCACCATGTTTCCTTGGGGCTGCCATTATTATCTGGAGCAGGGGCGCATGATGCCGGAGAATGCACTGGATCAGCTCCGGGCTTTTGATGCCATTTATCTGGGTGCGGTAGGATCTCCCGGCGTACCCGATTCCATTTCGTTGCGCGGCCTCCTTCTGGCAATCCGGAAAGGCTTCGATCAATATGCAAACGTCCGCCCCATCCGGCTTCTTCAGGGAGCGCCATGTCCGCTGAAAAATGTAAAACGAGACGATATCAACATGGTTGTCATCCGGGAAAACAGCGAGGGGGAATATGCGGGAGAAGGTTCCTGGCAGAACAAAGGCACCCCCCGGGAAGAGGTTCGCCAAACCGGCGTATTCACCAGAAAAGGCTGTGAGCGGATCATCCGCTACGCATTTGAACTGGCCAGAGAGCAGGGCCGCAGCGTGACCAGTATCAGCAAAGCCAACGCGTTGAACTATTCCATGGTGTTCTGGGACCAGATATTCGATGAAGTTCGCCGGGAATATCCTGACGTTCCCACTGCCAGCTTTCTGGTGGATGCCGCCAGCATGCTGTTTGTCCGGGATCCGGGACGGTTTCAGGTCGTGGTCACATCCAATTTATTTGGCGATATCCTAACCGACCTGGGGGCTGCCATAGCCGGAGGTATGGGGCTGGCGGCTGGCGCCAATCTCAATCCGGAACGCAGGTATCCCTCCATGTTTGAACCCATTCACGGATCCGCTCCGGATATTGCCGGAGAAAACAAAGCCAATCCCATGGCGGCCCTCTGGTCTGCCAGTCAAATGCTGGATTTTTTGGGTTATCCCGGAGCCGCACAGCTCATCTTACAGGCCTTGGAAGCCGTTCTAACCGACGGAAGCGTGTTAACTCCGGATTTGTGCGGCACGGCTGGCACAAGTCAGGTGGGAGATGCGGTAATCCGCCAGATGGCACGGCTGGCAGGAGCAGGAACGGAAACAAAATAATTGCGTCGTCCTATTGCATAATTATGCAAACGACTGTATAATAACTGCCGGGACAGTTCGTAAGCCACTGTCACAAAAAATAGAATTACCGCAAGTCAGAGCAAGCTGCAAAATTTAGGAGGTACGTTGTATGAGTAAGGAAAAAGTTATTTTAGCGTATTCGGGCGGATTGGATACGTCCATCATCATTCCGTGGCTGAAAGAGAATTACGATTATGAGGTCATCGCCTGCGCTGCAGACGTAGGACAAGAGGAAGAGCTGGAGCCGCTGAATGAAAAAGCCATCCAAACAGGCGCCTCCAAAATTTACATTGAGGATCTGAAAGAAGATTTCATTGTGAATTACATTTATCCGACGTTAAAGGCCGGAGCAATTTATGAGAGAAAGTACTTACTGGGAACCTCCTTTGCCCGGCCCTGCATCGCGAAACGCTTGGTGGAGATCGCCCGGCAGGAGGGCGCTACCACCATTGCCCACGGCTGTACCGGCAAAGGAAACGACCAGGTGCGTTTTGAACTGACGATTAAGGCGTTGGCTCCGGATCTGAAGATCATCGCCCCTTGGCGTATCTGGGATATCAAATCAAGAGAAGAAGAAATCGACTACGCCCTTGCCCGTGGCATCGATGTACCGGTAACGAAAAAAGACAATTATTCCATGGACCGAAATCTTTGGCATCTCAGCCACGAAGGACAGGATCTGGAAGATCCCTGGAACGAACCGCAGTATGACAAAATTCTCAAGCTCATGGTTTCTCCGGAAAAAGCGCCGGATCAGCCTGCTTATGTGGAAATTCAGTTTGAAAAAGGCATTCCCGTTAAAGTGGATGGTCAGGCTCTGGCTCCCTACGAGATGATGAAATACCTGAATAAAATTGCCGGCGCCAACGGCGTCGGAATCAGCGACATGGTGGAAAATCGCCTGGTTGGCATGAAGTCCCGCGGCGTATACGAAACTCCCGGCGGAACGCTGCTGTATGCCGCCCATCGGGAACTGGAACTGCTCTGTCTGGATCGGGATACGATCCATTACAAGGATTTGGTTGCAGAACGTTATGCGGAACTGGTCTACTACGGGCAATGGTTCACTCCTCTGCGGGAAGCGCTGGATGCTTTCGTGGATTCTACGCAGCAGACCGTAACCGGAACCGTACGCATGAAGCTGTATAAGGGCAATTGTCTGCCGGCCGGCGCAAAATCTCCTTATTCTTTGTATGATGAGGATATCGCCACGTTTTCGGCGGACGACGTATACAACCAAAAAGACTCGGAAGGCTTTATCAATTTGTTTGGCCTGCCTATGAAGGTAAACGCCACGATGAAAAAACGGAACGGAATGCTTTGAGTTTTGTCTTAGCCAAAATACAGGGGGCGTTTCAAAACAGGAACCTGATGTTTTGAGACAGCCCCTTCTTTCCAAAGCAAGAAGGGAGACGACACAATGAAATTATGGGGAGGACGTTTTACCCACGGTACGGATCAGCAGGTGGATGATTTCAATTCTTCCATCCGGTTTGACCAGCGTTTGTACCGGCAGGATATTCTGGGAAGTATTGCTCACGCCACCATGCTGGGGCGTCAAGGGATCATTCCGGAGCAGGATGCCGAAGCCATCGTCATGGCATTGAAGGATATCTTAATGGATATCGAAACGGGAAACGTTTCTTTCGAAATTTCCGCAGAAGACATTCACATGAACGTGGAAACGCTGCTGATTGAGCGAATCGGGGATGTCGGGAAACGGCTTCACACGGGACGTTCCCGAAACGATCAGGTCGCGCTGGATCTTCGCATGTACCTGAAAGAAGAAAACAAGAGGATCCGCGGCATGGCATTGGATTTATTGACATTGTTGACTGACCTGGCTGCCGGCAATCTGGAAACCATCCTGCCGGGCTACACCCACCTGCAGCGAGCCCAACCCATTACGCTGGCCCATCACTTGATGGCCTATTTTCAAATGTTTCAAAGAGATGTGGAACGGCTGGACGACTGTTACCGCCGCATGAACGTCATGCCCCTGGGATCGGGCGCGTTAGCAGGAACCACGTATCCGCTGGACCGCCAGTTTGTAGCGGAACAGCTTGGGTTCTCTTCCATAACGGCCAACAGCCTGGATGGCGTCAGCGACCGGGATTTTGTTATTGAATTTGCATCCTGCCTCTCCTTCCTGATGATGCATCTCAGCCGTTTCAGCGAAGAACTGGTATTGTGGTCCAGCCTGGAATTCGGTTTTGTGGAAATGGACGACGCTTATTCCACCGGCTCTTCCATTATGCCGCAAAAGAAGAATCCCGATGTGGCGGAACTGGTGCGGGGAAAAGCCGGCCGGGTATACGGAGATTTGATGGGCCTGCTTACCGTCATGAAATCGCTGCCCTTAGCGTACAACAAAGATATGCAGGAAGACAAAGAAGCCATTTTCGACGCGGTTGACACGGTGAAAATGTGTCTGCCCGTTTTTACCAGGATGCTGGCAACCTGTACGTTCCGGAAGGAAGCGTTGTATGCCGCCGCGTCCAAAGGGTTCACCAATGCTACCGACTTTGCGGATTATTTGGTCAAAAAGGGTATTCCTTTCCGGAAAGCACACGAAATCACAGGCCGACTGGTGTTAGCCTGTTTGCAAAAAGGAGTGGGAATTGAAGATCTTTCTTTGGAAGCACTGCAGGATATTTGTCAGGCTTGCGACGCCGGCGCCGCCATTTTGGTACAGGATGATGTTTACGAGGCCATCTCGTTAAAAACCTGTGTGGCCGATCGCGGCCTGCCGGGCGGTCCGGCGCCATCCGCTATGAAGGAAGCCATTCAGGACGCCAAAGCGTGGCTGGAAGAAGCAAGAGAATGAGGAAACGTAAGCGTGATTAGGCAGCCACCTCGGGATCCTGACGGTGGCTGCTTTTCCTAATCCGGCGCAGGATACATCGCAGCATGGCGTAGACGGGAACCGCTAACAGAATACCGGTGATCCCAAAAAATTCTCCGCCAATGAATACCACCAAAATGGTTGCCACCGGATGAATGCCCAGCTTGCCTTCGATGATCTTGGGACCCAAAAAATTGTTGTCCAGCTGTTGTACCGCAACAAATAGGATGGCGGTCCAGAACGCTTTTCCAGGCGATACCAGCAGCGCCGCCAGCACGGAGGGAACCGCGCCGATAAACGGGCCGAAATAAGGGACCACATTGGAAAGTCCGCCAATGATCCCCAGCACCACCGGGAAGGGTACGCCTATCAGACTCAGTCCAATGGTTTCCAATGTTCCCACAATGAGAGCCAGCAAAAATTGGCCCTGGATAAATTGAGTCGAAATCTTGCCCAGATCATGGGCCGTATGAGCAATGGTGTCCCGCCATGTGTAGGGAAACAACGACAATACCCAATTGCTCATTAGTTCTTTATCCTTCAGCAAATAGAACGCCAGAATAAAACCCGTGATGACATCCAGCACCGCGCTGAAAAAGGAAAGCAGCGATTGCGCCAAACGATCCAAGAGCGACAGCGCCCAATTTTCTACTCCCTTTACTCCTTTGTTCAGCGTTTCCTCTAGAAACTCCCTGGCTCGGAGTTTCCATTCCGTATTGGAGCCGAGACGCTGGCATAAGTAGTCCAGCAGCTGATCCACACTCTGCTGCAGGCTGTCACCATGTTCAATGATCCCCTTTAGGTTGCTTACCACGCCAGGAATCAAAAAAGATAGAATCAAAATCAAGGTGGCGAAAAACAGCAGATAAGTAACAGCGATGGCGCTGATCCGGCGCAGACGCATTTTTTTTTGCAGGAACCGGACGGATGGCTCCATCATGTACGAAATCAAAAAAGCAAGAAGCAGGGAGAGTAAAATGTGTGACAGGCGCCGCCGAAAAAAAAGGAGAAGCAGAATGACAACAACAGCCGGAATCAAAAACAACAAATTGGATTTTGTTTGCTCCTTACGTTTCATTCTGCCACCTCCTTCTTCCGGCCTCAAAACAGGCCCATCATCCAAGAACCACATTTTTTCATCAGTTTCCGGCCCATTTTACCAACCGACCTGCAGCCGCTGGAACCGCAAGTACAATCCTCAATGACCGCGCCGATCACGCCGCCGGCTACCGCGCCAATAATCAGCCCTTTCACATACTTACCCTTCATGCTCATCCCCCCTTCCCGCTATAATATACTCTTCACCGAATTCTACGCCATCCCGCAGGAGAATCACAGGTCTTCCTTGCACCACATCCTCCATGTATCCTCTGGACAGTTCGAATCCTTCTATATTGCCTGTCTCCAGATCGAAGACGAGATCTTTCACTACACCCAGGCCTGTTCCGTCCCGGCTGATAACATTGCGTCCCAGCATTCGGTCCAGCTCGCCTGCCTTGCTCCAATGCATCGCTTTCGGCAAATTCCGTATGCTGTTTTCACTGTAAATAACGCAGCTGTTCCGATCGATCCGCAGAATATCGTCCAGGGCAATATACTTTTTGCGGAACGAGAACCCCCGCACCTCGGCCAGAAAACCACAGACGCAATTGTATTCATCGTAAAGCGGAACCGAAACGTATCCCACCCGGCTATCATCTTTGAGACAAATAATCGGAATTCCTTTCACATCCAAAACTCTTACCACAAATAGCACCCCTAATGGAGAATTTCATCCAGATGTAGTATCTGCAAAACAAAAAATTTCATTCGTGAATCGGAGTACTTGCGCAACCTTCCCAATTCCTGTACAATAATTTTGTTTGTTTTTTGATTTCACAGCCAATAGGAGACAGTCAACATGAACAAAAATGAAAAAAATTCCATCGCCTGTCAGATCCCGCGCATTCTCCTGCCGAAAGAAGGAACGGATCTGCCGCTCTGGGCCACCGTTGCTTGCGATCAATATACATCCCAACCGGATTATTGGGATCGCGTGGAGAAAACGACGCAGGGGGTTCCCTCTACTTATCATCTGATGCTTCCTGAAATTTATCTGGAAGAAAAGGATGCCGAGCAACGGATCGACGCCATCAATCAGGAAATGGAACGGTATATGCAGGAAGGTCTTCTGCGGGAATTGCCGGCCGGCTTTTTGCTGGTCCAACGGAAGACGCCCGTTTCCCCTATCCGTACCGGTCTGGTGATGGCCTTGGATCTGGAAGCGTACGACTATCGGAAAGGATCCGATTCGCTGATCCGGGCAACGGAGGGCACCGTCGTGGAAAGGATTCCTCCTCGGATGAAAATCCGCCGGAACGCATGTCTGGAGATGCCTCACATTATGATTCTAATCGACGATCCTCAAAAAACCGTAATCGAACCGCTGACGGAACAGCTGCAGCGAGCAAACGCCGTCCCCATTTACGATTTTGACTTGATGGAACAGGGAGGACATCTCCGTGGATATTCCATCCAGCGGCCGGATCAAATCACGCAGGTCACCCAGGCTTTATGCGCTCTGGCGGATCCGAAACAATTTGCCCGGAAATATCAAGTTCCCGACGATTATCCGGTACTGTTATATGCCGTAGGAGACGGAAATCACTCTCTCGCTTCCGCCAAGTGCCATTGGGATGCCTGCAAGGAGCAGCTTTCTCCTCAGGAACAGATGGAGCATCCCGCCCGCTATGCCTTAGTGGAAGTGGTAAACATCCATGACGAGGGAATCCAATTTGAGCCTATCCATCGGGTGTTGTTCCAAATGGATCCGGAAGCATTTCTGGATGGCCTTCTGGACTACTTTGGGGAAAAGGCATCCTGCGTCGCCTATGCGGAAGAGGAGCCGGCTGTTGCGGTACAAAAAAACAGCGCCTCCCTCTATCATGAAATTTTTTATCAAACCGCTGCCGGAAAAGGAGTGTTGTATCTGGATAAACAGATTCATCTTCTGGCGGTGGGCGCGTTGCAGGAATACATCGATTTCTATCTGAGCCGGCATCCGGAAGCAAAAGTGGATTACATACACGGAAGCGATGTCACCCGTTCTTTAGGCAGCCAGCCGGGAAATCTGGGATTGCTGCTGCCGGCCATGGATAAAAACGACTTGTTTCCTACCGTCATGAAAAACGGCGCGCTTCCCCGGAAAACCTTTTCCATGGGAGAAGCGTTTGAAAAACGGTATTATATGGAATGCCGGCGGATTCGATGAGAATCATCGTCTCTCCAGGGAAACGGACGCTCCCAGAGCGGATAATTTGCCGGTCAAATCAAAATAACCTCGGTTAATGTGGTGTACGTCTTTGATGGTGGTTTCACCGTGGGCGGCCAGCGCCGCTACCACAAGAGCGGCGCCTGCCCGAAGATCGCAGGCCGTCACGCCGGTTCCAGTGAGTTTCGTATTGCCTTCTACAATCGCCACGGGACCTTCCACCTGAATGTGAGCGCCCATTCGTCCCAGCTCGTTGATGTGATTGAACCGGTGGTTAAAAATGGTTTCCGTGACAATGCTCGTGCCGCTTGCCAACGTCAGAAGCGCGGTCATCTGCGCCTGCATATCCGTAGGAAAGCCCGGATGCGGCAGCGTCTTGATGTCTACAGGATAAAGATGGCGTTCGCCGCTGATGACCCGTACCGAATCACTGGTTTCGTGTATCACGATGCCGGCCTCCCGCATTTTGGCGGACACCGGTTGTAAAAAGCCGGGCGCCACATCCAGCAGACGAACGTCGCCGCCCGCGGCGGCCACGGCGGCCATAAACGTACCGGCTTCGATGCGATCCGGCATCACGCGGTGGCTGACGCCCCGTAATTTGGTTACGCCTTGAATGGTCAGGGTATTGGTTCCTTCTCCGTCGATCTGTGCCCCCATTTTGCGCAGCATACCCGTCAGATCCAGGATCTCCGGTTCTGCAGCTGCGTTGTGGATCGTCGTACGCCCTTCCGCTAAGCATGCCGCCATCAGCAGATTCTCGGTGGCGCCTACGCTGGGAAAGTCCAGGTACAATTCCGCCCCCCGCAGCCCTTTCGGCGCGCAGGCTTCCACATATCCCCACTCCGTACTAATTTCCGCTCCCAGCGCTTCCAATCCTTTCAAATGCAAATCCACAGGACGGTTTCCGATGGCACAGCCCCCCGGCATAGAGATTTTCGCATAGCCGTCCCGTCCCAGCAGCGGGCCGGCAAGCAGAAAAGAGGCCCTCAGCCGGCCGGCCAGTTCATAGTTGATTTCATTCCGGTAAATTTTTTCCGTCGTCAGCCGGATGGTGTAATCGTTGGCATTCACATCATAGTGAGCGCCAATTACCGCGGCGGCCGACAACATGCTCCCCACATCGGACAAATAAGGCGCATTTGTCAAGATACATGGTTCCTCGGTCAGCAGTGTCGCCGCAATTTCCGGCAGCACCGCGTTTTTTGCGCCGCTGATGCTCACACGGCCCTGCAGCGGCTGTTCACCCACAATACGAAAATACTCCACTCTATCCCTCCACGCCGCCTCGGCGGCTCCGATCTGTTTCTTTTTTACAAATTGAGTATGCGTCCGGTTGGTACAATTTATGCGATAAAAGGATAGGCAATTCTTGTTATTTTTGTTTTTTCGCCTGACTTTTCCATGCGCTGGCCGGCATCCGCAGGAGAGTGGCAGAGCTTACCAATCTCCTGCTGCGTTACGGCGTCCTTACCTTCCTATGTTATCGTATCCATGCGCTGTTACGGCCGCGCCGTCAGATTATATTTTATCCGGAGCTTTCTATCGTGAGATTCTCCACGGCCGAACCGGTTCCATCAATCCCGATCGTTTGGATACGGCGATGTCTCACGATGTATATCCCGCCTTCCGTTTTGTGTGCATTCCATTCGGCAAGCGTATCGAACCGGTCACAGTCCATGTGGATCGTATTCAGAATCTTGCCTATGCGGTCTGTTGATTTCATTTGTTCAGGGGACCGCAGAGCAACTTTGCCCAGACCGGTTTCTTAAAAAATTTCTCTCCCATCCAATTCTTTATGACGGTATCTCCAATCCGATCTTTCCAACATTCCTTATCCATTGATGTAATATCAGGCATGGCCTTCAAAATTTTTCACATACCAACCTTAGGTCTCTATATCATATGCTCTCATCGGAAAACACAGCTGGCCCGCGTTCTTCCGTTTCTTTCAGGAACCGTGTTTCAGCACCTCCTTCCAAACCTATTGTAACGATCAAACCGGACAGGTTTTGTCCGGTTTAAAAAATAATATTGGATTTTGGGTTATTAAGAAGTAGGAAACACTGAAAGTTCGTAAAAATACTGACTTGTTTGGTCGTATGCGTTCCAATTCCGTTCTTTTTCTTGCCTGCTTGTTGGACAAAGAAATGAAAGAGCAAGCATAGGAAGAGGGATCATCTTCCGTAAAATTACGTTTGGGCAAGCATCTCAAACTCTTAGTCTATTTTGTTAAATGGGTATCCATAATATGTTGGGTAACATTTGTAGATTTATGGTATCATGAAAGCAATTTATGAATTGTACCTGTGAGTAATGACCGGCAGGAAATTACTATTTTACTACAAAGCGGCAAATCGAATGGTATAAAGGAGATAACCCTATGAAAAAGTTGAGTGAAGAAGCTGAAAAAAGAATGACGGAACGTTTTGGAAAAGATGTTGTTATTGCATTGGCAACAGTAGAAAAGGAAACGCCTTATGTGCGATATGTAAATGCTTATTATGAGAATGGTGCATTTTATATTATTACACACGCACTTTCAAATAAAATAAAGCACATGACGAACAATTCTGCTGTTGCAATAGCTGGAGAATGGTTCACAGCACATGGAACGGGTATCAATTTAGGTTATTTTGGGAAAGAAGACAATCATGCGATAGCTGAGAAATTGAAAAAGATTTTTGCGGAATGGATCGATAACGGACATAATAATTTCGATGATGAGAATACCATAATTTTACGTGTAGAATTAACAAGTGGCCTGTTACTCTCACACGGAACAAAGTACGAGTTTTAAGTTTCAAATTCGGGCTATCGGGCCGATTATGAGCATCTAGCGCCATGGAACGCAGCTGAGCCAGCCCCCATGTCAACAATAAAATGAACGGCTGCACCGCCGTTGACAAGTGCGCCTGTCCCAGCTCATGGTGTAGAGAGGGAGCGGTTCAGTGGCAAGGGTCTGCCGCTTCTTCCATCAGCAGCACACCGGAAGAAGTCCCCAAACGGTCCGCGCCCGCTTCCAGCAGCGCCAATGCTCCCGCATACGTTTTGATGCCGCCGGATGCTTTTATCTTTGTGTGACCGGACAGGTGTTCTTTCATCAGCCGTACATCCTCCGGCGTTGCCGAACCGATTGACATGCCGGTACACGTTTTTACATAGTGGGCGCCCGCCTGACAAACCAATTGCGTTGCCAATATTTTTTCATCCCGGTCCAGCAGGCCGGTTTCAACAATCACTTTCACCGTTCCGCCATCCGCCGCCTGCAAAACAGCTTGGATCTCTTCCCGAATTCGCTCCGTTTTCCGATCTTTCAGCCATCCCACATTGATCACCATGTCAAATTCGTCGCAGCCAAGCCGGCGCATCTCCGCAGTCTCTGCCGTTTTCATCGCCGTGGTTCCAGCTCCCAAGGGGAAGCCAATGACCACACAAAGCTTCACGCCGGTTCCTGCCAATAAGCTTTTTGCCAAAGCGGCGTTGACCGGATTGACGCAGACAGAGGCAAATCGGTATTTTGCTGCCTCGCCGCAAAGTGTTCGAATGTCCTGTTCCGCCGCTGCGGGACGCAAATTCGTATGATCAATGTATTCGTTCAGCCGTTTCACGTTAACATTCCTCTTTCCGAGCTGTTTTTGCTCATTTTCCATTCAGTATAGCAGGCACGTTGCCCAAAATCAACCAATTGTTTCGTCCCGACCCATTGGAGAAAAAACTCTCCAACCTGTTTCCTCACTTAAAAGCCAAAATGCAGCCCCTGATTTTGAAGATTAACAAATTGTTTACAAACAGTGGATGTACCTGTCATGTACCCGCAAGCATCGCCTTTTGTCCCCAAAAGGCAAAGTTGGGATAATCCCAAGCCCTTAAAGGTTTCAGGAATATTCCTGACAAGTGCCGTGGTATCACAACGGCGATGCTTGCTGGTATTGTCAAATAACACTTAGATTTAACAAGAATCCACAATTACTTTTTCCCATATTTCCTCAAGAGTGCTGTCGTCAATGCGAGCATTTTCAAATAAGTCACGACAAGAATTGAACATTTGAGTGTTGCCTAAATCATCACTTAAATGAGATAGCCCCTCACTTGTGTGTGCAATCCAATAGCTTTTTCCATTATATGAAAAATGAATCTCGTTTCCATATACTATTGCGCTATGTCTGACTGCCCCATATGTTTCCCAAGAAGGATCGTCCAATTCAGGAATTTCCATATGCTTGATAGCTTCAATTAATAGAGTACCATTACTAATATAAACTTGCTCGCACAGTTCATCTAACGAATTTCGCTGATGAGGTAATTCATCTGTAGCAATCAAGCTATATTGGGGACGAAATAAAGATTGGCTTCTCTTGAGCGAGTAGTATTCGGAATTATACCTGAATACTAAAAAAAAGTGCTTTTTCAAATAAACCTTGATTTCTTGTATTGTCATATCCTTCACTCCAAATACCATAGATTAATCTGAGGTTGTCTTTCTCCTAACCAAAACGTATGCAAATGCGGATTACTATGAACGAAAGGATTGTTATGGGTCGTAAAGTCTATTTGTAAACTCATATTCCCTCTAAAATCATAATAAGTCCTTTGGAAATCACCGGGTTTACCAGGATACAGTTTATCAAACGAAGTATTTGCTGTGCCCGTTGTAGGAACTTTGTGTACCGATTGTGCATTTTGGCTTGGCTTAGCGGCATTTCCTGTAACTCCTGGGTTTGTTTGGCCAATTATTATTGCCCCTCCACCAGTAATATTTAGTACCGTTTGGACAGTGTCATAGGCCTCTTGGTTTCCCCCCATTAATCCATCACGTATAACATTCGTTCCGGTAAGAATCTCACCCGCATTGCTCAAAGCACAAGCTCCTATTCCTGCGGCCACGGCATAAGTGCCAACAGTTCCAACAGTAATTGCTGCACTTACCATAGTACCGGTTGCACCTATACTCGCCGCGGCGACGCCAGCAGCAACACCAACCGCGCCTGCCGATGCAACCACTGCGACAACAAATACAGCCGCTACGGCCACTGTTGCCACAGCTGCAAAAACCTGTCCCCAAGACGGCCAATTGCCAGTCGGATCAATCATATTAACTGGATTGTTAAAACAATATGCAAATAGGTTATAGCCTCTTATATCTCCACCAACACCAGATATCTGACTATCCGCGTTAATCCACCGACCGATCTCAGGATCGTAATAACGGCTGGATACATAATAGAACCCCGTCTCGTTATCGTAGTAATACCCACGGTATCGCATCGGATTCAGGTAGCCTACGTGCGTCGTGCTGCCCGTCACATCGTTCCCGCTGCCGTCCGTAATCTGTAGCAATTTCCCCCAGGTATCATACGCATACCGCGCCACTACATTATGCGAGCTGTCCAGGATTCCGATGACATCGCCTTGCAGGTTCTTGACATAATAATAATATGTGCCATTGTATCGGAACCCAACCATATCTCCAGTTTGATCGTACCAATACACAAACTCCCGGGCCGGGCCGCTCGTATTGCACTGACTCAGCAGCTGGTTCCCCAGCCAAAAGTATTGCGTCGTGACTCCATTTTCTGTTTTCGAGGTTCGTAATCCGCTTTCGTTGTACT
>PPYF01157990.1_pt1 | contig 28065 bp, 37 predicted proteins | sample 1559871 | NCBI WGS metagenome assembly PPYF01 (sample SAMN08240021, study PRJNA423297) | Human gut metagenome, whole genome shotgun sequencing project.
AGATTGTTCAAAGCTTTCATTCTCTATATTAAATCTATCTTTCATAAAGTTTGATTTAATACGTTTGGAAATGTTATCTAGAGCTGAATTTATTAATGTCGCTCCAATTATTGATAGTATAATGTAAGCTATATTATACCATTCTAAACTAGTTTCTCCTTTTTCTTTAAAGAAAAGAAAGCATATACTTCCAAAGAACATTATGAATCCAAAGATTAAAGGAAAAATGATTTGTTTAGTCGGGTCTAATTCTAAATCCTTTTTTGAACGTGTTCCAATGCAAGTAACCATTATAATAAAGAATGTAAATAGTTTACTATAAAGAATATTAGAATAGATAGGAATTTTTGCCATTTTTGATAATAAGGGCATAATTTGTTCACTAAAGGGAAAATGAACAAATAGTAGAATCTCTATGCAAACAGTTATATAAATGAATGCTTGCATGAATCCATATAGTTTTTGTAATTCTTTGCTTTCTTCCATGATTTAATCGGGTATTTTAACTTTTTCAGGTTCCTCACATTGAAAAGCCTTGAAATCTTCTATAGCTAATTTCAAGTCTTCTAAAAAATTGCTATTGCAACCTTTTTCTACTGCTATCTGGTAATATGCTTCCATTGCTTGGACGGAACAAATATCTGTTCCGCATATTACAAAAGCTGGAATGTCTTCTAATAGGCACTTGTGTAATAATCTTTTTTGGTCTTTCATTTTATTAATTCAAATGAAAATACCACTCTTTTATGCAGTGAGAGTGGTATTGGTTTTTATTTTTTGGTATCATAATAATGTTCTCTTATCGCCCATGTCGGGTAGAACCCGGAAAAGTACGGTATCAAATACCTTCCCGGTTTCTCTCCAGTGCAGGCAGAAAAGGTATCAGCTTCTTCGGGAGCTTCGGAAGAAATATCTACTCCTACTGTATAATGTATTAGAAGTTTGAAATTTTCTGGGTCGCTTACGGTAGCTTCATACCGTACTTTTCCTGTATCTCCTGTAGGTGGAGTATCAGGGTCGTTGTTATCGTCTTTATTGCATCCAGACAACATAAGGCTTAAACCAATCATTACTAATGATAAATACTTTTTCATATTGTTTCTTTTAAATAGTTGATAATTCAATGTGTATCGTTCCATTTGCAGCATTATATGCTACTTCCTCAATATTGGTGAACCGTCTTATTGATTCTTTCCATTCTTCTGTTTGTGGATTGTGGTAATATTCTTCTTCTAATAGACTTATCAAATTATTTATTTGTTTGTCAGATAGATAAATCTTTTCTCCAACCCTTGGAACTACAGGTAATTGGATTGGTATAGAAATATTGTTCACACCATCTATAGGAATATGGATGTTTATTTCTATCATAGCCATTTCATGTTTAGTATATTTTTGGACGGCTTAAATTTAACAACTTCCTTTTCTGGAACTTCTACAGGTTCTCCAGTTGCCGGATTTCTAGCTATCCGAGCTGGCTGAATAATCTTTTTGAAAGTACCAAAATCTTTTATAGAAACATCTTTTTCTCTTAGATTTTGAGATAATTCTTTGAAAAAACTATCAATTATTTCTGCTACTTCTTTTGTTGGTTTATTTGCCTTTTCAGCAACCATTTTGATTAAATCAGTCTTATTCATTTGCATATCAATAATATTTAATTACTTAAATCACTTAAACAAATTTCAGGAATAATTTGGGTATAGTCTTCTGTATCTGGTCTATAATGTATTGATTCAACTATATTGACCTCACAGATAACATCATATACCCATGCTTTAAAATTTCCTTCTAAATCATCCTCACCATCATTGAATTTATTAAAATCACTTTTAGCTTCATCTGTTAGATATTCTAATAAATTTTGATAAGTAAATTCATTCTGAAACATTATAATGTGAGGTGAAATTTCTTCGCCTATCCTTGGAAGATGCGGAAAATTCCAATCACCCTTTACCTTCATTCCTCTCTCTTTAAAAAAATGGCTATAAATTATAAATTCTATTTTCATATTAGTTTTATTTTAAAATCATCGTTCAGTACAAGCTTTCTTTCCATCGGTTGCCCGTTTTTATCATGAAATCCAGTTAACACAGGTGTTTCTTTTTTCTCGCAAAGTTCTATTGCTTCTTCGGGAGTTATAGAACGTCCTGACATTTCACGCCAAATAACAAAATCACATTTTATGGCTTCATTTCTATAGTTGGAACAATTATAGGCTTTTTTGTTTATATATAAGTTTCCTCCACACTTAGGACACTTACACAATGTATTATCAAAAGAAATATCTAAGTTCTCTGTTAGAACCAGCCGTGAAGAAAAATCATTTCCTTCTCTTGATTTAAATCCAGTCATAAACGGTGTTTTTTTACCTTTGGCAAGTATTTCTGCTGCTTCCAATGGTATTTCTCTTTGTGCAATAGTTTTGGGTATATAGAGGTTACAAACTCTGTTGTTGTTCTTGTCCTTTTGCGAATACCCTTTACAAGCATATCCATTTAGTAAAATTTCAATTTCTCTACCACACACAGGACACGGAGTTTCTAATACTTCATTTACAAAAGAAGGAATAACGATTCCATTTTCGATAGTCAGATATGCAGAAAAAGGAACTCCTTTTTTATTATGGAAGTCATGAAATATATCTGTTTTCCCTGTTGTTATTAATTGCCTGGCTATTTCTTCTGTAATCTCTTTTCCCCAATATGAATGATAAATATTAAATGTACATTTGTCATTCATGTTTTTGAAGTAATTACAGGAATATCCTAAACTACCTTTCATTATGTGTCCTTTTTGGCAAATAGGGCATAAGCCTAAATCTTTGATTGTATCATTATCCATTTAATATCCTCCTTTACTAATCCATTTAATGCCGTTTAAAATATTATCTACTTTTTGTTTCCCACTATTTACATATTTAAATTGTCCGGGTACAAGTGTTTTTAGTACTCCAGCTCTTTTAGCGGATTTCATTTGTCGGCATACAGCGTATGCAAGTCCTCGCATTCGTCTAAGTTCATTGACCACATGAATACATAAATCTATCCTTTGCTTATTATCCATAAGATTTTTTTCACCGCCTTGCAATGCTATATTGTTTATGTATATCATTAAATCTACACTTCGACTGATAAGTTCATACTCTGTTTTTGCAATTATGGTTAATAATTTGGGGTCTCCAACTGCATATTTAGCTGCTTCGGATTGATACTTAGCTATGTCTCTAGCTAAGGTTGAAGCATAAATAATATCCTTTCCATTTTTCACAACTGCATTAACTGTAGAAAGATAGTTGTATGTCTTTTCCTGTAAGGATTGAATTTGACTCATTTTTTGTTGAATTAAAATTTGAAAGTTACGGATTTTTGTTTCCTCACTTTGTATATCTTTCAGTACACCTTGTTGCGCCTGATGGGAATAAACCAATGTTCCAATCATTGCCGGGTCAATGACAATAGATTGTGCTAGTCCTTTTATGTTGCCCAACAGTAACATTAGGGAAAAAAATAAAAGCACTCTTTTCATATCATTATCTGTTTGTAAATTCATATATTCCTTTTTTCTTTTTTTGTTCTTCTACTCTATTTCTGATAGTTTGAATTATATCACTATTAGCTTTAAGACCATTCATCAGTAGTTCTGGTGTTGATTTATCGCCAGAATAAATGTAGATATTGGTGTTGTTTATTAAAGACTGGATAAAACTTTGCTTTTCTTCGTAATCATATACCCGATATAATTCTATGTAGTTAATCCTTTTTGAAAGTACTCCTTGATATATTTTTATTTGCTCTCTAGTTATAATCCATTTTGTACAAAGTAACATTGAAATATATCTGTAGAAAATTATAAATATCAACAATACTAATATCGTTCCACTGATAAATTTTAATAATTCATGTTCTCTTATATATTTACTAAAAATGAACACGAAAATCGCTAATGTAATTAAAAGGAAATTCTTCATTAACCAATATCGGAATTTAGGCTTTAATATAATATCATCAGAAGCTATGTTTGTTCCATCATTCATAACTTAATACTTTTTTTTTGTTCATGTTGTTTCATTAGAATTTCATTGAAATCTTTTGCTTTTTCTGCTTTATGAGAAATCATAGGAGCTATTATTTTGCTTTTTTCCCTAAAACTTTCTAGTGAAACGTCATTTTTGTTAATAGTGAATTCTCTACCCTTAGTTTTAAACAGCACATCATCTTTATTTTCTTTTATTGTCACTTCTGTATTACTAATGATTCCAGACACTTTAATGTCATACAAATTACCGTTTAAATCATTATCAAAACAGGTATGTACTTTAGCTTGTGGGTATCGCAATAAAGTGTTTTTTATTTGATTAACTGAAATGTACCCTCCTACACTACAAAAAACACTTTCTTCTAATTTGATTTTGTTAGCATTGAGCTGATAGAAGCTCATAGCATCTAAAGCGGATTCTGCAAAGTATATATGTTTTGCCATTTGGGGGTGTGGGCAAAAATCAGCAATCCAAAGCGAGTTACTTTTATCTCCTCCGGCAGCCATTCCTTTGAATCCATAGTTTCTTAATTCGTAATTTGTTACTTTGTTGTCTTTATCTTTTGGATTAATATAGGGAAAACCTATATTATAATAATTGCCGTTTCCTTGTAAGTCTTTAACCCTTGTGATAAATGGTAGAAACTTTTCTACGACTTGATGATTTATATTTCTTTCATTTGTGAGAAATCTTAAATCAGCGAGTGTAGTAGGAAATTCTTTATATCTATCTCTGTCAAAAGATTTGTTTTCTGCTTTTACAACTTTGAATGCTTCATATTTAGGACTATAAGGCTCATTTGCGTAATGTCCTAAAATCATATTGATTCGCACAAATGTATTTTGATGTTGGAATTGTGGAAAGTCGTTAATATGATTTTTGATGAACTGAATTAAATCTCCACCTTTATAATTCCTATCATAGTAGTGTTCTTGTACACTATGAGGATTCTTGATGATGATTTCATCCAACTTGTTACCTGTTCCGTCTGTCAGTTTAAAAACAGGCGAAACCTTTCCTTTGCTAATGTCTTGTTTATATCCTAAATCTTCAAGTATTTGAATGATGGATATTTTAGCCTTATAATCGTCAAATGTTAGCATAATATTATAGTTTCATTGTTGGAGTATCATTATTTTTTCCGTAGGTTCTACCATATCCAAGAATAGATGCTTCTTGCTTCGCTGTTGCTTTAATAGAACTATCTATTTTATCCATTTGGGTAGATATTTGTTCTCCGACAGTTTGTTTAGTAGCTTCCCTAGAGTTGGAATATGTTTTTTCTACTTCCTTGTAAGAAGCATAATCTTTAGAAAGTTTATGTTTCTCTAAAAAGGCAGCCATTTCGGTGGGTTTATCTTTAAAAATTTCATCAATCCCTTTAGCTCCTTTTTGGGCTACAAACTCTAATCTTTCTTTATCAGATATATATCTTTCTTTCCCTATTGTTTGTTCTTTCTTTTCAGTCGCTTTAATTTCTATAGTATTTGCATCTTTGATTGATAATCCATTTCTGGCATTCAAATCTAGTTTTACTTTTGCAGCTTTGTTTAGTTCCTCGTTTACAATGGTAATTTCTTTTCCATTTTTGAGATTTTCTTGCTGCATAGGAGTAAGCTCTATTCCTCCAAGTTTTTGGGGAATATGAATGTCTTTTGCTTTTATTGATACTATCTCATTAGTATCTTTGTCACGTTGGTGCAATGTTCTTTCTCCTTTTGAATTAGTCTTTACTACGACATTATCAGCTTTTAGGGCTTTTATTTCATCCTTAGTAAAGGATAAATCATTTTTTATTTCTTGTCGTTTAGGAATGAGCAAGATAGCAATCCCAGCGATTGGGTAAACTACTGTAATAGCTGCGATTGCTAGTTTTCTAGCATTGATACCATCAATTTTGATGCGTTTACCTTCTTCTTTGAAATCAATTTCGTTGGCTTTTAATTTAGATTTATTTTCAGGTGTATTCTCGGCTGTTATATATTTAAGAGTTGTTGCTTTCCCTTCAAAATGGAGTTTTCCATTTTCTGTTTTATAAGACACTTTTTCATTGTCTAGAAGTGTTCTATTACCGGGAGTATCTTCAATGGAAAAATTTAGCATACCTGTTTTTTTCCCATTTTTGATGTTTGCAACATCTTCGGGGCTTAAATTTTCCGGTTTAACTCCTACTTCATTAAACTTGTTCCAGTCTATATCAACATATGAACCTTTACCATCTAGGGTTTGGTTTTGTTCATAAGCATATCGATAAAGGTCTTCTCCTTTATATGCAATTTTATTTTCAAGGTCAATGACTGTAAATCCGTCTTTATATCCTTCATTCTTGTTAGTACCTTGTTTTATATCATCCCATTTTATAATTGCAACATTGTGGTTTTCTCGTAAATATTGGCTATATTCTTGGAAATTATTGCTAGCTTGTTCTTTATCAAAGAAACTGATTATTCTTTCTTTAGATTGCTCTAATAAAGATTCTCTATTATCTCCTAAATTGCCAAGTTTAAGTGTATTCAGTGGATAAGTATATGTTTCATTACCTTTGGAAAAGGTAATATCACCATTCCGATATTCTTCTGAATATCCAAGAATTGCTGCTATTGCTCGGAATTGTCCGGCATTTTCATAACTATATTGCAAAGCTTCAAATTTTTTCTTTTCTTCCATTTTATAATTTGAATTTATGTTCTACTTTAGATTGCGATTCATTTCCAAGTGCTGTTTTTTGTCCTTTCATGTATTCTATATATTCATTTCTGTTTTTATCAGTATGAATAGTTCCTATAATTTGTGGGTTATGCCGGTCATAAGCTATTTTCTGTTGCTGCTCGAAGTCTAGGAATTTTATTCCTCTTGGATTATTTAAATCTAATCTTATGGCAATTTTTTCTTTGTCAACATTCAAAATTAATTCCTTACCTGATTTTAGAGTTTCCTTTTGTTGCTTATCCAGCTCAACACCTTTTATGTTTGAAGGTATTGAAATACTTTTGATTTTTGTTTTAAGCAATTCGTTTGTTTCAGGGTCTAATTGTACGAGATATTTTTCATTGTTAATAGTTTTTGTTATTATCTCGTTATCTTGAAGTCGTTCTAACTCCTTTGGTTTAAGGTTTATATCATTCATTATTTCTGGTCTGACTGGATGAATTTTAACGCCAGCATTGTTGCTGTCTTTCCAGTACAAACTTATTTTTCCTTTCATACTTATTTCTTCTCCATTGTTATCGTGAAAAGAAAGGTCTAGTAAACAGGTTCTCTTTCCAGATAATAGAGCTGTGATATTTGCCTTATCCAAAGACCATATCTGTTTTTTTGATATTCCTATTAGTTCTAATTCTTTATATGGAATATCATTTTCATTAAAAATAGCTTGTTTTTTATCCATGTAATGTATATTTTTGTCCAAAAGTAATAAAAATATCAATATGAAGAATAAATTTATCGTATTTTTTGCTTGTTCATTGTTTTTTTCAGTGAATGGCTACTGTCAGTTTAATACGGTATTACAGAAAAAGGATATTCCTAAAGCGGAACCTGTATTAGCAACGACAGAAAATAAGTTGATAGAAGAAAAAGAAAAGGCTGTTGTCGTCAATGATGCTTTGACTACAGAACGGCTTGCATACTGGAAGCAAAGAAGGTATTTATCTTTGCCCATTGATTCAATGGTGATAACTTCCCATTATGGTAAAAGAAAAGACCCATTTACTGGAAAAATAGCAAATCATAGAGGGATAGACCTTAAAGGCAACAACGACTATGTTTATTCGATAATGCCGGGAATGGTTGTAAAAACAGGAAAAAATAAAGGGTTGGGCAATTATGTAGAAGTGCGTCATGGTGATTTTACTTCTATCTATGGGCATTTATACAGTGTGCTTGTAAATGCGAAACAAGCTGTTGAAGCTGGGCAACCAATAGGCATTAGTGGAAGTACCGGGCGCAGCACAGGAGAACACTTACATTTTCAAATGGAATACAAAGATAAGACTATAGACCCTAAGCCAATTCTTGATTATATTAATGAGGTAATCAGAACCGTTAAAGGACAAATTTCACAGCAAATAGATAATGAGTTAAGACGCAAATAAATAGAAAGAGAGGATTGGAAAAACCAGTCCTCTTGGGCGAAGTAACCGTTTCCACTCCCCGTGACCGTAATTCGAGTTTTGATCCCCAGTTTATCAAGAAGCGTGAGACTATTCTGGCAGAAGGTGTTGCTGACCGTATAATTGGCTTGTATGCAATGGGAAACAGCACAAGGGAAATCAGTGACTGGATGGAAGAAAATCTTGGGAATCGTGTTTCGGCCGACACAATCAGTTCCATCACAGACCGTGTACTTCCGGAGATAAAAGCATGGAAATCACGGATGCTTGATTCTGTTTATCCTATAGTCTGGATGGATGCCATTCATTACAAAGTAACGGATGAACGTGGCTGCGCGGTAACCCGTGCAATCTATAATGTACTGAGCATTGACAGGGAGGGACACAAGGAGTTACTTGGAATGTATATATCAAGGAATGAGGGAGCAAACTTCTGGCTCAGCGTGTTGACAGACCTTCAGAACCGTGGAGTTGAGGATATTCTCATTGCCTGTATAGACGGTCTGAAGGGGTTTCCTGAAGCCATTCAAAGCGTTTATCCTAATACAGCCGTACAGCTTTGTGTAGTACATCAGATACGTAACTCCATCAAGTATGTAGGATCCAAGAATCAGAAGGAGTTCTTAAGGGATTTGAAATGTGTCTATCAGGCAGTCAATAAGGAATCCGCAGAAAATGAGCTCCTCAAGCTGGATGAAAAATGGGGTGAACAGTATCCTGTCGTTATCAGATCCTGGCAGGACAACTGGGATAAGCTGTCCGAATACTTCCAGTATACTCCGGTCATCCGTAAGCTTATCTATACCACAAATACCGTTGAGGGGTATCACCGTCAGATCCGCAAGGTAACAAAAAACAAGGGCGTGTTCCCATCGGATACAGCCCTTGAGAAACTTGTTTATCTTGCATACCGCAATATACGTAAGAAATGGACCATGCCACTGGCCAATTGGGCTACCATCTCGCAACAACTGGCTATAAAGTTTGGAAACCGGTTTAAATTATTGTAATTTTACGCTCGTCGGGACGGGTGGTCCCGCCCCTTGGCGCGGGCCGTTCCCCGACCGATGAGTTTTCTAGAGATAAATAATGCGTGACACAGTTTATTTTACACTACCCAGTCCTCTCTTTTTATTTGAATCAGAAAAAACCTTTTTTTAATCCTTTTTCTTGTCTTTGAACTTTTTCTAATGAAGAGAAATCTTATCTACAGCCTTATCACTGTATAATTGATTTGCAGATTTCATTAGTCCATTTACGGCTTTGTTATGTGAATCAATATCGGCTAATCGTCCTTGTCCTTTACTTAGTACTTCTTCTTGATACCTGTTGTAAAGTCCTAGTTGGGTAAACTCCTTGGGGGCTGCAATAATATATGCTTCAACTCTAAATCCTGCATCTTTAAATTTTTGTGCTGTCTTTAAAGGTACATCTGGATTTCTCATAGTTCCTTCTATAATAATATTGCATTTCCGTTTAATGGCTTCTTCTATTAGTTTTTCTGTAAAAACGCTAGAAAAAATCTGGGTTTCAATGGGGTATTTAATAGGGTCTTTTATTAGTTCCTTATTGGGGTGAAACTGTCTGTAAAGGTCACCATTAACAGTGAGAAAATCTAAGTTAGGATGGTCTTTCTTTGCAACATTTATAAGAGTGCTTTTTCCGCAAGCTGGTTGTCCACCTAAGATTATAGCAATAGGCTTTTGTGATGATATATTGATGTCCTCAAATAAGCCATCTTTTTTTTGTTCAAAGATGGCTTCTACTTCATAGCGTTGCATAATATGCTTTCAATTTAGGTGCGTAATAGTTTTGTATCTTATCCATGACTGATAAGCGCACATTTTCAGAAACTTCAAACTGCAACAATCCATTTGCTATTTTTTCTTCTGTGTTGAGAACAGAAAGTTCTTTTTTCAGTATTTTTTTTCTGTTTTCATCCTTCTCTTCTGATATTTCATCTATCTTCATCATGCGGAGTGTCCCGATAATGTCGAGCGCAACATCCAAGCTCATTTCTTTATTCATGGTTCATTATAGTTTTATGATTTATACTTCAATAGATTCTGTGAATTTTAATAATGGAATAACTTTCACTGTATGAAATGAAAGTTGGTTAAAAAGCTTATGGGTCTTTAGCATTTCAATCGCTGCATCAGCCGTAACAACACTTTGTTCATAAAGCCGGATTGTTGCATATAACTGGTCATTGGCAACGGGTCCCATTATTAAATCATAGCTGTTTTTTCCTTTCCCTCTGCGGTTATTAACTACAAACTCCAGCCACTCTTTTGTAGCACCCTCAAACCGGAGGACTGAAAACTCTCTATCAAGAATATTATCGGGAACTTCATAAACTGAAACAACAGCTTTTTTACCATGTTCCCGATTCCTTTTGAGTATTGCCCACTTCTTAGCCTGTTCAAAATTAGTTGTCGTATAGAATCCTTTTCCAAAGTCAGTAGCTTTACGCCCTTTCTGTATATTAGGACATTTGACGGTAACTGTTGAGCCGTGATATAGTTTCATGCCTTTTTATTGATATAAGTTATTATAGTATCTAATATATACTCTGTATCTTGTGTGTGCAGCATTTCAAAATTTTCATATAAAAATTCAAAAACGCCATGATTGGAAAACAGTAAAAGAGTTTCTTTAGCACTTATATTTTTAGTTTCCCTATAATTTTCAGCACAAAACATTTGAAAAAGCAATATCTTTGGATTGTCCTTTTGTACTTTCTTCTGTTCTGTTTTCTCTTTTTCTAATGCTTCATAAAGTGATAATGTACTTGAATACCACAGTTTTGTATTCTCGTCCAATAATGCCTTGTACAAATTGGAAGAATATATATAGTATAACGCATCTTCTAAAGGTAGCGTTTTTCTTTTCATGACTGTATCAACCAATTCTCTCATAACAAATGGGAGCATAGCCGAACCAAGTTCATTTTGATATGTTTGATTAGTTTCCATAACTATTTATTTTCTAATTTTATATAGCTATCTTGCTGATGTATTTAGCAAAGATAGAGAAAAAAATATCATAGACCTATTGTATTGATTAGTTTGTAAATAGGTTCTTTGTATTCTTTAGATTTTTAATTTGTATAACATACTTATTGATTCCTAGCTCATTAAAGATTTCTGCGTACATTTTTATTATGGATTTTCTGTAGTAGATGGTTAATCCTAGTATTGCAATGCAAATAAAAATCAAATAGACTAGTTCACTATACGCATAGATTGCTAATACAAGAACCCCACCAATAGCCCATAAAAGGCTACTTAAAAGAAATCTTAAGATATTCATAATTTTGTTTGCTGTTCTTTATACTGGCAGCCAAACCAGCTTTAAAGGTTTGTTTATCTCTTTATTTTCAATACTCAAAGTATCAAAAGGTCGTTCTACAGGGTGTGCCAGGAATGATAATTCGGTATCATTTCATCATGCTATGTTTCCCCATCAGTGCCAGAACCTCAGAGGAAGAATATTGTAAGATATTTGTGATGCCTTATATGTTTATAGTTCTATTTATTACATATCATCTATTGTGAAACATTTTGTTTCAATTTCATAGTTATAGAAGAGTTTTGTACGAAGAAATTCTACTTTCTGTTGTAATAATCTTGGCTTAAAATTTTTTCGTAAGCGTTTAACTTCACCGATTAATACTTTTTTGTTACTTGCGTATATTGCCACAATATCTACTTCGTTTTGAGCTATATCCTTACCTTTTGATGTTTCCCACCATGAGCCGATGTTTCTGTAAAACATTTGTTCTGATAATTGTTGCCGAAAGTATCTTTCAAGTACCATGCCCGAATAAGTTGAATAATCTGATTTGATTAGCTCTGCAAGTCCATTTAAATTGCCAGATTCTATAAAATCTTGATTTCGATTTATATATCGAAACCAAAAACGTAAAAAGTTATCTGCTATTTCATAACGTACATTTTGAGTTCCTTCTTTTGATAAAATCGGGCGTTTTCGCCTAATTACAGCATAATCATCTTCTAGACGTTTCATCTGTCCTCCAATACTTCTGCCTGTAAATGTGGCGAGAATATCAGCCATTGTGTTACGCCCAGAAGCGATAGATGCAAGGATAGAATAATAGTTGCCATATTTCTTCCCGAACTCCTGAATTAATAGATAATCTCCTTCATCAAGAAAAAAAGACCCTGGACGAATCATAAACTCTATCATGTTCGGCATGGTATATGCTCCAGCTTCTAATAAAAGCTCCACGTATTTAGGTACTCCCCCTGTGAATGTATATAGAGCCAATAGGTCTTCATTGGTGTAATTGGGGTTGAAATCAGCTATGATATTTTTTAGGACAGAAGTAGTGAATGGCATAATCTTTAAGTTTCGGTCTGCTCGTCCGTATAATGGTTCACGTGCATCTTTAAAAATGCGGTGCATAAGTGTATATACAGAACCGCTTACAATTAGATTTATGTGTGTGCTATCCTTGTATCTATCCCAAACATCTTGCATTTCGCTGAAAACAGATTCATTAATGTAGAAAAATTCTTGAAACTCATCTATGATAAGATTAAATTTACGATATTTCCCTAATTCCATTAATGAGGTAAAAATATTGATAAACATTCCTGAACCGTCAGAAAAGTGTATATTAAGCGATTGGCTGATTACTTGTGCAAATTTACTGCAAAGTTCCCCTTCGTTTTTTCGTGCTACAAAAAGATAAACAGTTGGTTGTTCCTCACAACTTTTTAATATGAGTTTTGTTTTTCCAACCCTTCTTCTTCCTGTTACAACAGTAAAACGTGAATGGTCATTAAATGATTGTTCCTGTACTTCGCGAAGTACCTTTAATTCTTCTTCCCTATTATAAAATTTCATATGAGTATGTTTTTTAAATTCATCGGTGGGTAATTCATCGATGGGTGAATTACGGTTTCTGTGCAAAGATAATATTTTAATCAATAACTTTTATTGGTCTTATCAAATTTTAGAGAACTTAATTTTTTATGATAATATTCTATAAATGTTTGGTATCAAATTCCTTCCCGGTATCTCTCCAGTGATGGTAGAAAAGGTATCAATTAGATGCAATCCTTTTGCTGACGGACGGTAGTTCCTGAATAGTGTCAGTATCATTTCCTTTATGTTATCTCCCGGTCTTTATTAATAGAAATCTCTCTTTTTAATATTCATCATTTGTGATAAATATTTCTACTCTCCTATTTTTAGCACGTCCAGCTTCACTTGTATTGTCTGCAATGGGTTCGCTATATCCTTTTCCATCTTCTGTTATGTTGTTTGTTTCTATACCAGCGGTTCTAAGGTAATTTCCTACTGCTGCTGCTCTATTTTTAGAAAGTATGATATTGTATTGTTTTTCTCCTATATTGTCAGTATGCCCAATTATTTTAATCTTAGTATTGGGTATTTCAGTAATGATATTACATAAGTCAGAAAGCATTTTTTGAGCTTCTTCATTTAATTCATATGAATCAAATTTGAATAGGATTTCACTTTGAGCTGTTGCTTTAAACTGTTCTTTTCCATTTTTATCTTTATAGCTGGAGATTGATAAGCCATCAATAGCTTTTAGTTTATTTCTTCTAGCTTCTATCTTTTCTTGGATAGCTTTATCTCTTTCTTCTTTAACTAATTTTGCACTTCCACCAACTATTGAAGCGGTTGAATAGTTACTATTATTTTCTATCATGTCTTTTTCTTTGTCGCTTAGTTCAGCGTTACTGAAAGTTATCATATGCGTTGAAGTACATGCGGTAAAAAATGTAACAACGAAGGCTGCTAGTATAATTATTTTCTTTTTCATGATTATCTTATTGCTATAATAGGTCTGATTTTAAATGAATTTCTTTTGCTTGTACTGGTTGCTCTTCCTTTTGTTAATGAAGAAATTAGTGCAAACACTTTAGGAGTATCTTTTCCTGCTCCATCTTCTGTAGAACTCCAGTACCAACCATCAAAGTGCGTTCCTCCAATGATTGAGAAAGAAGAATATACCTTTTCAAGATTATTAGAGATTGCTTTGTTTTGTGCGATAGAGCCAATAAACCAACCTGTAACACCTTTGGGTGCGTATTCTATAGCTTTTTGAGCTGCTGGATAAGCTAAACTATCTTTTATAGCAAAGTTCATTATTGCGGCAGTATTAGCTGCTCCATCAAAGCTGTTTTCATCTTCCGAAACATTAGCTATATCCTCGTCTGTGTCTATTAAAGGATTTTCTTCTAAATCTTCTAATGAAACGGCATAAGCGGTTTCTTTTATATTTGGATTATTCCCATCATTACACCAAAATACAACTCCAATGGCTTCTTTTTCACTGGGTGAAAAAAGCGAGGGATGCACTATACTTCCATCACTACATAAGATACTACCCGGCTGTAATGATGTGTCTATAATATCTTCGTGTTTTGTACATGATGATATTACCCCTATAATGGATAATAGAATTATATATATTTTTTTCATACTTATTTATTTATTGGAAATTTGACACCTACTAATAATCCATTTCGGAAATGGTCACGTGTCCAAAATACAAAATCATTTTTTTGCATTACAAAGACTTGCATTCCATTTCTAAATGAATAGCTATATTCTAAACCTATATCAATGGAAGCCTGAAACCCTTTTCTGTTAGCTCCTAAATCTGCTCCAAACCTCCATCTTAAATTACTGTTTTTGCCTCGTGAGATTGTAGGTTTATATGCTGCACCTATGCCGAATGTTTTATAGCTCCAGAAACTATCAGAGCATACCTTATTACATACCGGGCATTTATCATATGCTGTAGCTAAATCAATATATAGTTCATAAGCATTGTGATATTTACCTTCAAACTCCAGCCCTACAACTGCATTGACGGTATTTTTCCATTGCCAACCTCCTGAAATATTAAAAAACTTATCACCATCACCAGCCATTGACTTTAGGGAAATAAATGAAATCATAATAAGAAATATAATTTTCTTCATTGTGTTATTATTTAATATTGTTAGTTTCATTTTTTTCTGTGGATTCATACATGATTTTCGAAAAATCAAGACGCCCTTTGTTTATTAGAAATTTTATAGGAATGCCATCATCATAACTATCATATAAGGATTCTTCATCATTCTCTTTTTTTATATTCGATTCCAAGAACAAAAAACCATTTTTCTGTAATTGTTCCACTTGCCATATTACATTATCGAAATAGTGAAGTAGGATAAATTGGGATGTATTAGGGGAATATTTTCCTTCTGTGAACAAATAGAAGAATTCTTTAGTATATAGCCTTCCTAAATATGTGGTTAATTCATTTTTGATTCCAGTGAATTCCGAACCAACATTTAAGGTATGACACTCATTCAATCCTCTTATAAATATTTCAGTTTCCCTATCACGCTTTAGCATTTCTGACAAAATACTTATATCAGGATTACATACGGTTGCTATGATGTAAGCAAGATTACAATATTCTTTAGGATAGTGTTTGCAGTAATAGTATATGGTTGCTGCAAAAATATTTTCCGCTGTCATTTTGAAGTATAAATATTCATCCCATTTATAAGTTTCTCTATACTGCATTCCACTCTTCTCAATAGCAAGAAATATATCTTTGGATATTTCTATAGCTTTGGGAATACTATTTATTTTCTCTTTATCAATGGGGTTGTCAAAATAGAAATCCTCGTTCCAGTTAATGGAACGTAATTTATAACCAAGACTTGGGGTTATAATTGGAGTTACTTCTTTTTTCTCATTGAGAATATTCATATGTTTTATTTTTAATTATTAAAACCAGAATTTATATATAGCAATTAAAATTAAAAAACCGAGAAGGAGTATCTGTGTTAACAAAATACCTCGCTTTAAAATGTAATATTCTTCTCGCTTCTTGGATTCTTCTTTTAATGTTTTTATTAGTTCTTCTATAGACATCTCAAGTTGGCTGCCTTTTTCCATAGCATTTTCTATGCGCTTTGTATAGGCTTCGACACGTTTCAATTCTTGATATACCAGTTCTACCGCAAGCTGCGGGTTTACTTTCGGCGTGGTGTCTTTCCTTTTCCGTGGGCTGTACTGTCCCTGCTTAACGGGGGAAGCGGTTGCCTCTGGGCGTGAGTTTGTTTCCATATTAATTCCTGTTTTTATTTATTCGGTAAAAGCATCTGCATGAAGAATGTCTGCATAATCAATTCTTAATGTTATAGTACGTCCTGAAATCTGTTTTTCAGATATTTCTATGGTAAGAACTTTTTCGTCTGGGAAAGTAAATTTTTCAAAGACAAAAATATTTCGATAGTTCTTCTTGAAAACAAGATTCTTATTAACTTGCATCAATGGAAGTATTTCTATAGATTGAAAATTAGTAGCCTTTGTTTGTTTTTTATCTTCTATTTTAAAGCGTATTTGGTCTATATCATATCGTATTTTTGTTTTATTAATCATAGAAATATCAATAAAGAAATACTTATCTAATGTGTAGATATTGTTTAGTACAATTTTCATTAGGTTACTTTTACTGGAAACATCATAGAATTTATTTTTTGAAATAAACATTCTATGTGCGTAATCATACATTTGTGCTTTGGTTAAGTTCACTTCTGGATTCATATAGCTACGTAAATCAGCATAAGGGATATTAAAGCGAGTGTATGCTTTTGCTAAATCGCTACTATATACTAGCATATATTGTACGAAAAATCTTTCTGTAACAATGGTGATAACTCCACTAGCTCCTTCTTTTGTGGGTTTTATTCTAAGAGAGTTACCAGTAGGAATATCGCCAACAATATCATTGACTGATATATCAACATATTTTATATCTTCCATAGCTATAAAATGCGTTGAAACATCTTTGTTGACGTATATAACCTTTAGTTCTTCTGGGTTTTCACCTGCAAGCTCGATGTTTTCTCCAATAGGGGTGTTCTGTGCATTTCCTGTAATAACAGAAACCATTGTGCATAATGCAATAAAAATCTTTCTCATATTATTGTTCTTTATCTTTGTTGTTTACTAAAAAAACTTGTGTATTATATTTTAATTTGGCTTTGTTTTTTTTGATGTTTTTGGAAAGAGCTTGGGTTGTACTACGGTAAGCATCTTGTAAAGCACCTAAAGCGAATTGTTCTACTCCTTCTGATTGGCTGTTCATTTGTATAGTTTGGCTTCCTATTTGCGCTCCAACATCTTTACTCAAATCTCTAAAAGCTGATGAAGGAACAAAGAAACCTTCTTGTCCGTCATTATCATATACGGATAAATCTACTTTCATTTGTTTGCCATCAACCATTATAGAGGAAATATTAATGTGTACTCTTTGGGCTTTAAAGCCAGATACATTCCCATATAGGTAAGTGCCTTTAGTTAAAAGAGCGTCATTAATCATTATATCATCTAGAAGCCGTATGCGTACTCGGCTACCATCTGTTACTTTTAGAGTTTCATCTAATATAGCTGTGATTAGTGAAGTTTTTTGTTCTTTCCCTACAGTATTAAAATATACTTCTGCGGGATTTTTCGCTTTTACAACTTCTATAGCCTTTTCTTTTGGCTTTTCATCCTGTTTTTTTTGAGGTGTTCTAGGACGTGGATTTTGCAATGAATCTATATAAGCCATTTGCATTTTAAAAAGCTCCATTTCTTCTTGCATCTTGGATTTTTCAGGAGCTTTTCTAGTTTCTATTTGACTTGATTCATCTATAGTAGGAAATCCTTTTATTTGTTGTTCCAATTCCTTTTCTCGGATTCTAGAAGCTTGATTTAAACTGTCAATTTGCCTTATTTCATCATTGGAGTAAAGAGAACCAGAACTTTCAATTTCGCTAACTTCTTCTTCTTTATCTATGGTTTGTATTGATGAATAATCAGAAGATTTATTGAAAGCTCCTTTGAGTGATTCAAATTTACTTTTTATCTCTCTTTTTTCTAAATTAGCATCAGGAATATCAAGATTTAATTCTTCCGTTTCTACTAATGTAGTTTCTTCTGCTGGGGCAGAGTTTATCATATCCTTAACTAGCCATCCTATCCCTAGAATAAAAGGTAGAATGAGTATCGGAATGATGTACTTAGGCTTTTTAATATCAATCTGTTTCATACGCTATTTATTTAATTTATTGTATAAATCTTTTATTCGTACAGTGTCTTCTGGAGTTAATTTCCCATTTTTTCTTAGCTCATTAATTTCATTTTGCATTTTAATCACTTCTAACAAGTCGTGAACTCCTACTTGTTTTTTTTGTAGGTTACTATCAATGTTAATTTGTACTTTGCTTTTTTCTTCGTTGAAAACTTGCATTGGCTTTCTTTCTGGACGCATTACTAATGATAGAATTGTGACGAAAGAAAGGAATGAAATCGTAATTCCAAACATGGCTTTACGGTGTATGTCAGCCCACGCTAATAAGCGTTCACAAGCGTTATTAACTCCGAACTTTTGAAATATTTTAGTAAGAAGAACAACTGTAGCTTGCTCGGCTTTAGTCTTGATACTTTCTTTTCTATCATTCTTTTTATGTTTAAACAGTTTCATTAGAAATTCTTTTTTACTTTATAATCTAGGTCTTTGTTGAGTATCGTTTTCCAATCTGTGATAATAAGTCCATGAGGATTATTTTCAGTGCGTGGAATTTGTCTTAATTTCCCTGTAGTTACAAGTTGCCTTTTTAGAATAGAAGTTTCTCGTTCTATACGTTGGATGCCATAGTACTCAAAAGATAGGTCGTTCATGTCTATTTTGATACTATCTGTCATAATTGTTACTGTTGCAGAACTCGCTAATATAGTGTTGAAATATCCTTTTTCTTTTAAATTATTATATTGTTTTAATCCGCTATCATCAATTAGATACATGGCTTTTTCCATGTTGTATTTTATAAATTCATCGTCTGGTGGTAATGTGAAAAATAAAGTGTGGAATAGATTTATGTGGCTTTTACATTCGACTTCCAAGTTGACTTCTGTACCAGTTTGTTTCACTAGTACAGGGACATCATTATCCAAAACATATATTTTTTTTCTTTCAGCTTTTACTAAAGAGAAACAAAAGGCTAGTACCATGCCTGAAATAACTATACTAGTTGCAAAACAGCCAATGGATAAAATTCCGGCTAATTTGATTTTATTTTCTAAGTTTTTAATAATCATGATTATGTGAATTTAAAATTTAATAAATCTTTTTACATAGCTGCACTGGCTCCACCTGTAGCCGGAGCTGCTACAGCTTTGGTTGCGATGGCAGCTCCTCCAACCATACCCCCTACTGCTTGTCCTACTCCAGTTGTACTTACAATCCATGTAGAAACAAAAGGTATTGTAAGCATGGCAAATGCTCCAAGTAATGCTGTAAGAAGGAAGCTATTGACACCTCCAGAGGTCATTCCGACATACATGACAAATGCAGCTTCATTTCTAAGCGCATATTCTAAAATTTCAATTTCTCTTTCTATCCCATATTGCATTACTACTAAAGAAATTGATAGTACTATATATGCAATACATGAATATAAACTAACACTGACAAAACGAGCTATCCATTGTATATAAGCATCCCGAAATGCAGGTAAAACAGAGAATGCAAAAGCTAGTGGACCAAGAATAACTAATATTCCTGTGAATATGATTTGTAGGAAAAAGACAAAATAGGTACATACTTGCCAAAAAGTAACGACAATAAATTCAATGATATTAAACATTATCATTTTAACCTTAGCGACTACATATACATATAATCCAGCTATCTTGTCTCCAATAGCTGAAAAGTCTATACTAAAATCATACCATTTCTTATCCTTAACTTCATTTTCGGCTCTTTCAACTTCTAATGAAGTATGTAATAACTCTACTGCTACGCTATCAATGAGTGCATATCTATTACGAGAAAGTAATTCTACTTCGTCTATCTGGTTCGTAAACATAGCCTTGCTTTGTGCTGTTAATAATTCTCCGGGATAACTGATTAGATTAATAAAGGGAATCCAGAACATAAGAACCAATCCCAGTGCGAATGGACGCAATAATGGGATAATCTCTAATTTTTTATCTCCACTCATCATTTTGAAGCTTTCTACTCCAAAATATAATAACATAAAGATTGCTGCCAATGCTTGCGCATCCGCAATAAATTCTCCGAACAGAACAGTTGTTTTATCTCTTAGTCCATCAAATAATTCAAATAAGAATTTATCTATTAACTCATTCATGGCTCATTATTGTTTTATTTATATTATTCAATCTTGTTATTAATGAAAGAACTTCTATTAGTTCTTTATCAAAACCTAAATAGGCTTCTCTCTTTTTAGAGTTACTCATATGTGAATCATGGATTATATCTATGTTCTTTTTGATTCTAGTAACTTCATCAGTTATAACTTCAACGTGTTCTTTATTACCGCCATTAGAAGAATATTCGACAAGTTTTTTATTTATATCATTAAGAATATCATTTCTGCGATTTTTAGTTAAAGTATATTGATAATCAATTTCTTTATCTCCAAATTTGAAGAGTTCCTGTCTATATATGGTATCGACATTATACCCTTCTTTTTCTGTTTCTGATTTATTGTACTCTACGGCTGCCATCATGGGAATTTCTTGTAACTGGAAATTACGTCTATCTTCCTTTCCGTATTTGTCGTGTAACCCTAAGCCCGGCAAAGGAATTTTAATACCCAAAACCTTTTTATACCATATCCAGTAATGATACCATTCTGGTTGTAGTCGTACTCTATCCATAAATTCCATATTATTAAGTACGCTCCATTTCCCTTTATCCCTTACAGGCATTTGGGAATAGACATTAGAAGTACCAATAATCAACATTAGGGAAAAAAATAAAAGCACTCTTTTCATATTATCTTTTAGGTTTTACTTTATAATTCTGTAATAAATCATCAACTAATTTTGAACGATTATCTTTGTATTTAAACACTCCCGGAGCTAATGTTTGTAATACTCCATTTCTTTTTGCTGTTTTCATCTGTCGGCATACAGCGTATGCTATACCTCTCATGTTTCTTAGTTCATTAATAACATACTTAAGCAAGTCTATTCTTTGCTTATTGTCCATAAGGTTTACATCTGTCCCGACAATAGCGACCTGATAAATGTATTGTGTCAAATCCGCAGTACGATTAACTAATTCTAGCTCTGTTTTTGCTGACACCAATAATAAAGCCGGGTCACCTACAGCAAGTTCAACCATTTGTTTTTGATATTTACCAATATCTGCTGCAATATCAGTACAGTAGATAATATCTTTTCCTGTTTTTATGATGGCTTCTACAGATTTTAGGCTATTATAAAATTTGCTTTGGAAAAATTCAATCTGAACCATTTTTTCACTGATTTGCTTTTGTATAAGGCTTATTTGAGCTTCATTCTCTTTCACTTTAGAGAAAGAAGTATGTTGCACCTTATGATTAGCTATAAGTGTTTCCATACAGGTTATATCCAAGACTGCCTTTTGCGAATATGCAACTTGGGTTAAAGTAGATGCTACCACTAAAATAAATAGGATTTTCTTCATGATATTATCTTTAACGGTTTGTAATCCTTTTGTATTTATCTAGGATATACTTATATAATGGTTGTTCTCCTATGATGTTAAGTATATCTTTTAGGCTTCCTTCATCGGAGTGATACCCTAGTACCTTATTGACTTGTAAAACCCAATCCGTATTTTTTAATTTGGAAGATTTTAGGTCTATTATAAAATTATCCAATCCTGTTTGGAAACTACCATAAATGATATGATAATATCCAACAGCATCTTTTTCAATTCGTTCTGTAGTAAATGTGAAATATTCGTGCAGAGAAACCTCTACTCCAAATACATTTCCATAGTTTCCTCTTTTTATAAATACTTCATTAAACCGATTACGGTTTTCTTTATTGGGAAGTTGATTTATGGTAAATATTTGCTTTTGATTTACTTCCGTTAGGGATAAAAGATTTGCTATTTCTTGATATTTGTCTATAAATTTACTTTGGTCTAATAGGCATATAATATCGGAGTTGCTGATTATAGAGTTTTTGACTACAGGATTACTAATTATGTCTTCTAGTTCTTGAGTAACAACCATTGCCATACCCCAAAATTTACGTACCGTTTTATACAAATAGAGTATATAGCCAGCCATCATGGGGCTAGCTATGGCTTTCCATGCTTCTTCAATTATTAATGCCTTTCTGTTCTTTTTTAATCTCATTTTTTGGATAAAAACATCCATAATAATTAAGGTTACTATTGGGAATAGTTCAGGGTCATCTTTAATAGCATCAATTTCAAAAACTATAAAGGGTTCTTCAAAGAGGGAAGTATCAAAATCTTCATTGAGGGTTTTTTCTAACTGTCCTCCTTTATAAAATTTCTTTAATAAGAACTTATAGTTAGTAATGTCAAAATCAATCTTGTTCTCTTTGCAAATGATAGGTATAATGCGTAGAGAAAATTCATAGAATGAGTTAAAAGATAAACTTTCAACTTTTATTTCTTTCAGCATATCTTCTTTCTTTTGGATACGTCTTTCTATGACAGAAAGTAATCTGGTTTCAGGATTATCAAGCTCTTGGCGTGTAAAACCTTTTTCAATGAGAATGTTTTGTATCGCTTTTTCTGCGTTGGTTTTTTCTCCGCCTTCTCCTTTTTCTACCAGTTGCTGTAATTTCTCTATTTTCTCAGAAAGTATCTTGCGTTCTTCTTTTTCCCTTTCGTTTTCAAATTCTTCTTCATTGACTTGAAATTCGAGTAGTAAATTTTCACGTATGGCTTCTTTTTCCGCATCTGAATAACCATTAAAGGGATGAAAGTAGAAAGAATAGTATTTTTCTATGGTAATATCCATAATTTCTTCTTCTTGCTTTTTGACCTCACCATTTGCACCTTTCCATATCAGGAAAATTAATGATTTAAGAAAGTTTTTCTTTTCTACATTATACTCTTCTTCAGTAATTCGGAAAGGATTCATAGATATAGGCTTGCTTTCAGAATAAGTAATGTATTTGCCATGATAGTATTCGCACATTCCTGAATAACTATGCCCTGTATCTACCAATACAATATCAGTGTTATCTAAAACCCATTGTCTTACTTTGGAGTTGACATAGAAAGACTTACCAGAACCACTTGGACCTAAAACAAAGAAGTTGGAGTTATTTGTATATTTTTTCTCACCTTCTTTCCCGGACATATCTATTCCAACAGGCAATCCTTGTCTGTCAGTAAAATAAGTAAGAAAAGGGCTGTTTTCTGTTACTTGTAATTTTTCCTTGAACAAAAGACAAATTGCAGCATCGGAAGTTGTTAGAAATTTGTCATAACTGTTTAGGTTGATTGCGTTTCCTGGCAGTGCACATTCGAATAATTCTAATTGGTTGAAGCATTGTTTATTAATAATAATGCCACAATCAAAAAGAGATGTTTCAACATAGTTGATAGCCTTACTAATATCATCAAGACCAGCAAGAATGATATTATAATGTGCATATACAAGCATTTGCCCTTCTCTGGCAATATCCGACTGCACTCGTTCTATGTCTTCTACACATAAATCATTTGCAGGGTCAGGCATTCCTTTATGTTTTTTCTTTTTGCCTTCTAATTTGTTTGCTTCGTTTCGTTGGTCTGGAATATTTATTACTTGATTATAGATAATTGTGTCTATACTTGGTGTATCATGCAAAAAAGAGAGTAAGTCAACAGGAAATCTTAGCCCAATATTGACCTCTTTATATGGTTTTATAATAGAAGGAAAATTAACTTCGTCAATATCTACAAGAGAAATGCACTGTACGTTTTTTTCTCCAATTATAAGATTTTCTTCTCTTGCTTTGATATTTTTTAGGCTTACTGTTTGCTGATTGAAATTGATAGATAGAAATCTTTTTATATATATTTCTATTTCATTTTCATTTAATAGTTTAGCTCTTATTCCTCTATTAGCGAATAGTCCTAATACTTTTGTGATGTTTCTAATAAAAGTATCAAACCTTCGAGGGTCAAAAGAAAAGAATTTAGACCTTTCTACTTCTCCTGTAATAACAAGATAAGTAGAAATATCAGTATATATTCGTCCTTTAAAATGTTCAAAATAACGATTTGATAAATAGTCGTTCTTCCTATTCTGGGGTGGTAAAAATGATTTTTTACATAGAATATCCTGTTTTTGTATTGTATATCCGGTTCCTAATACTTTGAGGATATTAGTAAATAAGTGGTGAAAATCATAGTAAGCATCCATATCTGCTGAATACTGTATTATAGGATTTTCACATTTAATGATAACAGAATAGTCGCCCCTTCGGTTATAAAATATAGGAGTATTGTTTATTGTTTCAATACCAATATAAGGAGCTTCAAATTCACTTTTCTTTTTCATAAGCTTTATTTTTTTCTATCTCTTATAAAAGTGCGTGATACTATATATATGCCTTTTCGTTTATCTTTCCTGTGAAGCCCTTTTCTTTGTAATTGCGATGTTATTCCTAACCCTCCAAACATAACTATTACAAGAGTTATACCTCCCCACATAAAAGAAGCCAGAGTAGAAACAATAGCACATAAAAGTAAAGCACTAATAATACAAGCTCCACCGATATATATGAACTTGCCTTTAAATCCTTTGAAAATAAGGGGCTTTTGTAGCCCCTTATATACATTGTAACTTGGATACTCTTTCGACATATTAGATTCCGAAGAATGCTTTTACGACAACACCTGATACAACCAGAAAGATACATGACCCCATCCAGCCCATAACAGCCTTTTGTACATCTTGGTCACCAGAGTTCCATTTTAAATAAACTCGCACTGCTCCAACTAATCCTACTAGACCTCCTAGTATCATCATCATGTTTCCTAGGGGGTCCATGTAGGTTGCAAGTTCAGAACTAGCTGCATCAATTCCCGCAGCACCTTGTGCAAAAGTGTTAGTTACTACCATTATGCTAATGGCTAAAGCGAATGCTCTTTGAGCAATTTTTGAAAAAAACTTTTTCATTTGGATAAAAATTAGTTGTTTATTTGTTAAAATTTACGTGTGAAAACATACTTTTCCCTTTAGCAAGAAGTTGTTCCATTGGAATACCTTGTGTTTCAACTTCCATTTCAACAGATTCATTTACAGATACATAATTTTGTTCAGATTCATTTTTTTCTTCCTCTTTTTCGTATGAGCCTGTTTCAAAATCTTCATCTACAACGTTGTGAGGTATTTCTTCTTCCTCTCCTATTGAAATAATTTCTTCTTCTTCACCTGTATTGACTTTGCTTTGCTTTAGGAAAGCATCATACAGAATGTTTGCAGCGTAGTAAACTACATAAATGGCAAATACAGCCATGATAAATTGTGAATAACTCATATTCTTAATTTTAAAAGTTTCATTAATCGACCCTTTTTCTGTACTTTTGATTTATAATACTACTAGAGGTAATAACAGGGGAAAAAGCCCTAGTTTAAAATAGTTTCGCGAATAGTTGAATTTATGAAACTTGGATTTAAATAAAATGGAGATAATAGGCTACGCTCGTGTTTCAACGAGGGAACAGAATTTAGATTTGCAGCTAGATGCTTTAAAAGAAGCCGGATGCAAACTTATATTTGAGGAAAAAGTATCAGGAGTAAAGGATAGACCCGAATTAGATAAAGCCCTTGCATATTTGCGAGAAGGTGATACTTTTGTTATCTGGAAGCTAGATAGATTAGGGCGTTCTTTGAAAGATTTAGTTTATATAGTTGATTGTTTGCAGAAAAGAAAAGTTGCATTCAAAAGCATAGTTGATGGTATTGATACTAATAGTGCTCTAGGAAGATGTCAATTTGGAATTTTTGCTTCATTGGCTGAATATGAACGTGAAATAATAGTAGAACGAACTAGGGCTGGATTACAAGCTGCAAAAGAACGAGGGAAACTTACGGGACGACCTATAGGGTTATCGGAAGATGCAAAGAGAAAAGCTATAGCAGCAAAGCGCTTATATGAAAATCGGGATTATTCTATAGATGAAATATGTAGAATTTTACACATTGGAAGTAAGGCTACTTTGTATAGGTATTTACGTTATGAAAAAGTAAGATTGATGAATAGAAGAAATAAATAGGGCGTTACCTTTCAGGTCGGGCTTTTCGCTGCAAGTCCTCGCTACGCTGTGGGCTTTCCGCTGCAATCCCTAACGCATTTTCCCACCCACCCTTCTAAGGTATATCCAATGCTTTGCTTTTTTCACCGCTTCTATGAAGCACCTACAAAAGCAAGGCATTGGATATTCGGTTTTATAGACTTCATGTTCCCTAAAGGGAATATTCCGTTTATAAAACCTTATCTCTCACCCCAAATATATAAAACTTTAGGGAAAAGATAATACGTTAAAAATCAGCCAATTATAAACCATTTTTAACAAAAATAATTGTCTTATTATTTGCGACATTTATAGAAAATTACTATCTTTGAGTATTGAAAATAAAGAGATAAATAAACTTTTAAAGCTGGTTTGGCTGCCAGTATAAAGAACAGCAAACAAAATTATGAAATCTACTTTTGATAAAAATGCAGAGAAGTTTGTAAACCTTATGGTTGAAAAAATTGAAAGTTTGTCTATGAATTGGCAAAAACCTTGGTTCTCTAAAGTCAACTCTAAACAGAACTTTTTACCACAAAATTTAACAGGTCGTACTTATAGTGGTGGAAACGCTTTTTTACTTTATTTTTTGTGTGAAAAATATAATTATCAAACTCCTGTTTTTTTGACATTCAATCAAGCACGAAACGAAGGTATTAATGTTCTAAAAGGTGCTGTTGCTTTTCCTGTTTATTATACATTATTTTGTGCTTATCATCGTCAGACAAATGAAAAAATTTCATATGATGAATATAACAAATTATCAGAAGAAGAACAAAAAGAATACCGTTTAGCAGCTTATACAAAATATTTCCAAGTTTTTAATTTAGACCAAACAAACTTTGCGGAAAAATATCCCAATAGATGGGATATATTAAAGGCTAAATTTTCAGGAGAGGAACAGCCACAAGAAGAGAAAGAAATGTATGTAAATCCAATACTTGATGAAATGAATAAGAATCAAAATTGGGTATGTCCTATTCAAACGGTTTCTAGTGATAGTGCGTTTTATTCAATATCAAATGATAGCATTACTTTACCTTTAAAGAGCCAATTTAAGGACGGAGAAAGTTTTTATGGTACAGAATTACATGAAATGGGACATAGTACAGGTGTTAAAAATAGACTAAATAGAAAAGGATTTTATGAAAATGATAAATTCAATTATGGGCGTGAAGAACTTGTAGCAGAATTAATATCGGCTTTGTCTGGTGTATATTTGGGTATTTCTGTAACCGTCAGAGAAGAAAATGCGGCTTATTTAAAATCATGGTGCAAAGCAATAAAAGAAGAACCTAAATTTTTATTTACTGTATTGGCAGATGCTATTAAAGGTAGTAAATTCATAGCCCAGCATCTAAATATAAGGCTAGATGTGGAAGAAGTTGAAGAAGAGAAAAATACAAAGGTTGCTTAAAGATTCCTTCCCCCCCCTCATTGGGGGGAGTTCTTTTTTCAAACGCCAAAAAAGAACCAAAAAGGCTTAATCGCTTCACTTTGTTACGCTCCAATAGTTTTGCTATCAGTAAACCCACCCACCCTTCTAAGGTATGTTTCTTTATCCCTTCTGCAATCCTTAGTAAAGTTCCACTACCTTTTAGGTAACTCCACTTTAGTAAGCATTGCAGAAGCGGAAACATGACGCAAATTAAAATACATTCTCACTTTGAAAATACATTTTAATGCGTCTTGTTGTCTAACCCAATAAGAACTATAGGGAAAGAAATTGATACCGTACTTTTCGGAGTTCCGGCACTGATGGGCAAAGATGGCATGATGAAATGATACCGAATTAT
>PPYF01370398.1_pt1 | contig 28041 bp, 34 predicted proteins | sample 1559871 | NCBI WGS metagenome assembly PPYF01 (sample SAMN08240021, study PRJNA423297) | Human gut metagenome, whole genome shotgun sequencing project.
GCTCTAACGAGCTTACAAGTGAGGGCTATCCCTCCAGTGGTTAAAACCACTGGTATCTCGCCCACTATGTCAATGAAATATTAGGAGTTAAATATTTTTTTAATTATTCCCAATGGACTACTTTTACTTTCACTATTAATCTTACCATTCTTAACAGCTGTATGCTCAACAAATCGGTCTAATAAAATATCATTCATGTTTATTTTAGGTTCTGGAATACTATCCAAATTTTCCTTTTTATTATCAGCTTTAATTGCTTCTTCAAAGATATTATTCTCGAGAGAGTCTATTAATTTAACCATATTTTTAGCCCCTCCAGGAGACCATGTTTTCCCTTGTCTCTTCATGCGATAAACATAAGGCCTATGGCTATTTTCACATATTCCTAACCCTTTACTAGAAGAAACACCCTCAATTTCCCGTAAATTAAGTGGTTTTATATAGTCCCAGTTACGACTTAAATAAGCTGCTAGTTTTTCTGTAGCTCTTTTAGATTGACTATGATCCTTCTTAATAACAGCAATTGCTTCCATTGTATCTAATACTATTTCTACATCTTTTTTTGAATATTCATATATTGCTTGTTTCATTTTTTTGATTAATTCAAAGTCGCAAAAATACATGCGTTCCTCTATTTTTCGATTAAGATGATATTTATCTAGAAAATGTTCATGCTGCTTACACTCTAACGTTAATTCTTGGAAAACTTCAGGTTCATATCCCGAACCATTGTCACTATTGGTTAAAACAATTGTATCTGTCAAATCATAATTATCATGCAAATAACGTAACATGTCCTTATATGCTTTTCTTCTGGAGGTATCTGTACATCTATGCAAATTAATTGTTTTTGTCCTATTTCCCTCTTTTATAACTCCTTCATGTACTTGGAATCTATGAATTGATATTCGTCTCTTCTTCTGGCTTTTAATAATTAATCCGTCACCTTCCAAAAAGAGAATAGGAACTTTCCTTTTTACCTTAGACTTTTTCTTATTTTTCTCAGTATATTCTATAACCTTAGCTGCTACTCTCTGTGTTATTTTATGTACTCCACTGGGAGAAACATTCAGTGTAGATACTTTGTTAATTGCCTCAGCAGATTTAGAAAATGAACTGCTCGTAGAAATTTCTGCAAATTTAGCTTCTGTTAAAGAAGAATAACGTTTATAAGACTTTAAGCATAAACATTCATCTAAGGCATATTTATACTTTTTTCCTTTTCTATATAGTCTTCTTGTAAAAGTAACATCTCCAAAAAGAAACTGTATTTTACGCTTATCTTTACGTTCTATCTCATACCCTTGCACCTTCATGTTATTAACTAATTTATCATCAACTTTTTCCAAAGCTTCACTGACAATCTCTACAATTACTTCTGATATAGCTTGATATATGTTTTTTTCCATATCTATACTATTATCAGATTCTAAAATGATTTTAATAAGTTTATTTCCCAATTTATCCATGACAAATCTCCCCAAACACTCTCAATTTATCAGTTAATTATATATTAATAACATTGTAAAACATTAAATAACATTGTATTTTATATTATATCACTTTGATTATGGAGGTTAAAAAGAAAACGCTCAAAACATAGTATCTCTGAAATACTATATTTTGAGCGTTAATAATCTTATTCTATATCTGCTTAATTAGTCAGTAACAGTATCCGTATTCCCTATTTTTTTAATATCTGTAAATTTATCTTGAGTTAAATTGTATTGTAACTTATAAACATCATGGTTAGTTGCTTCAGGTAAATTATCTCTTCCAGAGGAATAACTAACGTTAACAACAACCGTCATATTATCATTATCAGCTAACGAACTATATACTTTAGATTCTCTATAAGTTGAGTAAATCTTTAATGTATCAATATAACTCTTGCCTGATACATCTTTATCGGATCCAAATATTTTCGAATCATTTAAAACATTATTTGTAACTAAAGACTGTGCTTTTTCTTTTCTAGCCCTATATTCTTTTGAATCACCAAAAGTTAGTAAGATTTCAAATAATTTTTTTGCTTTTTCATCTACTTTTTGACTTGTTACAACTTGTTGACGTGTATCATCATAAGGAGCTTTTTGCAATAATTCGTCATTTGTTACTTTACTAATAGTTGCTAATTCTTTTTGTTTTTTATTTAACTTTTGTGTATACTCTAGTTCTTGATGATCTATCTTCTTTTGTTCAATCCTAAATATTCCTGTCATTATTAAACTAACTACCAAAAGTATGCAAATACTAACTAATCCTTTATTTTTCATTTATTGCTCCCCCTCGTGATTGACTGACTGCTAAACGAGTTCACCTTTTGTTGAACTAAATCATAATGCAATGTGTAAATTTGAGTATAGCTATTTGCCTCCTTATTAACTTCTTGCGTTTCACTTCTACCTTTCATTTTATATGACACAATGACTTGAATAGTGGTATCAGTCTTATCACTAATATCTCCAAACACTACATCTACTGAGTCATTTTTTTCAATAAAAAAGTTATCTCCACTCATAGCGTCAGTTAATCCTTTATCCATTAACTGAACTCCTAAAATTTGCTTAAACATAGCTGTATTTTCTTTAACATCTTTTTTTGAATGTAATCCTCCATACATTACTGAAAAAGCTTGTTTAAGCTTAGTTTGTGCTTTCTGCTGGGCATTTACTAAGTCAAATTTATTACTTAAAGGTGAATCAGCAATGGCCGTTCTCCTTTTAATTGCAATTTGTCTTTCTATTTGCGACAGTTGCTCTCTAACAGTATTTAACTCATTCTTTTTCGGAATAGATAAAATAGTTATTATCCAACTAATTATAGTAATTCCTATTAAAATTAAAATTAATTTCCTGTTGTTCATTTCATTACCTCGTTTATTTATCATTATCTAAGCCTTTTTTGATAACTTCTACAGGATTTAACCAAGTACCATCATCTGTAAATGATTTTCCTAAAGCTTTTCCTAAGTCTTTTTCTTTGGATATCCCTAAGTGAAGGTGAGAGTACTCCTCACCACCTGACCTTGATACGCCGATCTTATCACCAGTTTTAACTGTATCTCCTTCTTTAACAGAAATATCATTCATATCACCAAATTCCTGATAAGAAATACCATAACCATCATCTGTTGTCTCCCAAACTAAATAGAAACCAACACCATATTCACCTGGTTTAACAATTTTAGAAATTTTCCCACCATGAACAGCATGAATGTCACCATTGTAGGTTGCGTCACCAAAATCCACTCCGTCATGGAACGAGTTAGTTCTAAATCCACCGTCATTTCCAAATTTTTGAGCTGCTACTAATTTTGGGCCTGATTTAGGTACACTACTAAAAGGCCAAATCCATGATCCAGAAACTACAACAGATCCGTCATTACAACTGGTATTTTCTTCGTCTGCTAATGCTTGTTCACCTGCATTGGCACCATCAACCGTACTACCAAGAATACTATCATCAACATTAATGCTTGCTCCACCGAATAGCTCATAAGCTCTAACGGCACCAGCTTGTCTTTTAGCTAAAGCTTGACCACCTGATTTTTCAAAATCATCGTCCCATAGTTTAGCAGCGGTCGAAGGATCACTTGCTTTACCAACTTGAACTTTAGCAGTTTTATAGCCATGATCTAGCTCATATTTCAATACTTTCAATTCATTTTCAACAGTTTTATCTTCTTCTGATTTAATATATCCTCCAGCCTCTAAGCGATTTTGAGTCCATTGAAATAAACCAAAGTGAGTACCATTTGAAGCTTTGGGATTAAATCCCGATTCTACCAGGGCATTACCAACAACTCCAGCTGCACCAGCACCTGACATACCTACTTTTTTAGTCATAAAATCAAAAATTGTTTTAGCAGTATTGTATGATTCAGTTCCTTTAACCGTCCAATCGCCACCAGCAACTCCAGTTACATTGACATCAAAATCACTGTCAGAGCTGGTATCACAATCATTATTGTTATCACCAAGAATTGCTCCTAATAGGATAAAAATCATCATTACACTAATAACTAATATTGAGATAGATATGCCACTAATCGTATAAATTTTTTTCTTAACTAAATTAACCAAAAAATAGCCACCACCTTACAGCAGAAAAATTAAACTAAAAATTATAAAAGCTACTACTATAAACAAGCCACCTTGTTTAACAAAATCTTTATCTTTTTTAATTTGCTCACTATTATCTTGATTTAAAAATTCTGTTTTATGATACTGATATTTCAGCTTTTCTTGTGTAATAAGATGATTAACTTTTCCTGTTATTGAACTTTTTTTAAGAGTTTCTTTTTGTTTCCATTTCATCTTATGCCTCCATACCTGGATACTTCGTTATCCATCAATTCTTGATGGAATACAACGTTGCCTACACTGGCAATATTCATAAATAAATCGCCTTTTTCAAGATTTACTAGAGTTTCCAACTCTGAGCGACTCATAGAACCAGCTAATGCTTCAGCTAATAATGGCAAGTCAGTTTCGTTAGTTTGAGCGAATACTCGATATTGCATTAGGCCAAAAATTCTTTTTACGGCCGTAGCATAATCAGCACTATAATTATTAGCTCCTTTTTCAAACAAGATTCCTTGTAATGAATGAACTGAAATAATTACTCCAGCAAAATTTTCCCCCATACCGTCCATAATATCGGCTAGTAAATCAACACTGGTTTGATACTTAGGTGTAATTAGATTTTGAGCGTCAGCAATATTTACAACATAGTGTGGTAAATCTGCTTCTTGAATTTGTGGGTTTTGTAGCATAATTTGTTTACATCTTTTTCCGTTATTAGTAACATCTGCTGAAACTAAAGATAGTACTGAGAATACTTGAGCATTAAAGATACTAGGTTGTCCTTTTAATCCTGAAAAATCAAAAGTAACTACTTTTTCTTTAGATATATCCTGAAACTCAGTAATTCCTTCAAAAATAGCAGCTTGTGTTTGCAGCATAGTATCAAAGGTTTGCTTAATTCTTGAAATTGATGCCAATAAATAAGGTGATACTGTACGTCTCATGGTTAATCTTCGTTCTGTATCATATAAATAATTTACAAAGTCAGATAATACAGGGTACTCTTCTTTAGAAATTTGTGTTGCTCTAAGATCATTAACATGTACAGTTGGATTTCTAAACCAAATACCTTTTGAAATATAAAAATCTGTTAACACATTTTCAAAGACTTTCATGTCGTCCCCTGTAGCTTGATTATTAAGCATTTTAAAGATATTTTTTAATTTTTCTACATGTAACTCAAAGCTTCGCATTTCATCAACATCTATCCCATTAGCTGCTGTCACTGTTGGAAAGATTTGAAAAGGATTAATGCGATTTTGACCACCTGAAAGATCTAAAATTAATCCTGATTGTTGTCGAGTTTGTTGACTAAATTTACCTGAAGCGTCAAAATTTCTGATATAGTGTCCCTTTGAATATAAATCATCATTGACCTTTAAAGAAAAGGTAGTTTGTCCCATATTAGGGTTACCAGAAATAAACATAAATGAACGAGTTCTACGATTATCACGTTCTAAAAAGTTAAAGTTAATTGCACCATTAGTCCTTGTATAACCATAATAAGATCCATGTTGATCTTCTAATTTGGTATGATCAAAGAAGTACCCACCAGCTAAATCATAAGCTTTGATAATTGTTCCTCTACGTCTATTAGGCAATTCAATTTGTTTTGATGGTGGAATAAATGGTGCTTTATATTCGTAATCCAATTCACCAACTAGAATTGTCATTTTGAAATTTGACGCCTTATCTTTAATTTCTTCAACTTTCTTAAATAATTTTTCTACCGTACTAGCAGAAACAAAGATTCTAACATAGATACCTAAAATCGTAATATTTTGCCGACTGATTTCTCTATAAAGTTCAGCCATATCTCTAATTTCATCTAATTCTTGTTGATTTTGAGTAGCCTTAGCTTTTCCTGATATTCGGCTTTGCTTTTCTCCAATTGAAGATTCAAGTTTCTTCTTAATATGTCTATTATCTTCTTGATATACTGATAAAAAAGCTCTAGTACCGTCAATTAACATTAAATCTTGTAGCCAAAAATTCATTAATCCATTCGTTGGATATCCGTAAACGTGTAAAACAGTACTGTAGCCGCTGCCACTGTAATAATAACGATCTGTTCTAAAATCTATATTTCCTTTAGGTTGAACTTTACTGAGAAAGTCTAAATCATAGCCTTTTTCCTGGTACTTTTTAATCTTATTTTTAGATAGAAATCCCATTTCTTTACCCTCCTAAAGCTTTTCATTCGAATTATTATGCTGTTGTAAAATTTGAATTTTTTTCTCCCTGCTGATTTCTCTAGGAACAAAATCATTATTTCCATATATTTTTGATTTTCTTACTGTTTCATCAAGTTCTCTCTTAGTTTTTCCAAAGAGAAAGGCAAAAAATTCAACATTGTAAATTTTATTTCTAATTAGTCCTTCAACATTTATTTCTTCTAACAGTAATTGTTCTCGATCACGTAATTGATTTAATAATCTTGAATCCGTACAGTTTTTTATTTCATTTCTAACCTGGTTTAAACAGCTTTTTTGATAATTAATTTGATTCGTAGTATCAGTTGGTAGTTTAGTTGTATGGATTGTAAAATCTTCTGAGAATCTTGATAACCAACCATACCAGTTAATTAAAGTTCTATTTACCTCATCTTCGCCTAAAGAATAGGTATCTTTTGAAGGTAGTTCCATAATCTGTAAATATCCACCTTCTACTAATTCAATATATTCTCCAGAATTATTTAAAATACGCTTAAATGGTATTAAATCAATTGTGGGAAAGTTTTCTACTAAGTTTTGGAACTTCTTATCTTTTTTAGAAATTATTTTGGCCATTTCTTTTAATCTCCTTTTTCAAAACTAATCCATAAAAATCGGTGTCTCCTAAGATTCAACATAATTTGATTAAAGTTTTTCTTCCCACCATTAGCTGGTAAAACTAAGTACACAGCTAAAAATGTACTAATTATAGGAAATACTATAATGTGCGTAATGGCGTTTGGTGGAAAAATGTTGGTTCCAATAACAAAAGTTACTAATGGAGTTCCTAGCACTATTAAAATATCTACTAGCAATACACCTAAATATTTAGCGTGAGCATAAATGTCTCTAGGTATTCCATAATCGTTTCCCATTTTATTTTCATTATTGTTCATCTATAGACCTTCTTTCTCACTACATAATGCCTATATCATAACGTGAAAAATAAAAAGTACTGTTTTTATGACAAAAAAAGCAGGTCTAACGTTAAAACGTTAAACCTGCTGGTTCATCAATATCAATAATGTTATCTAGTTTTGATTAGTGAAAAAATCACATCACATAAGTTGTAACTACATTATAACATTACTATCTAAATCAAACAACAATTTCTTTTTTAAATTTGTTAGTAGCAACAAACTAGGAAATAAAACCCTTGAAACCACCTTTGAACTTTTTCTTAGGTAATTCTTTAACTTTTTTAGATTCAGTTTTAAATTCTATCTTTTCATTATCTCTATCATCTGTTAAAACATCAACTATTTGTCTTTTTTCTGGCGAGAACTTATTACCAGCAATATGTTGTTTTAATAAGCTCTTTAATAAGTTAGTTTGATTAATATGTGGTTGAACTAAATATTCTAACAGAAGCTTGTCTTCTGGATTATCATAAAATTTAATACTAACTTGCTTTAATAATTTTCTAGTCATTTGACTCACCCCTGTTATTCAGCTGTAAGTGCGTATTTATAAAATCCTCTAACATTAGCAAGCTCTGAATCTTTAACAAAATATGCAGTTTCAAAGAAGTCTACAATTAAACGCTGATTAATTAAATTAGCGGATCCACCTGTAATGATTAATGTATCAATACTATCTATATCTTTAAAAGTTGACTTTAGATTGCTTACTAATCGTCTAGTAAAATTAGTAATTTCTTTTTCAACTAGATCAGTTACATCTTCAATATGATTCTTAGAATAGCGATAACTAAATTTTCTTTCTTTAATTCCGTTACGTACCATTTTTTCGATTTGATACAAACTTACATTACCGTCCATTTGACTCATAATTGCTTCATATAAGTCATTTGCCCCTGTTGCATATTGTCGACGATTACGCTTATCTAATTCAAAATTTAGCAATGTATCTATTAGAATAGTTCCACCACCAGCGTCAACAATCCCTACTTTCTCTTCCAGCAATTCATCATTTACCAAAACACCTTCATCATCTAACAGAACATCATAGAATGTTCCTACTGGTTGAGGGATAATTAAAACGTGCTTCACTCTTACTGTGTAAGTTACACCATCAACTTCAATTTGATGCTGTCCCTTTAAAATACTAGATAAATCTTTAAGTTGTTTTTGACTATTATAGTCATCAGTTGGCAGCCCTGTAACTACCGTAACTTCTAAAATATTCTCTACAGCTTTTTCAAAATCCGTAGCCAATAAACCTAGAGCAAAGTTAGCTAATAACTTAAATGTATCATTAGAATATCTATTTTGGTGCATTAATGTGTCTTGAAGATAATCATCACGTTTTAAGGTTGATAAATCTTTACCCCAAATCCATTCACTATCATCAAAAGGTACTTTAAAGTAATTAATATCTCTCTTTTTGCCAAAATCACTTAATTGTTGAGGCATATCTTCACCATTTAAAATTTGTGAAGGTAAAACATATTCATTTTTACTACTTTTTAGTTTTGTTTGTTTATTACCAAGATCCAAAGAAAAAATTTCCATTTTAAATCACTCCATTTATTTTTATTAGTACCAAAGGTAGCTCAAGCTACCCTGAGATACCTTTGTTTGCTCATTTTAAAGGTAGCTTGGGCTACCTTAGACTACCCTAAGCTACCTTTTTTGAACCGTTACATTACCAGTTTGATAATCAATTAAGATTCCATTTTGTACGTTAGGTACAAACACATTAAATTCTAGCGACCCGTCTTTAGACTTTGCTTCTAAATGTGTTCCAGAAGGAACTACATTATTTCCTGTATAAAGGTTAGTTACTCGATAACGTACTGTTTTATTTTTATCTAAGGCTTTCCTGACTAATCCTTCATAGTAATTTTGCCCAGTTGAATTAGACTCTCTAGCCTCATTTGCCCATGCTGTTTGAGTAGCAATATTGGCTTTATTAGATTCCGAAGCGTCAAAACCTCTAACATTACCTACTAAAGCATAACCTAATAAATGTCCTCTATCGTAAGCATGATTGTACTTTCCACTAAGGTGCAGAATCTGTTTAAACCCTGCAGGTTTCCAATTAGTTGCTCCATTACCTGTTTCTTGTCGATTACGATATTGACGACTCGTTTTATTTAATAGGGCATTTCCAACAGTTGCTCTACCTAAATTATCGACTTGATTTTGAGCATAAGGAGCTGCATTAACTTTAGCATTTAGGCTAGTATGATTATCATTTACAATGAAAGCTCCATGACCGTTAAATTTCAAACTATTTTTCCCACCTAAATTACTTACAACATTTTCACTTAAAACAGAACTAGCTAATTGCTTTGACGGTGTGTCACTAACATTTTGCTTATTTTTAGCTGTTAGCTTTGATTTAATAATTTTGCTTATTTTCGTATGATTAGCTGTAGTAACATAATTATCATTTACTGGTTGACTACAACCTGATAAAGCAGTTGCTAAAGCTCCTACTACCAATAATTTACCAATCTTCATTAGCAACCCTCCTTAGAATCCAACATCATAACCTGGATCATCAGGATAAACTTCATAATCATCATATGAACCATACTCATTGCCATTTTCAATATGTTGTTCTTGATTTTGAGCCACTCCTGTATAGTTATCTCTCTCAACTTTTTCAACTAATGTAACTTTGCTTACAACTACATCAGTTGAGTAAACTTTTTGCCCATCTTTTTCATAAGAACTTACTTGTAATGATCCTTCAATTCCAACTTGCTTTCCTTTAGCTGTATATTTTTGTAAAAATTCAGCATTTCTTCCCCATGCTGTACAGTTAATAAAATCAGCTTCATATTGTCCTGTTGCCTTGTTCTTATATTCTCTACGGACTGCCAAAGAGAATCTAGCCACTTGTGATCCCGATTGTGTATTCTTAACTTCTACATTTCTGGCTAAACGTCCAATTAAACTTACATGATTCATAATAAATTCCTCCAAAATTTCTTACTTTATAATTGATTACTTATTTAATTTTGATTTTGCAAATATTTTTATTCTCTTCTTATCTATCGACTGCTTATCTTTGTCAACTAATTTGATTTCTTCAATACTATCTCCTTTAGGACTCATTAAACCCAAATCTTCTATATTCAGCGTTTCCTCGATAATTTCTAATGGGTAATTATGATTAGATTCTAAATATAATTGTTTAACTTCTTTTTTTGAAAGAACAGCTTCTTCATATTTTGTATAACGCTTCCCTAATATATACGTTGTTTGATTTTCTTCTCTATCAATATTCAACCAATATCTAACTTTTGCAAAATAGCTATTATCTCCGAAGGGGTCAAATTCTAAGCGAGTAAAGTTTACAAATTCTAATTCTACATATTTAAGTTTTTCTGTTACTTGTAGATCTACAGCTATTGTGGCACTTTCAACAACATAAAGTGTATTATCTTCATATAAACCAACAATTGAAAATCTAATACTTCTAATCTTATTAATCACATCTACTGTACTCACATATGCTAAGCCATCTTGATAATGCTTGCGACCATTCTTTCCATGAAGCTTTACATAGTTTTTATTAGGAAAACTTCTCTTTGTTATAGTATTGTCTAAACTATCATAAATAATTTTCTTATCACCATCTAATAACTCTACACGTAATCCTTCAAACCAAGGAAACCAAGCATGATAATCAATTAGGATAGCAGCTTGATTATTTTTTAATTCACCATATACTCTGTTAAATTCTTTTTCAGTAAACATTACCTATCCTCCATGTAACCATCTTGATAACCTGTTTCATAGCCCCACCTCTCACCTTGCATAGTATAAAAATTTCTAAAGTCAATTAGTTTTAGAGTATCAATTTTACCTGTCTTCCATAGTTCGAAGAATTCTCTTTCACTACCAGGAGCTGTCTTATTTAAACTCTTAACAAACATCAACTCTACTTTCTTCTGTCTAGGTGATTTCCTAACAATCATAACTACTCACCTTCTTCCAGCTTAGAAAGTTCTTTATTAAGCTTACTATTGGTCTGTTGTATAAAATCTAACAACTCACCGAAAGCGTCTGCTTGTTTTTTCTCATCATCTTCTGCATTTACTGCTAAAGCCCTACTTTTTGATTCAATTGCGTTAAATGCAGCTGCAACTAAATCACGTTGCTTAGTTAATTTTTGTATTTCAGTCATACTAAATTCCTCCAATAAGTTAATTACCAATTAAGTTTCTATAGATTCTCCATATATTCTTTAATTAAGTTGAGAATTTCAAAAAATGTATCAAAACTTGTAATATCAACTCCAATGTTAATCTTTAAGAAACAATGATCATTATCATCAGTAGTAATTCTAAAAACAGATACGTCTTCATTAACAAAGATCTCAACATCACCAGCTTTTCTATCTTGCAAAGTCGGCCCAATCATCACTATTTGATCCTCGTCATAACGTTCTACAGTTAAATTATTATCTATTTTCTCAATTTCACTTTTAAAATCTTCGTATCCCATTACTTATTCACCTCTAATCATTGTCCCTAATCTTTAGATGTTGACGACCAACATAAAAACAACATGAATATCATATAAATACTATCGCCAATATAAGCACCGACTGAATTATCAAGGTAAATCAGCTTGAGATAAAAGATACCTGCTGTAATTAGTTCTAAAAGAACTGTTTTAGAATTATTGTCTTTCTTATTCATTATCTTCTCCCTCACTTTCATCAACAAACATTTCAAAATTTTTGTCAATCTTCGGCAAAATATAGACACTATCGTTTACTCTGATATTGATTATTCTCTTTCCGTTATAAGTATTTCCTATCAATACTCCACCTAAGTCACTTGTTGTACTAAATTCATCTATAATCTCCATTTTCTAACTCTCCTTTTTAATCGTCTACGTACCTATTAGCTATGCTCAATAGCTCTATTAAGATTTCACCAGCACTCTGATTATAAAAACCAGGTTCAACATCTAAAGCCTTCTTACTTTTTTCTTCATCTTCATTCGGCTGCAAGGTTTTTATTCCTAAAACAGGAACTCCCATAAAGTAAACTTCAATGTCACCTCTTAATTGTTCTTCTATCTCTACTCCATTTCGATCTTTGAACATTGTAATTGCACTATGTTCTTTAATTTCTACATGTACTTCTTCATTAACTGCTTCTAGTTGTTTTTTTTAACTCTACTACATTTATCATTTAGTAATCACCACCTAATTCATTTACTTAGCTTATTTTATCTGACCATAGAGAAAATGCGTTTTTAGTGACACTATAAGGTATTCCATGCTTCATATAAGTCTTTAGCTTTAAATTCTAAGTCATTATATCCTTCATCATTTAATAGATACTCAACAATTTTTTCATCAAAAATCATGAATCCTTCCCATGACCCTTTATTATCAATCTCATCAAAAATATCCATTAATTTTTTGTCAAAGTCACCATGCTGTAGTAAAAATCTCTTTGCACATCTTCTACGGTATCTAATTCTAGGATTTAAATATTTCATCTTGTAATCAAATCCTGCGTAAGCACTAGCTACTGATGTATATCCCTTTCGATCATCTCCTGTATCTAGAATTTCGCCTGTAACCTTACTTACAACAATAAAACGTTCTTTACTTCTTCTAGATAATTTTTCTGATTTAACAACTTCAAAGTTTTCTAAATCTTCTTCTGCTTGTCTAGGATTTTGGTGCTTCCATTCCATATACTGATCTACGTACCATTGTTGTCTTTCATCAAAAACAGTATTTTTTTGCTTATTTTTAACAAAAATATAACCTGACATTGGTCGTTCTTCTACGGGAACTGGCTCTCCTACACTTCCATCAATTCTTTCAAAATTAGTTGGCACTGATAGTGAATCCATCAATCCAAATTCATCTTTATTCAATTCAACAATTACTCGATTCCTTTCACAGTAAACGAAGAAACTAAGTCTTGTTCCTGGTTCTAGTTTTCCTAGTCTTCTTAAACCAGTAACATAGTTAAACCAGTACTTATCAATAACTGGTGTCCCATCTTCTAAACAAATATCTTTAAATAAGGCAACTGGGTGATAAAATACTTTCCCCGTTGATTTTTGAATATTAGGTTCATTGTCTGCTCCAACAAAAGTTCCAATCATCTTGTATCTAAAATTGTTTAATAACATTGCTAAATTATTCATGTTTCTTCAAACCTCTCTTTTTGTTATAAATTTCATTTCCATAATCAACTGCTTTATTATGTAAATCTTCAATAATTATTATTGAAATTGTTCCTAATAAAGCTACTAAGAATGCTCCTGTACTAATAGTCCAACCTAAATAAATGTATAGGTATGTAGCTCTTAAAAAGATTGCTAAGATAAGTACAATATTCAATATACTTAATATTCTTAAAGCTAAAGCAACTTTATTTCGATAAAATGGTTGCTTTTTTATTTCAATTTTGGATTCTTGCTTAAATAGTCTCTTTGATAAATCCATAATACTCAGCCTTTCTATTTTAAAATTCCTGACAAACCATATCGTAATCAGCCAATATATTCACAATTTCAGGTATATTCTCAGCTTCTTTAATCCGCCTCATAAATAAACCTTGATTATCTTCACTTACTTCAAAATCATTAATCTCATCTAACGAGGTAGCTAATAAGTAAAGCCTATCATCATCATTAAAATATATATTCATTGGTATTTTAGGTAAGATCATTATATTTACCTCCTTTATCAAATGTAGCTTACATTTTCTTTGGTAGCATAGATTGATCAAATGTTACAAGGATGGCTCTGCCACTTTAGACTGCCTTGTAACATTTGATTAAGATATGCTATCAGGGTGCCTGTGCAATGAGACGAAGTCGAATGGAACCCTCCCGCTTGCGGGTTTAGTTGGTGTAGGTGGAGGTCGGAACTAACACATCTCATTTTTAATTAAGAAATTGCATTAAATTAAAAGGTAGCTCAAGGTAGCTTAAGATACCTTTATATAATAATTTAAGGTAGCCGTAGCTACCTTTTAATGCTTAAAATTCTCTTTTTTGATTATAAATTTTATTTCCATAATCTACTGCTTTATCGTGTAAGACTTCAATAATTATTATTGCAATCGTTCCTAATAAAGCTACTAAAAATGCTCCTGTACTAATAGTCCAACCTAAATAAATGTATAGGTATGTAGCTCTTAGAAAAATCGCCAAGATAAGTACAACATTCAATATACTTAACGCTCTTAAAGCTAAAGCAACTTTATTTCGATAAAATGGTTGCTTCTTCATTTCAACTTTTTTTGGTTCTTGCTTAAATAATCTTTTTGATAAGTCCATAACTAATCAACCTTTCTATTTTTAATTCAATGTAGCTTACATTTTCTTAAGTAGCGTAGCTTAACCAGTCTTACAAGGATAGCAAGGACACTTGCTACTTTAGACCGCCTTGTAAGGCTGGTTAAGATATGCTATCAGGGTACATACGCAATGAAACGTAGTTGAATGGAGTCTTCCCGCTTGCGGGTTTAGTTAGTGTAGGTGGAGGTTGGAACTAACACATCTCATTTTGACTTCATTCATAATAAGCATTATCTTAAATATTTTAAAGGTAGCTGGAGCTACCCTAAGATACCTTTGTACATCATTTAAGGGTAGCCTGAGCTACCTCTTAATTTTTTTATGTTTTATTCATTTTCAGATCAAATCCTTTTAGAATGCTGATATATCAAAATTTACCAAAACTATCCATTGTTTACTTCTAATTTTTTAGAGGTAGCTTGGGCTACCTTAAATTACCTTTGTACATTATTTCAAGGTAGCTTGGGCTACCTCTTAATTTTTTGAACTATTGCAATCTTGAGCAAAATAAAAAAGCCACCATGAAATATGTTCACAGTAACTTCTCTAAATCTCTATTCTACTTAATAGCTAGTTCTTTATCATAGTATTCTTGAGCTTCTTTTTTTGTTATCTTAAAAGAATTAGAAACGATACGTATAACTTGTTTTTTACTCATACCATCATCATTTAATTCTTGTATAACACCACTAATATTAGAACTACGTTCTTCTTCTCTAGCTTCTTTATCTGTATAATATCTTTCTTCTGCCAATTTTTCTTCCCAATCCATAAAACTATCCCTCGTTTCTGTATTTGCCTTTACTTTTCTTACTTCTTCATCTACATTTTTAGTAAATTCATTAGACACTTTACTATCTCTTATATAGTCTAAAAATGCCTTAACTTCGGGACTTACGCTTGAAAAATCTTTCGCCCTTGAATTTAATATAACATTGTATTCCCCAGTGTCAACTACTTTATTTAGGTCTTCTTCAAGCCTCATTGTTGTGTGATATATTGGTAAGCCTTGATTAAAATAATCAAAATCACAAACAAATATCACGTACGTATCTCGTTTTTCAAAAAAATATTGTCCTGGATTCAACGCTCTGCTAGATAACTTATTTTGATAAAAAGCAATCCTTTTGCCTAAATCATGGTGATTCACTACCTGCATTTCAATATCATAGCCTCTACCTTTTTCATCTTTAGCGTAAACATCAAATCTTACTCCACGATAAACTATATTTTCCTTTTGTCTATCTTCTGGAACGATATCAATGATTTCTTTGATTTTTAGTTCTGGCAAGATAATATTCAACAACTCAAGCGTTAAAGCCTTATTGTCTCCAAAAGTCTTTGTAAAAATTACATCTCGTTTGATGGTAGCCTGTTGCCACCGTTTTTCTAGCTCTTGTTCACTTAGTTTTTTCACGACTAAAGTTCCTTCCTTATTCAAATAATACTTACATTTTCTTAAGCTATGCTATCAAGTGCATACGCAATGAAAACGTAGTTGAATGGAGTACTCCCGCTTGCGGGTTTAGTTAGTATAGGAGGTGGTCGGGACTAACACTTCTCGTTTAATTTAGTCCATAATAAAGATTATCTTAAACATTTTAAAGGTATCCCAAGCTACATTAGGCTACCTTTTTATGTTATTTAAGGGTATCTTGGACTACCTCTTAATTTTTTGAACTATTATAATTTTGAGCAAAATAAAAAAGCTACTACGATTTCATATTTCGTAATAACTTTTGATTTTTTAATTCATATTAAAATATTTACTCAATAATTCAAACATATTCGTATAAGGATTTTTCTCAAAATCTGGAATTCCAGATTTCATTTTCGCAGCGTTAGATAAAGCAACGTCGTAATTCATAACTACTTGTTCAAAGAATCTTTTATCAGTCTTTTTATAATTTCTACCAAGTAGATTTGAAAGTCTATATTTAAGATTTTCTCTAGTTGTGAAAAAAGTTACCTTCTCAAAATGTAGTAGCAACCATAATTCAAAACAGGTGTTGGAATAAATTAACAAGTAATCACTTTCTAAACACTTATTTTTCAGTTTCTCTAATTCATCTATAGCTGTATCATCTTTATCTACAACTATAATGATATCTACTGGAGAATACTCAAAATCATGTCTTTTATACTTATTTCTAACATAATTATATAAGTCTATTCCTTGTTTTCTTTCTGAATTTACCACCAACTTATGTCGATTTTTTATTCCGATTAAATTCCGAAGAGTTTCCAAATAGATTTTTTCACTTTCGCCCTCACAATAAACATGTATTTGCGGAGGATTGGATTTCTTTTTGCTTTTTCTTCTACTCATCTTTATCTATTCCTCCAAAGATTCCTTCAATTTTCCAACTAGAATTTCAGGAATAGCACCAAACATACCTTTTTGATAGCGTTTAACATAAGAATAATCCTGTCTGTTTTCTTCAGATTTAAAGTCATAAACAGAATATAATTCTGTCGTGCTTCTATCTGCCTTTTCAGTAAAATATATCTGTTCTTTTTTAAAACCACTATCCATTAAAGCTAATTCATGACTGGTTAGAATAAATTGATTACTTTGCTTATTAGAATTGAAAACTTCAATCATTGCCTTAGATAACTCTACATGAAAAGAATCATCAAACTCATCAATTAAAATTGTAGAGTTGTTATATGAAACTAAAATAATAGCTAATGCAATTAATTTTTTTGTTCCATCAGATTCTGCACTTAAATCTAATGAAAACTGTCCGTTGTCATTAACTCCATCAAAAGCTTTATGTCTGATGGTCATATTATAACCCTTTAGTCCTCTACTTCTTTTAGATAGAGATAAAATTTCGTCTAATCCCCCAGTAATATGGAAAGAAATGCTGTTGTTTTCAACTACTTCAAAATCAGTAATATTTAAATCAGCTGCTTTTAAGAAGTTTAAAAGTTTTTCTTTTTCCTTTATATTTTTATGTATTTTATATGCTTGGTTTAATAATGGGGGTGTATCACGAGAAATAAAAATTAATCTATTTCTAAACCAACGAAAAACCGCTAAAGATGGTTTATCATTAAATGTTTTAGCCGTAATAAGAAAAAGATTATCCTTTCTAGTTTTATTAACTAATGGTTTCAATTCATCAGGTAAAATAGGGTATTTCATTTTCTTTCTTTGGAAATATATCTCAAAATCACCATTTTTCTCCATTTCCAGACTTTCTTGAAGAATCTCTTCCTTCAAATACGAAACACTATAACGATAAATATTATTGTTAGCATAGATGACAATCTGATAAAAGATTGGATCCTCATTACCTGCATAAGTTGGATAAGGATTCTCTTGAATATCATTTTTTAAAATTAAATTGCGAAAACTCTTGAGTGATTTAATCATATTACTTTTGCCTGAAGCATTAGGACCAAATATAATTGCACTTTTTAAAATACGATGTTTACCAATTTTATCAAACTCATTTCTAATTGAAGTTCCCTTAACAGCTTCCATAGAAAAATAGGCTTCTTCTTTATAAGAAAAGCTATTTTTGAAAATAAATTCCAACAACATAGATATCCCCCTCCTTATCACGAAATACGATTTATCGTTTTTCAGTACAAATTTTATCATTTATTCATACCTTTATCAAACTTTTATGCGTTAATCCGAGCTACCCTAAACTACCTTTTTATGCTTATCTAAGGTAGCCTGAGATACCTCTTAATTTTTTTATATTTTATTCATATATTAGACTAAGCCTTGTTAAAACATTGATATATCAACATTTACCAAGATTATCCATTATTTAATTCTAATTTTTTAGAGGTAGCTTGGGCTACCTTAAATTACCTTTGTACATTATTTCAAGGTAGCTTAGGCTACCTCTTAATTTTTTGAACTAAAAAAGGAGTGGTAATAAAACCACTCCGATAAAGGCCAACGACCGAATTATATATGATATTTTTCACTCACTATATCAAGAATTGATTGCCAAAATATTCAGCGAATATAGACTATCTACTTATTTACAGCTTCTTTTAAGCTTTTACCTGCTTTAAATACAGGAACATTTCGACCTGGTAAAAGCATTTCTTTACCAGTTTGAGGATTACGTCCTTTACGAGCTGCACGTTCTCGAACTTCAAAAGTTCCAAAACCTACTAACTGAATCTTTCGTCCTTCAGTTAAAGCAGTTGATACCGTAGAAATAAACGCATTTGTTGCGATCTCTGCTTCTTTTTTGCTAACGCCCATCTTTTCGGCGATAACACTGACTAATTCACTTTTATTCATGTTAGAATTCCTTCTTTCTTTAATTTATCTTTATAATCGAGGCTTATTTGAAGTATTTCTCCACATATAGTTCCAAAGAAAACAAATTAGAAATATTACAAGTGCTGTAATTACTAATAATCCATTGGCTAAATGAAAAGCTAACCTAATTAACTCATCAGGTGTCTTTATTTGGTTTATATTAACATGCCTTTGTAATTCCGCAATCTTGGTCATTTCTACTACAAAACCATATGCTGTAAATAATTCATAAACAGTAGCTAGAGACAATAAACTCGCTAGTATTACTGAAACATATCTTATCCTTTGTTCGTAAACTTTTGAGAATAAATTATTGATCTTTTGCTTCAATTTCATAATTTTTACCTGATTTATTTAAAAACGCCTTTTAACCAATTAACCACTTTAGCAAAGAATGATTGATTATTATGTCCTGTTTGGAACATTTTAGCTTGTGTTTCTTGTGGTGTATTTGGTTTTGGTACGCTATTAGACTTAGGGTAGATTGTAAATTCTGGAGCGTATACACCTTGACTATCAGTAACTGGTGTAATAACTACAATTGGTGCTGAATTTGTTGCATAACTATCCTTAGCAGTTTCAGTATTTACCACATAATAAGCATGGTACTTACCGTCAATTGGAAGTTTTGTTTCAGCTGTACCATTTTGGTCTGTTGTAACTTCAGCAATCTTTTTAAGTTGATCTTTGTTAAGTTTTGCAGCACGTTCTGAAACTTCTTTTCTGATTGTATCGCCTTTTCTTAGTTCTTCAACTTTAGAAACTAAATCTTTATCATCTTTAGTTTCACTGGAAGAATTAGAGCTTTCAATTTTGTTAGAAGAATCACTTGTTGTTTCTTTTGAACTACTTGTAGAAGCGTTACTAGTTGCTTTAGATACACTAGAAGAACTTGAGCTAGATTTAGACTCTGTGCTATTTGCAGAACTAGCGCTATCACTAACTTCAGTCTTTTCCTTATCTTCAGATGTTTCCTTTGCTGCCACTACTTGTAGGGCTGCGTTAGCTTTATCTTCATCTACACCTAATTTATCCTTAATAACGCTATTCATTGTATCGGTAACGTCATAAACAACAAACTTAGAGTTTGGAACTCCCTTAAAGTCTGATTGACTTAAGCCTGGTGCTTGAGAGCTACTAGAACTTGTATTAGATTTATTTGCTTCATCATTTACTGTTGAATTTGATATTCCGCCCACAGGAGTATCAGTCTTAGATTCCAAACTAGATGAACTACTATTTGAAGAACTACTACTTGTAGAAGTAGTTGAACTTGAATTTGAGTTTGTATCAGTTTTAGACTCAGAAGTTTTTGCCTCACTAACTGTAGCCATCTGACTTCCTTCTTTGGCAATGATCTTCTTGATAATCATCTTTTGCTCTTTAAGAGTTTGAATACTGTCATTTTTAGATTCTGAACTGGTACTTTCTGCCTTAGTTTTATCAGAAGCTAGACTTGAGCTAACTTTGCTAGTACTTGTTACTGAACTAGAAGTTTTAGAACTTGTTGAGCTACTACTTTCAGCTGCATTAGCTACTGGAGCGGCTAACATTAATACTGTTCCTGATAACATTAGAGAAGCAATTAATTTATTTTGAATCATATTACAATCTCATTCCTTTCTTGAGAGGCTTTACTACTTTTGTATTTTTTTCTTTCTTAGGTTTATCTTTTTTTCTATTAATAAATTTGTAAACACCAAGAATTATACTTAGAGTGATCATTAATGCTAATGCTGCCTTTCCTAGAGATGTAAAGCCTCCATCAGTCTCCAATTTTACTTGTTTTTTATACGGTATTCGGTGTCCTCTAACTAACAATCTATGCGTATTGACGAATAGGGGAGTACATGTAACTAAAGTCACGTAGTCTTTATTAGGGTCAACTTGTAAATACTTCATATTTGTTGGAAATACTGTTTTAATTTGATCTACCTGATAGGCATGAATTTCACCATTAACTTTAATATAAAATTTGTCACCTTTTTTGACTTTTGGTAAATCCGTAAACAATTTATTCAATGATAAACCCGAATGACCTGTTAAAACTGCATGTTTTCCTTTTCCACCAGTAAGGTCGCTAGTATGTTCCAGTAACCCAATGCCATTATCTAAAGCAATGCTAGATGTATTATCGTAGATTGGTAGAACTTCTTTAATTTTAGGAATTGATAGAATTCCAATTGTATTTAACTGAGATTTAGCTACATCAACCGAATTAGATTTTCCTTTAGTTTCTTTTTCTTTGGCAAAAGGATCAGTTACCGTTTTTTGTTTAGCTCTTCTTTTATAGAAAGCAGCTAAATAATCTTGTTTACTAATTTTTGAATCCTTCTTATCAAAGGCTTCAACTTGTTTTTCTTGTTTTTGAGCCAGCATAAAATCTGATATAAATGGATAGGTTGAAAATCCAATAATAGTTAAACAAAGTATTACCCAAAAAGCATAGTAAATAGCATTAAATAACTTCTTGTTTTTCATTTAATCACTCTTTAATTAAGCATTTTTCTTCTTGTAAGCCCAGTAACCAGCTCCACCGAGAACTGTTACAGTTAGAACACCACCAACAACTTCTAGTAATAGTTGTTGACTACCAGTTAGTGGCATAGTTGTCTTTTCATTATTCTTAACCACAATTGGAGTAGCTAAAGTCTTTTTATCAGTGTTTGGCCCAATTTGGAAATCTTGTGTTTCTTCCATTAATTGATAACCTGTTGGAGCTTTAATTTCACGAAGCTTGTAGTCACCTTCAGTGAATCCTTGTAAGGAGAACTTACCATCTTTATCAGATGTCAAAACTCCTTCTTTAACATCTTTATAGTTATCTACCCATTGAGCTTGTTTTTTACCTGTGGTTGTTGACTTGGCGTCTTTCCAACCGTTGAACCACTTGCCAGTACGTTTATCTTGAACAACGAATTTAGCTCCTTGTAGTTTTTGAGCTGCAATACCAGTACCCATGAATCCAGAAGATTCCTTCACGAAATGTACCCCATAAGTAATAGTCTTGTCAGTACGTTTGATTTCTCTTAGGCCAGAACCATCGTCCCAGATTAGATAAATATCATTAACAATATCAGTATCCATTGGAGAATCTGTCATAACAACTTCATCATAGTCATAATTCAAGTGCTTACCAGCTTCTTTAGCAACTGTATCTGAAACAGAACCTGATTTTACACTATTAATAGCTGCTTTAATCTTATCGTTGTCACCAGTCTTAGCGGCAGCGTCAAGTTTAGCTTTATCTTCAGCACTAACACCTTTAACTACGTAGTTAACAAACCATTGATTTTTACCTGTGATAACTTGGTAATCAGTACCTTCTTTTAAAGTTGTCTTATTATCGGACGTTTTAATTACTAAATGTCTTTCAGCAGGTACATCTTTCAAATGTAATTGTGGAATATCACGAGTGTAGAACACACTGTAAGGTAAACTTTTAGCTTCTTGTCCTGTAGCGTCAACTTTCCAATCGGATCCCATAATATTAGCTGGAACATCTACCCTAGATTTGAAGTGAGCTAAATCACCAATATGCAAGGATTTGTGTTCACCAACACCATTTGTTAATTCCTTAGTAATTGTAGGTGATCCATAGTCAACTAAAGATCCTTGTAACTTGTTAGGTTCAATACCATTTTCTCCAATAGAGAAAGTTAATTTATTGTTTTTATCATTCTTAGCAATTGGTGAGATTGATACTTTAGCTTGAGTAGTAGCTTCTGGATTGTCAGTAGCTACACTTGATTCCAACTCAACAAAATAGTAATCACCCATAATTAAGTTGTCGGCAGTTACTTTACCATTCTTATCTGTTGTTAAAACACCACCAACTTTAGTACCTGAACCTGGTTTACCACGATAAAGTTGGAACTTAGCTCCTTCAAGTTCCTTTTTTTCTTCTGGCTGACTATTTTTTGGTTTATTCCAAATAGCGAACTTAGTTAAGTCAAAGTGCAATTTTTGTGTATTGTTTTTTGGGTATAAGTATGTTGTAGATAAGAAACCGTCACCGTTAGGATTTGTATAAGGGTTAACAAAAACAATTGGTTTAGCTTTTGCTACAACGAATCCTTTAGGTGTCTTAGTTTCTACAGCAGCGTAGTAATGATATTTTTGTGGTTTAGAAGCGTCATAAGCTTTGACGTTTTCAAAACGTACATTACCACTACCATCAATAGCTTTAGTTCCAACTACTGTAGCTCCAGTTAAGAACTTAGATTTAGCTCCATTAGCGTCAATATCCTTAGAGATTTCAGCTACACGACCTTGTGCTTCTTTGGATTGACCTGCAGTAAATCCTGTTAGACCTTTACCGTCTGCATAAACTTTATTAATTTGATCGGTAATATCGTATAAAGTAAATTCAACTTTACCCATTGTAGTTGGGTTGTAGTGGAATAACTTGTTATTAAAAGTACTATCTTTTTGAGTACCATCATTTTTAATTTTGTTTTGTTCTTGTTCAAAGAAGTTTGCGTCTGCCTTATCATACATTGTTTTGTGAATTTCAATGTTTGTAGTTGTAGGAGCAACTTGATCGGCATGAGCGACACTTACAATGTTATTCATAACTGGTGTACTTAGCATTAATGCTTGACCACAAAGAGTTAAACTGACTCCACCTACGAATAACGCTTTACCTATATAATTCTTTTTCAAGTCCATATAACCATCTTCCTTCTTTTATTAATTTTCTAATTCAGCCTGTACAACAAGTCTTGTTTTCCCATGATCAGCACAATCATAAACTGTTACAATTGGCTTTTCATTTCCTTCAGGTAAGTAGTAAGCACTACCTTTAACTGGTTTTCCATCAATAATTTTTACGTATGGAGATTGAACTTTCTTACTGAAGATTTTGTATTTGTATACTTGATTATCAGCTCCATGTAAGATAACTTCTTGTCCGTTTCTTACCTGATATAAGTCACTTAATAAAATTCCATGACGTTCCATATTATGGCCAGCTAAAACTACATTACCTTTACCAAACTCACTATCTAAGTAGTAATCTTTACCGACACCTAAACTAAGAGTTAAATTGTTAGCTCGATTGTAGATAGGTAGTTTGACGTTAATACTTGGAATTTCTAAATAACCATTTGGATATTTGTCTAACCCTTTAGCATAGGCTTCCTTACGGTATCTAACTAAATCATCATCAGTAAACATATGAATTTTGTCCTTGCGTAAGGTGTCTTTGCTGAGTTTTTGAGTTACAGGAGCATTGACCTTACTTTGCATAATTTCATATTTTTGATGATCCGACCACGCTTTAAAAATTCCTAAACCAGCTGCAATAACAGCTAATATTGTTAGACCTAGCAGCCATTTACCTTGTTTGGTTTTGAGAAATTTAGAGAGTTTTTGCATTTAATCACCTACTTGGTAACTTTTTGTTTGAAGTATAAAGCTCCACCACCTAAAGCAACTAAGACAATGCCTCCAACAGCAACAATTAATAGTTTTTCTGAGCCAGTTGCTGGAAGTGGATTAGTTGTATCACCTAGTTCACCTTCAATCACATTTGCTGAATTTTTATCTGCTAACAATTCTACAGAGTTTTGACTTAAAGTATAATTTTTAGGTGATTTCACTTCTACAGCATAATAATGATTAGCAACAGAATCAGGTAGTGCTACCATATCAAAAATTACATTTCCATTTTTATCTGACGTTCCTATATATGGAGCTTGTTCTTGATGTCCTTCAACCAATTGGTCTCCTACTTTACGATATGCGATTTTTTTAGCCTCTTCAGGAGTTATATTAGCTTTTGCTTGATCCTTTCTTACCAAAACAAATTCTGCTCCTTCTAACGCATTTCCTTGAGCGTCCTTTTTGTGAATTATAAATTTCTGATGTGTTTTATTATTGTAAATAGTACCTTTATTTAGGTCTTTTTTAGGTTGATCACCATTAAAATCGCCAATTATTGCTTGATACATTGAGCGATAATATTTATTAGGTTGATTTGTTTCAGCTAACTTATAATCTCTACCCAAAGGCAAATTGTTAAATACAACATTACCTGAACCATCAGCTTTAGCTTTTTGTGTAAAGTCTCCACCTGTCAAGGTAAATTCAGTATCTTTCAATACTTCAGTTTTATTATTTCCTGTACCTTTTTTAGTAAAAGCTAAATGTCCTTTAGCTGGTTTAACAGTTACATTCATATCAGTTTCAGTGTCAATTGGAACTGATACAGCCTTAACAACTTGTTTTGCAACCTTTTGTGAATTATCATTACCTGAATAAATCCAAGCTACTTTAGAAGTCTTTTCCCAGTTACCTTTTGTAGCAACGGTAAAGTTATATGAATCTTTTTCCGCATTTACTTTATAGGGAATATTAATTTGTAACCCTGTATTATTCCAAACATCATTAAAATTAACGCCTGCACCATCTTTACCAGTCAAAGTAACCCCACTAGGAGCGTTCTTTAACCAAACCTTAACGTGACTCATGTTTTCAGACTTCAAAGTAAATGTTTTCTTATAGGTATTACCTTGTAAGTTATCTTTGTTTATTTCTAAATTAGAGGGATCAAAACCTAAATTATGGTTATTAGTAACAATTTCAGAGCTTGATTCATCATTATGTTTTAGTGCTTCATTGTGTAAAGAAACTACTTTTTCACGAACACTAGGATTTAATCGGTCTAAAACGTCTTGAATTGCACCTGTTCCACCCCAGGAAGCATGATCGTTAGGATCGGCAGTCCAATGAATCACTGATTGATACAACCAATAATCTCCTTTGTCACCTTGTCCCAAGCTTCGAAAACGGTGTCCTGAGTAAAAGTTATTAACTAACCATTGAACCGCAGGCATAGCTTGATACCTTCTAGAAATTTGTTCATTAGATGGAGCTGGTTTAGACCACTCAATACAGAATAACCAATCTCCTGTACCAGCTTCTCTAATTGGCATAAGTCCATGAGCTGCACCTGATCCTGGACCTGTTTCATGGCCTGTTGCATAAGAGAATGATGTTGTAGCTGGCGTTCCAATGTTAGCTACATTAATCGTTTGTGGTATATCATCAGCTTGCACTCTCTTAGTTAGTCCTAAAAATACAGAACTAACGCCAATACCTAAACCAGCTACAACTAATAATTTTTTGGATAGCTTTTTGGATAATAATTTCATAAATTATTCTTTCCTTTCTTTGTAGAATTTTTCATTCAAGTTAAGGAAGAATACTATAATAAGAATTATTTTTTCTTATATAAAACAATACCAACTACAGATGTAAGAATTAATCCGATTGTAATACCACTTATAATTAAAAGTTTCTTACTACCTGTTTGAGGCATAACTTCATATGAAACTGGATTTTCTACTCTATTACTTTCAATTTGTCCTCCAAAATAGTTTGGAATAACTTTATTGTAGATAGTTCCTTCTGCAGTTTGTTTGACCGTTGGTTTAAAGAGAATACGTAACTTTTTACCAGCGTATTTAGATATAACTTGTTTATCTTTAACTAAGGATACTTTCCAACTTGTGTCAGTCCAATCAACTTTATAGTCATTTGAATCTATTTCTTGACCTAAACCTTTTGCCTTAGAATCATCAGCTAAATAAACTTTTAATGAATCTTTGGTAACTTTAGACACTTCTAAACGTTTTGAATCAAAGTTGTCAGTTAGTGAAATTCCTTTCTCAAGTAGGTCATCAGAGATTGCTAAATTATCTAACTTAGTTAAGTCTAAATCTCCAACATAGTTTAAAACTTGATTTCTTCTAACCATTTGTTTATCAATATTCTTTGAATTATCATCAAACACTTGTTTTTTAGTAGTAAAACTAGGAGTTTTATTTTCTACTTCATTAGATAAAAACTCTCCACTATCAAGTAAAATCGTATAGTTATTTTTAAAATCAGCGTTATCTTTATTAACTGTTACATATACATGTGGTACAGCCAATGCAAACTCTTGTGATTTGTCTTTATTTACTATTTGTAAATACTCTGGTTTTGCCTTAACTGTAACAAGTTGTCCTTGATGATTAATTTCAAATTGATTACTAATATCTTTACCTTCAGGAGTTTCAACTTTTAAAGCATTGAATGTTACTTCATTTGGCAAAGTATCTTTCCATTCAATTTTAGATTGATCTTTTCTAAGGTTTGAAAATTTAACTGTATCTAAGGTGTAAGTCAATTGTTGTCCTTTTAATACTGTTTTTCCGTTAGCACTTTCTTTGATGGAACCATCAACATTGCCTATTGCTACATCTTTAATAGGTTTAGGAATTACATTAATTTTTGGTTTATCAACAATTAATGTATAGTCATTATAAAAAATTGGATTCCTGGTTTTATTAAATGTTGGTGGTGTTGGTTTTGTTGGAGGAGTTTGTTTAATAGGTAAAGGAATTCCACCTATCATTTGATGATAGAATCCCATAAAATCACTACCATCAGGTGCTTTTTGTCCCCAAGCAGGATCAGCTGCACTAAATACATAGGATAAATTATCTACATCATGTAATAAGAACCATGATTGATACTTACTATCTTTACCCTCTGTTGTATCATCACCACCAGTAGAAATTGAACCTAAGTAATCTTTACCATTTGCTTCTTTATTTTTACTACCTCGTAAAACGCTAGTAGCATTAAATACAGCAATTGATTGATTATAATCAATGTCACCAGCTCCAAGCAAACTTGGAATTGTAACTTTTTTATCAGTACCATGTTCAAAAAATTCTAATCCATAGCGAACAGCACCAATACCAGCAACATCTGTACCAATGTACTTTTCACCAACCATTATCATTGGTGGAAGGCCATACTTATTGCTGTAATTATTACCTAAACCTTGAATAGTAACTTTAACATCAACCATTTTTCCAGTTTTTGTATCTTTAAAGACATTAATGTATTTCCAAGATACCCCTTGTTCAAGTTTATATAAGTTACCCCACTCTTTAGTTTTAAGATAATTCTTTAATCCTGGATCCACTTTGGAATTGGATAAAATAGAATTTAATTCACTTTGACTAAAACTTCTTAAACTTCCTTTATCAAAAGTCATATCTTTGCCAGCACTAACGTATGATACATTAGGTAAATCTTTCCCTAGAAATTGAACTACCTGTGATTAAAATCACAGGAATCACGTCACGTGATTACATTACGTATACTATACTCATAGTACACGCTCC
>PPYF01267487.1_pt1 | contig 28028 bp, 19 predicted proteins | sample 1559871 | NCBI WGS metagenome assembly PPYF01 (sample SAMN08240021, study PRJNA423297) | Human gut metagenome, whole genome shotgun sequencing project.
GATTGGCGGCGTCCACGATGGACACGTCGAGCGCTCCCCGTGAGGTTTCCAGACGATCCAGCGGGTTACCGGTGGGCAGGAGCTTGCCCGTGGTCGATCCGGCGGTGTCGGAAAAATCGAGCAGAATTTCCGCGCCTGTGCCGGGTACCCCGGCGATGCGGCAGTCGCCCGTCGTCCGGGCCTGCCCGTTCAGGACCGGAACTTCGGCCACCAGCAGCTTGCCGGTATTGGTGTTGTGGATGCGAACCGTAGTCACGGGCTCGACGGCCCGCACCAGCCCCTCGTTGACGGCGAAGGGACCTACGGCGGAGGAGATGTTGCCGCAGTTGCCGGCGGCGTCCACAATGGCGCGGTCGATGCCGACCTGCGCGAAGGTATAGTCCACGTCCGCGTCCGGCCGGGTCGGCGGGCCTACGATGGCGAGCTTGCTGGTCAGGGGATCGGCCCCGCCCAGACCGTCGATCTGGCGGATATCGGGACTGCCGAACACATCGAGGATCACGGCGTTGCGCCGTGCGGGATCGAGGGGGAGGTGGTTGCTTTTCAGGAAAATCCCTCTGCTCGTTCCCCCGCGCATGATGCAACAGGGTATCCGGTCGAAATCGCGTTCCATGTCATGCTCCTTTGGCGGCCAGCCGGGCCGTCACCCATCCTACTGTATCGTTTACTTCGGTTCCCGGTCCGAAAAAGGCATCCACCTTCAGGAAGCCGGGGCCTTCCTCGGCGATTTTCCGCTCGTAGTACGCATGCTCCTCTTCCTTTTCCGCGATGCGGCCCCCGGCGATGAGCACGGTGTCGTCCCGCAGCCCGAGTTCCCGGAGCCGGGCGTCCACGCGGGGAAAGAGGGCCAGCCCGAGCCCGAGCAGGTTGCTCACGCCCACCACGTCGGCCTTCACTTCGGCGGCGACCTCGGCCACGGTTTCCGGGAGGTTCATGCCGCGCAGGTACACCACATCGTATCCGGCCTCCTCGAAGGCCTCCCGGACCAGATTGATGCCCATGACGTGGGCGTCGGCTCCCACGGTGGCAAGGACGATCCTTGTCTTGCGGGTGGGCTTGCGGATGTGGGGTGTCTCCACGGGCTCGGCGGTGACGGGCATCCGCGCGGGATCGACGCCCAGCGGCGTGAACCCCGGAAGGTAGCGGCGGATGCCGTCCCCATCGCGGTGGGTATGCACATGGCGCTTGAGGTCCCAGCCGCCCGCGCGGGGACAGTCCAGCTTGCCGGACTTGCCGCCCTGCACAATGCGGTCGATGAGTTCCTCGTCGCTCCAGCGCTTCCAGAAGGCGGGGGTGAGGTCGGTCGGTGCACACGGTCCGGGCAGTTCCAGCACGGCTTCCAGCACGGCCATCGCCTCATCGACGATTTCAGCCTTGCGGCGGTCGATGGCGGGATCGCGCACGTCCACCCTGACGGTGCGCTCAAAGAGGTCCTGTGTGCCCCAGATGGCCCGGCTCATGGATGCCCCCGTGGGGATGCCCACGTTTTCCGCCGCTTTGGGCCGGTAGAAATCGGCCCCGCCGAGCCGTGCGGAGAAGGCCATGCGGGCGAAGTGCGCGGCTTCGGCCACCAAATCGGGCGGCGGGTTCTGGAAGGTTTCGGGTACCACGATGAGCCCGGCGCTGGAGATGGTTTCCCGGAAGGCGCGCATCAGGGCGAGGTCCGCGAACAGGTTGATGCCCGCGACGTTCATCTGGATGGCGGACAACTCGCGCGGAAGCCCGGCGTGGGCCGCCAGCCCTTCGGCCAGCAGGCACATGGCCAGCGCCATGCCGTCCGTGCCCATGATGTTGTTGAGGTGTTTGTGGGAATCGAGCTGCACGTAGATGCCGTTTTCCGCGCAAATCTGGAGTGCCTTGTACCCATTGACGACCTTGGTGCGGTAGTCGTGAATGCCGCGTCCCCCGAAATGCACATGGATGACCGGCCCGATGTCCGTACCGTCGAACCCGGCGATGAAGGCGTTGAGCACGGAAAGGTGCGGCGTGTCGCCTGTGGCGTTGATGCGGAGGGGATGGACCGAGCCGCCGCCGAGCTTTACGAATTCGCGTTCCCCGAGCGGGGTGATCCCGCCCTTGCCCCGCGACTGTTCGATGAGTTCGCGGCCTTGCAGGGGATCGATGTGCCGGGTGGCTTCGGAGTGCACGAAGTGGAACAGACGGATGCCGATCCTGTTCGCCATTTCGTACATTTCCTTGGATTCCTTCCATGTTTCCTCGGCTGAATTGCGTCCGAGGATGGGGTTTTGGACCGGGATGCCGGTTTCACGGGCGTGCCGCCCCAAATCGTGGATGCGCTGCCCGCCGCGCACGACGCCCTCGACTTCGCGGGGGTAGGGCGCGGGGAGCCCTTCCACGATCCCGTTCCGGCTCGCCTTGGGCATGGGCACGCCGAAGACGTCCTCGTAGGCGCGGAGGGCGTCGTCGTCCTCACGGATGATACGTTTGGTGTTTTGCTGCGGATCGTGCATGGAAAACCTCAGGGGTGCGGATGCGCCGATTCGGCGCGTCCGGTTGGGGCCGCCCGGAAGCGGGTTCAGTCCACGAGTTCGATGCCGAGGCGTGCGGCGGCCTTGCGCGCCGCGTCCGTGCCGGGGAAGGCGTCCACGAGATGCAGGCGCGCGCCGCCTCGGTTGAGGCTCGCGACCTCGCTGCGGCCGGTATCCGCGGCGACGGTGATCCGCTGCCACTGGGGCCGGTCGGGGATCATACGGATGGACACCTCGATGCCGTCGGCGGCGATGCGGTCCATGACCTCGCGGTACAGACCGCCGTCGCCGGTGCCCGCGCCGTAAGCCGCCGCCATGAGGATGCCGGGGACATTGATGCCCCGACGAGCGAACAGCTCGGGGTAGAGTTCGACGTCGATTCGGCGCGGGGTCGCTCCGGGGGGAAGCAGGGCGTGAGCGATGCGGGCGGCGTTGGTGGGGGACCCCACCGCCTGACTGGAACCGCCCACCACGGGCTGCCCGAAGGGATCGGTTACGGGGCGGGCCTTCCGGGCCAGTGCGCGGGCCTCTTCCCTGGCCCGCTCGCGGACGGCGTCCGCGCGGTGCGCTTCGGCCTCCTTGATCGCCGGATCGATGTGGCGCTCCACACCTGGATGGGTGCGGAAAAAGGGTTCCATGTATTCGATGACCGTGGGTACGAGGTGGCTGGCGGAGAGGGGGTGTACCGCCGCAGCCAGCGCCAGCATGACGTCCACGGGCACCGTCACGGGGAGGGAGGTGCGAAGTGCCAGGCGGCTGGCGAGACGACCCATGATCACCGCGCCGCCAATGTGCGCGGCGCACAGGCCGGGTACCATGACCCGAGGCGTGCACGGCACCCCGATGGTCGGAGAAAGCGCCAGCGCCACGGCATGGCCGATCATGGAGGGCGTGCCGCCCTCCAGTTCGGTGAACGCCGCCGCCAGTGCGGAACCGCCCGCCGCGAACCCTTCCATGTTGCAGCCGGTCGTACTCTTGCCCGCTCGGAAAAGTGAGCCGATCTTGGTTACGATCACGGCGGTGCGGCCAAGCGTTTCCCGGTCGGCCCCGAGTTCCGCGAGCGCCTGCATCAGCCCGGCGTAGGGGCAGGCGTCGCCGGTGCCCGCACAGGGACGCAGGCCGATTTCATGGTTGCCGACCTGCGCCGCCAGCGTCCGGGCCAGCGTCCGGTCCACCAGTTCGTCCCCGAACAGGGACGCGCCGTCCGCGAGATCGCGGCCCACGTCGCCCATGATGAAGCTGTGCCCGGTCTTGCCGATCTCCACGGCATGGAGGTTATGGGCGAAGGCCGCCAGCGTCGCTTCAAGGACGCCTTCGCCATTCAGCCCGGTCCGGCGCATGGCCTCCGCGATCATCACGTCGCTGGCCCGCACGCCTTCCCGTTCCGCCCGGTCGATGCATTCTCCGAGTGTCAGCCCTTCGTCGGGCAAGGCCGCCGCCAGCCGCTCAAGCGTCGCCGCATCCATGCCCGTCTCCTTGCGCCTTGCGCACGGTCACGCCCGCCAGCCGTTCCCAGACCTTGACGATTGCGGAAATATCCGCGCGCCCGAAGCCTTCGGCGCGCGCCAGTTCGTAAACCTGCTGCGCGGCGGCGGTCACGGGCAGGGGCAGCCGTTCCCGTTTGGCGCTGGCAACCGCCAGTTCCAAATCCTTGTATTGCAGATCGACGGCGAAGCCGGGCTCGAAGCGGCCCTCCATGATGAAGGTGGGGAGCTTGCTCTTCAGCGCATAGCTGGCTCCCGAACTCTCGCCGATGACCGTGAGCATGGTTTCGGCGGACAACCCGGACTTCACGCCGAGTACGAGCGCTTCCGCGAGCGCGGCCATGTTCACGCCGAGCAGGAGGTTGTTCACCATCTTGATCGCATCGCCGGAGCCCACGCCGCCGAGGTGTCGGATGTTCTTCCCGAGGACCAAGAATAGGGGCATGGCCCGTGCCACGTCCGCGTCCGCGCCGCCCGCCATGATGGTCAGCGTACCGCCCGCCGCGCCCGCCGTGCCGCCGGAAACCGGTGCGTCCACATAGCCGATGCCCTTGGCGGCGGCAATGGCCGCCATCCTGCGCGACGAGGCCGGGTCCACGCTGCTCATGTCCACCACAAGTCGGCCTTCCCGTGCGCCCGTGAATACGCCTGCGGGGCCCCGGAGCGTTTCTTCCACGATGTCGGCGTTGGGAAGCATGGTAATGATCACGTCGCAACGCGCGGCCAGTTCCGCTGGGGACGCGGCGGTGAAAGCGCCCGCGTCGGCGAGTTCCGCGACGGCCGGCGGAGCGATGTCATACACGGCGAGCGAAAAGCCCGCCGCGAGCAGGTTGCGGGCCATGGGCTTGCCCATGGCGCCAAGGCCGATGAACCCTACATGCATGGTGGCCTCCGGGAAAAAGGTTGAGGATGCGCGGCACCCCGGCATGTCGGAAGTTGCAAGAAGGTTGCCAAGGTGAGGAGGCGGAGAAGTGAGCGGGAACGGAGAGGCTCCCGGTTTTGGAAGACGGAACGGCGGACGGAGAGACGGTATGGGGAGTACAATATGCAACATGCTGAAAAGAAGGGGAGAACGGCTTGGAAATGTCGTACTGGAAGCGATGAAGCGGCATACCCTTTTAAGGAAGGGGGACGGGGAGGAACGGCAAACGGGCAGGGCGAGGTGGCGGAGCAAGGCCGGGGCAGATCGGCTTTTTTCCGAAAACAGGAAAAAGAATTCCAGTAAAAAGAAAATTCTTAATTTCGGAAAACGATACAAACGACCGGGAATGCATCTACGAAATAACTCTTTGGAATCACAGTATAAGACTTGATTATACTGTGGCATGCCTCTTGCTTATCCAAAAAGAAACAAGCGCACGCCGTTCCGGCGAACAAGTGCGTGGTTCTGAGGCGGGTCAACGACCGGAAACGCTGAACCGAACGGTGAGGGACACCGGGAATTATCCGGATGCCCCTCTTCGGAGGAAACGTTTCCCGCCCCTATAGGCTAGTGAATAGTTCCCAACTGATGCATCCAGTCCTTTTCTTTTGAGAGTTTCATAGGTTAGAATAAAGCGAACGTCGTGCAGCGAATGCGGCGCGATACGTGAAAGAAGACGCGTTACCGTTACGCCGGGACGCTTGACCGAAACGGATGGGAAGCCTTCAGCGGATGTGCTCCCGCCGCAAAGCGAGGAAACGATGAGCATGCTGTCTGTCGAGAACCTTTCAACACGGTTTTTCCTCAAGCGGGGAACCGTCCACGCCCTTGAGGACGTCTCCTTCACCATCCGTGAACGGGAGGTGGTGGGCGTGGTGGGCGAATCCGGGTGCGGCAAGAGCCTGACGTCCCTTTCGGTCATGCGCCTCGTGCCGCCTCCGGGGGAGATCGTGGCGGGCCGGATTCTCTTTGAGGGTGAAAACCTGCTGGAGAAGCCGGACCGGGACATGAAGAGGGTCCGGGGCGCCAAGATTTCCATGATTTTTCAAGAGCCCATGACCGCCCTGAATCCCGTCCTCACCGTGGAGACGCAGCTCCTTGAAACCGTGGAGACGCACACCGCCCTGTCCCGTGCGGAGGCACGCGAAGCGGTGCTCGACGCGCTGCGGCAGGTGGAGATACCCAATCCCGAGAAGCGGCTGCGCGCCTACCCCCATCAGCTCAGCGGGGGCCAGCGCCAGCGTATCATGATCGCGATGGCGCTCATCTGCAATCCGAGGCTGCTCATCGCGGACGAGCCGACCACGGCCCTCGACGTGACCGTGCAGGCACAGATTCTGCGGCTCATGAAGCGGCTCGTTGAGGAGCGCGGTTCCAGTCTGCTGCTCATCACCCACGACTTCGGGGTGATTGCGGAAATGGCGCAGTGGATCGTGGTCATGTACGGCGGCAATGTGGTGGAGCAGGGCCCCGCGCGGACGATTTTCTCGGCGGCGAGGCATCCCTACACGCAGGGTCTGCTCCGGGCCATCCCCTACGTGCGCCGCTCTGGGGGCAAACGCGGGGAGCGCATCTACGAAATTCCCGGCACCGTACCCATCCTCATGGGCGGCAGTCTTACGGGATGCCGCTTCAAGGACCGCTGCGATCGGGCGGACGAACGCTGCCGCAGCCAGAACCCGCCGGTGAAGGCGTGTGGGGACGGGCATCAGGTCAAATGCTGGAGAGTGTGATATGGATACGCTGCTCGATGTACAGTCGGTTTCCAAGGAATTCCTGCTCAGCAAGCATTTCCTCAAGAGCCGGTGCGAATACCTGACCGCGGTGAACGACGTGTCCCTTGGCCTGCGCCGGGGCGAATCCCTCGGCGTCGTGGGCGAAAGCGGGTCCGGCAAGACCACGCTCGGCAAGATGATCGCCATGCTGCTCCGGCCCACGCGCGGGCGTATCCTTTATGAGGGGCGGGACATCTGGAACCTGCCCGCCCGTGAGCAGAAGGCCCTGCGCAAGGACATCCAGATGATTTTTCAGGACCCCTTTTCGTCGCTTGACCCCACATGGACCGTGGAACGCATCATCGCCGAGGGGCTGGTGGTGCACGGTATGGTCCGGCGGAGCGAACGCCGCGACCGGGTGGCCGAACTCATGGCCCGCATCGGGCTTCCCGAGGACATGATGGCCCGCAAGCCGCACGAGTTCAGCGGCGGGCAGCGGCAGCGCATCGGCATCGCCCGGGCACTCGCCACGCGGCCCTCGGTGATCATCGGGGACGAGCCCGTTTCCGCGCTTGACGTCTCGGTGCAGGCGCAGGTCATCAACCTGCTCGGAGACATCAAGGAAAGCCTCGGCCTCTCCTACATCATCATTTCCCACGATCTTGCCGTGATCCAACATATGTGCGACCGAATCGCGGTCCTGTATCTCGGACAGATCGTCGAAATCGGGGAGACGGACGCCTTTTACAGCAACCCGCTCCACCCCTATTCGGAAGCACTGCTACGGTCCGTGCCCTCCTTCGAGGCCGGGCATTCCATGTTCGCCTGCGAGCTGAAGGGAGAAATCCCGAGCTTGACGGACATCGGGTCCGGCTGCTGCTTCTGCCGCCGATGTCCCTCGGCCCTGCCGGAATGCTTCACGGAACGCCCCCCGCTCAGGAAGATCAACGAACAGGCGATGGTCGCCTGCCATCTGAGGTGATCCCCCATGAAAGACTCCCTGATGTACATTGCGCGAAGGCTGACCATGCTGATCCCCGTGCTCATCGGCGTGACCATGCTCACCTTCGTCGTCACCCATGTGGTGCCGAGCGATCCCGTGTCCGTGGCTCTCGGGCCGAAGGCCACACCGGAACAGGTGGCCCTGATGCGCGAGCAATGGGGCTTGGACAAGCCCATCTACGTGCAGTATGGGCGCTATCTCGCCTCCGTGCTTCGGGGTGATCTGGGCGTATCCATGCACACCGGGCGCGCCGTCACCGAGGAGCTGGCCTCCTACATCCCCGCCACTATTGAGCTGACCACCTTCAGCATGGCGCTGGCCCTCGTGATCGGCGTCCCGCTCGGGATGCTGGCGGCGGTGCGGCGGGATACCCTCTTCGACCACGCCACGCGGTTCTTCTCGCTGATCGGGATATCCGCCCCGCCGTTCTGGCTGGCCCTGCTGATGCTGATCGTCTTCTACCTTGATCTTGAGTGGTTCCCCGGCTCGGGACGGCTGTGCCTCGACGTGCCGCCCCCGGTGAACATCACCGGCATCTACACGCTGGACAGCCTGCTTACCCTGAATTGGCCCGCCTTCAAGGACGCGGTGCACCACCTCATCCTGCCCGGCGTGTGCTTCAGCGCGCAAATTGTGGGCGTAGTCCTGCGGATGACCCGTTCGAGTACCCTTGACGTGCTCCGGCAGGATTACATCCGCACGGCCCGGGCCAAGGGCCTGCGCGACCGGCTGATCTTGTTCCGGCACATCCTGCGCAACGCACTCATCCCCGTCGTGTCGGTGTCCGGCAACCTGTACGGCCAGCTTCTCGCGGGGGCCATCCTGCTCGAAACCATCTTTTCGTGGCCGGGCCTCGGGCAGTACGCCGTCAAGTCCATCATGTATATGGATTTGCAGCCGATCATGGGCTTTACCCTCTTCGTCGCCATCCTGTACGTGCTGGTCAACCTGATGACGGACATTCTGTACGTCCTGATCGATCCCCGCATCCGTCTCAACTAAGGTGGGAACCGTCATGCACAATCGTTATGCCTTGCTTCCGACGCTCAAGCGCAACGCCCTGACCATCACGGGGCTGACCATCGTCATCGGGCTGGTCGTCTGCGCGATCTTCGCCCCTCAGATCGCCCCCTACGATCCCTTTCGGATCAGCCCGGTGGAACGGCTCCAGCCCCCGTCCTGGGCCCACCTGTGCGGCACCGACTCCCTTGGGCGGGACATCTTCTCCCGCATCCTGTACGGGGCGCGCATCTCGCTGTCGCTCGGCGTCACGGTGGTATTCTTCACCTCGGTCATTGGCTCGGTGGTGGGCGTCGTATCCGGCTATGTGGGCGGCCTGTTCGATGAAATCGTCATGCGCGTGACCGACGTATTCATGTCCGTGCCCTATCTGGTGCTGGCGGTGCTCATCGCGGCGGTGCTCGGGCCGAGCCTCGAAAACACCATGATTTCGCTGATCATCACATGGTGGCCCATGTACGCCCGACTTATCCGGGGGCAGGTGCTGCTGGTGCGCGAGGCGACCTACATCGAGGCCGCCGTGGGCGTGGGCTCGGGACGGGCGCGCATCCTTGCCACCCACGTCATCCCCAATACCCTGTCCCCCATCATCATTCAGGCTTCCCTGTCCTTCGGCAACGTGATCATGTACGCGGCGGGCCTCAGCTTCATCGGCGTGGGCGCACAGCCGCCGTCCCCGGAGTGGGGCGCCATGATCAGCGACGGCCGCAGCTTCCTTCAGGAAGCGTGGTGGTATCCCACCTTTCCCGGCCTCGTCATCCTCCTCACCGTCATCGGCTTCAATCTGCTTGGCGACGCCATCCGGGATTATCTCGATCCCCGGTTCGGGACCAAGTAGCGTCAGGTGCCCTCTTTTCTCAACGTCCAGCTCTGGAGCCTCGTATGTACAAGCTGCTTCGCTCGTTTCTGGTTCTGTCGCTGATCCTGCTCATAGGGTCCGTGGCCCTCGCCGCCGAACCCAAGGTGCTTAAGTACCGCATCTCCGAAACCGACACGCTCGATCCGGCGCAGGCGGGATCGGAAGAGTCGGCGGTGATCACCACCGCGATCTACGAGTCGCTCGTACAGGGTACGCGCGACGGCAGGCTGCTCCCCGCGCTGGCCGAATCGTGGACCGTGTCCGACGATTTCCGGACCATCACCTTCAAGCTCCGCAAGGGCGTGACCTTCCACGACGGCACCCCATTCAACGCCGAAGCCGTGAAGTACAACTGGGACCGTACCTTCAAGATTCAGAAGGTCGGCATCGGCAACATGCTCACCGCCTGCGACGCCGACAGCTTCCGGGTGGTGGACGAATACACATTTCAGGTAGTCCTGCCCAAGCCGTGGCCCCGTTTCGTGAACGACATCTCCAGCGCTGGCTACTTCATCGTCAGCCCCACCTTCATCAAGAAGCATCTTACCGCCTCCGATCCCACCGCTGAGAATTTTCTCGCCAGCCACGCCTGCGGAACGGGGCCTTTTAAGTTGGCGGAATGGCAGGATAATCAGCGCATCGTGCTTGAACGCAACGCCGAGTACTGGGGCGGCGTGCCCGACGGCAAGACCGCGCCCAAGGTGGACAAGGTGGCCTGCATCATCGTGAAGGACCCCACCACCGCCCGGCTTATGCTCGAAAAGGGCGATCTGCACGTGGTCGACCGTCTCACGCAGGAACAGCTCGGCGCGCTCAAGGGCCAGCCGGGGATCACCATCGCCCAGTATTCCGTACCACGCAGCATCTATCTCACGATGGACGTGACCAAGCCGCCCTTCGACGACCTGAACGTGCGCCGGGCCATGAGCTGCGCCATCAACTACCGTGAACTGATCACCTATGTGGAGAAGGGCACCGCCTCCCCGCAGCGCGGCATCATCCCCAAGGGTACGCCCGGGTGGCTGGACGACATCGGCTACGACTACGATCTTAAGAAGGCCAAGGCGTATCTGAAGCAGTCCAAGTACCCCAAGGGCTTCAAGACCACGCTTATCTACGCCTCCGAACGGCATCAGGAATTCGATCAGCTCGTAGTCTACCTTCAGGCCTACCTCCAGCAGATCGGCATTGATGTGAACATACAGAAGGTGACCTTCGACAACCAGATGGCCATGCACAAGAAGGGCGATTATGGCATCTCCCTCATGAGCTGGTTCTCCGAGCGCGAGGATGCGGAAAACACAGCCGGGTATCTCTACGACTTCGAGCGTTGCCCCACCGGCTGGAACGCCTCATTCTGGAACGATCCCGAAATCGAACGCCTGAAGCGGATCACCATCAGCACGCCCGACGACAATCTGCGCGTGGAAACCTTCAAGCAGATGAACCGGATCGGCGCGGAACAGGCCGTCTACGTGCCGCTGTACCAGCTCAACAAGGTGTACGCCAACAGTACTCGGGTGAAGGGCTTTTTCTACAACGTGCTCAACCGGACCCATTTCTGGAGCGTCGATCTCCAGTAACCCTTCCCAGAGGCCGGGGGTTCCCGGCCTCCCTCCACAGGAGCCGCCCATGTCCTTCCTCCGTGAAGACCTCGCGCACGGCATCGCGCGCATCCGGGCCGTGGACACCCACGCCCACCTCCTCGAACCGGAAGCGTACGGCTTTTCCGGCGACTGCGCCGAAGCCTTCGTATCCGGCCTGTACCTATGGGACGACCTGCGTTCCGCCGGATACGCGCCGGAGGAGGGGTTCCGGCGGGCCTTCGCCGCGGCCTATCCCCTGACCCGCAACACCACCTACGCGCGGGTGTTTGCCGCCGTCCTCGCGGACGTCTACGACATCCCATTCCAGCCGGACGATCCCGCCGCGCTCGACGAACTCGGCGCGCGGGCATCTCTGGCCTACGCCGATCCGGCAGGCTGGTTTTCGGTGCTGATGGAACGGTACGGGATCGAGAGCGTGTGCGTGGACCGGGGCCAGACGACCGAGTTTGAACGGGACCTGTGGTCCCGCAACCTCGGGCATCCCCTGCGGCGGCGCGCGGCGCCGGAGGCTACCCGGTTCGCCGGATTCCTGCCCGTACTCCGTATGGACCTCCTCGCCTTCGCCTTCCACCCGGCGGCGCAGGACGCCATCCGGGAGAAGTACGGGCTCGAGGTCCGCGAGCCCGACGCCTTCGACGCCTTTCTGGACGGCTCGTTTCCCGCGTTCCTCGCCGAATGGGGTGTGGTCGCGGTCAAGTCGGCGCTGGAATACCTCCACGCGGCGGACTATCTGCCCACGGATCGCGAGACCTTCCGGGCGCTCTGGAACGGGGTGCCCGATGAGGAGGGGAAACGGCGTTTCGCCGGCTACGCGCTGGACCGCGTGGCGGATGCCTGCGCACGCGCCGGGGTGCCCATGCAGCTGCATACCGGCTTCCACTGTTGCAAGACGGGCCGCAACGCCTACGCACTCCAGCTCGGTCTGCCCGCCTTTTTCGACCGTCACCCGGAGACGGGCTTTGAGTTGTTCCACGCGGCCTATCCCGACATCATGACGGCCTGCGCCGTGGTCAAGACCAAGGCCAATGTCCGCCTGAACATCAACTGGCTCCCGGCGATTTCCGAAGCCACGGCGGTGCGCTATCTCGACGAACTGCTCGACGCGGTGCCCTGCGGTAAAATCATATGGGGGTCTGACGCGGGCCTGATGGAAGAGGCCTGCATCCATGCCCGGCTGATGCGGGATATCCTCGCGGACGTCCTCGCTCGCCGCATGGAGCGGGGCGCGGACGATACGGAATCCGCCCTGTCGCTGGCCCGTCTGGTGCTGCGCGAAAATGCCCTCCGGTTCCGTCCGGAACAATCCGTTTAGCAAGAGAGTTCGCTATGTTCGTCATTCAAAAGGACCTATGCAAGTCGTGCGGCGTCTGCCGTGATCTGTGCCCCAAGAGCGCCGTATCCGACGTCGCGCCCTACGCCATCGACGCGGAACTGTGCGTGGAATGCGGCCTGTGCGCCAAGAACTGCCCGGCCAAGGCCATCGTCAGGGAGGCCATGACCGAATTTCTGGAGTGCCGCCACTGTCCCGTGCGCTGCCACATTCCTTTCGGGCAGCTCGGGGCGTGCCAGCGTTACTGCAACGACGGGGGGCGACTCGTACGCGACGCCGAGCTGGTACCCATGCCTGACGAACCGCCGTCCGCCGATCCCGGGGCCGTGGCGATCAGCCGTCCGCTGGTGACGGGCATCGGGGCGGGCACGCTGTACCCCAACCCCCGGCCCGCGCCGATCATCGTGCAGAAGCGAGTTAACGGCATCGACGTGGTCACCGCCGTGACCGAGGCCCCCCTGACCTTCTCCGGAGTCAAGGTCAAGATCGACACCGACTATTTCATCGGCAGGGAAACCGCCGTGGTACGCTACAAGGGCCACCCCGTGGGCCATGTCACCACCGAGGAATACGGCAGCAAGCTGCTTTCCATCGGAGGGGCCAACGTACTCACGGGCAAGCACGGCTGCTACGCGGCGCAGGCTGTGGTCGATCTCGCCAACAAGCGGCGCGTAACCCTCACCGTGGAGGACACCACGCTGGAATTGCAGGCGGGCCAGCCTCCGGTCATCAACGGCGTCCGCGCCGAGCGTATGCGTCCGGCCTGCGGCAGTCAGGTGGGGTCCGTGGGGGCGTACTTCAAGGGGCTGGTGGACGAGGTGATCATCCTCGACGGCGCGATCACCGGGCTCATGACCGCCCATCCCGGCAGCGAGGACCTCGACTTCCCGCCCACCGGCATCGTGCCCGTCGGCACGTGCAGCACGCCGGGACGCTATCTCGGACGGAAGGGCGATGGTTGGGGCGGCACCTCCGTCCATCATGCCAGCGAGGCCATCGCGTCCATCGATCCCGCCGTGGCGTGGCCCGGCCTGACCCTGCTCGTCACCGAGCCGAACATGGAGCGCATGGCGCTCCTCCGGCTCGACGAGCGGCTCGAACCCGTGGAAATCGAGATTCCGCAGGCCGTGCATGAGGCGATGGACAAGATTCGCCGCCGCGCCCAGCCCTCGCGGGTGACGGTGCTGTACATGGGCGGCGCGGGCGGCGGGGTCCGTTTTTCGCTGACGCCCGAATCCCCCCAGAAGGTCTGGGAGGAGGTCAACAGGGGCAACATCAGGCTGACCGTGGGCGGCGCTGACGCCTACATCTGGCCCGGCGGCGGCATCACCTACATGGTGGACGTGGAAAAGATTCCGGGCGAGCCGTTTTCTTGGAGCCCCACACCGTCCACCATCTCCCCCATCGAAATGACCATGCGGCGCGAGGTTTACGACGGCATCGGCGGCTATCAGGACGCGGTGACGGACTTTTCGCAGATCGGAACCATCAGGAGGTGACGGCATGGACGGCGAACGCACGACGATTACGCTCCGGGTCAATGGCCGGAGCCGGACGCTGATGGTGGACCCGAGCCGGACGCTGGCCTCGGTTCTGAGGGATGATCTCGGTCTGACCGGGACCAAGGAAGCCTGTGACGAAGGGGCTTGCGGTTCGTGCACGGTGCTTGTGGACGGTGTGGCCATGCCTTCCTGCATGCTGCTGGCCGTGGAGCAGGATGGAAAGAGCGTCGAAACCATCGAAGGGTTGGCACAGGAGGATCGGCTTCATCCGCTTCAGGAGGCGTGGCTGGAGGAATACGGAGCACAGTGCGGCTTCTGCTCCCCGGGGATGATCCTGTGCGCCAAGGCCCTGCTGGCCCGGAACCCGCATCCCGACCGGGCCGAAATCAAGGAGGCGCTCTCGGGCAATATCTGCATCTGCGGCAACTACGAGCACATCATCAGCGCCGTGGAGAATGCCGCACGCCGCATGGCGGGAGAAAGGACATGAACGAGCACTTGCAAGGGCTGTGCGGGCACGTGCGCCAGAAGGACGGGCTCCCGCGCGTAACCGGAGCCGCCCGTTATTACGCGGACTACCGGTTTCCGGACATGCTGCACGCGCGTATGCTGCGGAGCCCCTACCCGCAGGCCGACATTGTGGAGCTGGACGCAAGCGGAGCCGAATCGCTTCCCGGCGTCCATCTGGTCATGACCCACGCCAACTTTCCCACCGTGTTCCGCAAGACGGTCCACTATGTGGGCGAACACGTCGCCGCCGTGGTTGCGGACACGCCCGAAATCGCAGATGAGGCGCTGGGACGCATCCGGGTCCGCTATGCCGAAAAGCCTTTCGTGACGAGCCTGCGCGACGCTATGCGCCCCGACGCCCCCGAAGTCTTCGAGGGCGAGTCCAACCTGCACGACTGGGAACACCATTTCTATTTCAGCGGGCGCGATCCCGAGACGGGGATGTACGCGAACAAGGAGCCGCACGATTTCCACGGATTCGGGGACGCGGACAAGGGGCTGGCCGAGGCCGACCTCGTGGTCGAGGAAAAGGGGCTGTACTACGCCTACTGCAAATCACCCGCGATGGAGCCGCGCGGCTGCACGATCACATGGGCCGACGGCAGGCTGACCGTGTATACCCACTCGCAGGGCCTGCACCACGACCGGCACAACTTCGCCAGGGCGCTCGACCTGCCCGTGAGTGCGGTCAATTATGTGGCGGCCTTTGCCGGAGCCAGTTTCGGGGCCAAGAACCCCAACGTGCTGGACCAGAACAAGGCGTCGCACTACCTGCTTGTGGCCGGATTCGCGGCGTTGCGACTACGTCGCACGGTGCGCTGCGCCTATTCCCGTGAGGAGGAAATGCTGTGCGGCTGGTCGCGCGGCAGCCTCGCCGATGTACGCCTCGGCTTCAGGAAGGACGGCACGCTGACTACCGTGGACTACGAGCATTGGCAGGAGCTCGGCGTCGGCGGGGACAAATGGCCCACGAAAAACGCTCTGCTCGCCACGGGTTCCGTGCTGTATTCCCGTAATTGCAAGCATATGCGCGGCAAAATTCATTACGTGTGGACAAACCGCTTTCTCTCCGCCGGGTGGCAGGGCTACGGCGCGCCGGAAGGGCATTACGGCATGGAAATTGCAATGGACAGCGCAGCCTACGTCCTCGGCATAGACCCAGTGGAACTGCGTAGGAAAAATTGCATGCGCGCCGGGGACATCGACACCGGCTGGGACCCGCTCGACTACAAGTCCTGTTTCATTTCCTCCAGCGGCATCCCGGAATGCCTCGACGCCGGGGCCGAACATCTGGACTGGCGCCGCCGCTGGAAGCATCCCTCCGAAAAAACGGGCCGCTACCGGCAGGGGCTCGGCGTGGCCATCTTCACAATGGGCGCGGGCCGTCCCGGCCCCGGCAACTCCAGCGAGGCCACGGTCAAGATTTTCCCGGACGGTTCCGCCGCGCTGGTCTGCGCCGTAGCCGACGTGGGGCAGGGACAGCATACTGTGCAGTGCCAGATTGCCGCCAGAGTACTCGGCATTCCGTATGCGAAGGTCGGCCTCGTATGTCACGATACCGACTCCACGCCCTTCGCCACATTGGTCGCGAACAGTTGCGGTACGTGGATTCAGGGCTGGGCCACCTACGAGGCTGCGCTGGACGCCCGGAGGCAGCTTCTCGGCATGGCGGCGGCGAAACTCGGCGTCGCCCCGGAACGGCTCACCGTCGAGGACGGACGCATCCGGGTGCTCGACGATCCCGCAAAGGAACTCGCGTTCGCGGAGGCCTTCGGACCGTGCGACAAGTATGGCGGCGTTCACGAGATTGTGGGGCACTACCGCAACGACTCGCCGCACGAGCGCTGCATCCGGGACGGCAACCCCGCCCACCTGTACATTCCCAAGGAGAAGGGGGCGCAGTTCGTGTCCCTGACCGTGGATACCAAAACCGGCATGCTCTCCGACGTGCTCGTTGTCAACGCCCAGAACGTGGGCTTCGCCCTGAATCCCAAGATTGTGGAAGGGCAGTTCCTCACGTCCCGGCACGGCATCGAGAATGCCGCGCTCGGCAACGACTGCATTACGGACCGGCGGCACGGCTGGCTGCTGACGCCCAACTTTGTGGACTACCGCCCGGCGACCATGCTCGACGGCGACGTGGTCCCGATCATTATCGAGAAACCCGGCGATCCCACGCACCCCTTTGGGGCTACCGCCTGCGGGGAGGGGGCAGCCTGCCCAAGCATGGCGGCGTTCTCCAACGCCATCTACAACGCCATCGGCGTGCGGGTGCGGGAAACGCCGTTCACGCCGGAACGGCTGCTCAAGGCGCTGGGCGCCGTTAGGAGCGAAAGAACATGAAGTCCTTCACGCACATCAATGCCGAAAGTCTCGGCCACGCCGTTGCGGTGCTGGGTGAACTCGGGGAACGCTGCCGCGTCAATGCGGGAGGCTCCGATTTGCTCGGATGCCTCAAGGATCGGTTGTGGACCGAGTACCCGACTCACATACTCAACCTCAAGACCATCCCCGGCCTCGACGCCATTGAGGAAAAGGACGGCTTGCTGTCCATCGGCGCACTGGCGACCCTGACCCGGGTGGCGGAGTCGCCGCTTGTGCGCGGTCGCTGGACCGCGCTGGCCGAGGCGGCGGGGCGTACGGCCTCCCCTCTTTTGCGGAACATCGGGACCCTCGGCGGCAACATCTGCCAGGAAAACCGCTGCTGGTATTACCGTTACCCGGACAAGCTCGGCGGGCGCATCGTCTGCGCTCGCAAGGGCGGCGGGACCTGCTACGCCGTGGCCGGGGACCACCGTTTCCACTCCATCTTCGGAGCCGTAAACCGGTGCGTCGCCGTGAACCCGAGCGACACGGCCCCCGCGCTGGCTGCGCTCAATGCGACGATCCGCACGACCCGGAGGGACATTCCCGTCGGGAATTTCTTCGCCGCCGACCGGGGGGCCGGGTCCACCGTGCTTGACCGCGACGAACTGGTCGTCGCCGTGCGCGTGCCCGTCCCCGCGCCGGGAACCCGCAGTGCTTTCGGCAAGATCGCTTTGCGCCGGAGCATCGACTTCGCCATCGTCAACGGTGCGGTCGCCGTCACGCTGGAGGACGGCGTGGTCACGGCGGCGCGCATCTGCCTGAACGCGGTCCACAACGTGCCCCATAGGGCGCAGGAAGCCGAGGAACGGCTGATCGGCGGCCCGCTGGACGAGGTGCGGGCGGTTGAGGCGGGCGAAGCCGCCGTACGCGGCGCGAAGCCCTTGTTGCAGAACCGATACAAGATCAATCTTGCCCGAACCCTCGTCGCCGATGTTCTGCGCCGGTGCATGGGGTAACTGTTCCCGGCCTTCCCCCCGACCGACCCGGGAACGGCGGAGCTCCGGCAGGGGCTCCGCCTCCTTTTGGGGCGTGTGCCGTCCCGGTAAACGATAGGGAGCGCGTTTCGCGGAACCCGGAAGGCAACGAACTCCTTCGGCATGGAACAGGGAAACGTCTTGAAAAGGCGTGTCTGCTCATCGCGCTGTGACGGGGTATTGATCCCATCCGCCGACGTCTTTGGGGAAGATCATACTCCGTCCTGGAGGAGGTGAGGAGGAGCGACGGGAAGGCGGCGCGCAAAAAAAGACGACCCGAAGGCCGTGCGGTTTGCACCCGGGGGATGGGGCGGAAGGGAGCATCCTCGGAACTTTTTTCCGGTCAGGCGCGGACGGGCAGGCGGGGAGGAGATGCCCGCCAGCCCTGCGCGCCCAGCCAACGCCGTCTACCCTGTATCACGACGCGCAGGCCGTGGAGGATGCCCCGCGCCATGAGTGGCAGGGCCACCTCTCGGACGTGTTCGAAGGATTGTTCGATGGTTTCGGGGGAGAGGCGTCCCACTTCAAGGGTGACGGGCAGTGATTCGATGTCGCAGCCGGGCCGGAGACGTCCCGCGAGTATTCGGCGAACTTGGGGCGCGTCCACAAAGGAGGCGTTGCACAGCCGGGTGGCCAGCGCGTCGGCCTGCGCCGAGGTCGCTGCGAACGCGGTCACGGCGTCGGCGATGCCCTGCGTCAAGCCGCGCCCACCGAGTCCGCTGGTCGCGACGCCCCGCGCCGCGTGGCGTTCGGACACGGTGAGAATTTCATCCACGGCCCCGGCTTCAAGCGCGGGCAGCAGCCCCACGACGGCGGAGGCCCCGCGCCGCAGGTACAGGGCGATGTCCCCGCCGTTGTTGGCGAGGACCTTGGCGGGGCGTCCGGCGTCGAGCAGGGCGGCCGCCGTTTCGGTCAGGTCGTCCGCGATGGCCCCGGCCACGGCGGACATGGGGGTCATCGTCCCGTGCCCGGCGTCGCGCGCAGCCCGCCACATGACGAGGCCGACGCCGTACAGGGTTCTGGGGTCGGTTTCGGGCCACGGCTTACGCAGGGACGGCTGGGACACGATGTCCCGCAGCAGCCCGTCCACGCGGGAGGCCGCCCGCAGGCAGGCTTTGGGATTCGGGGACGCGCCTTCCCATGCCGCGAGGGTCATGGAAACGGGGCCCCGTTCGATGCGGACCTGTCCGGAGGGTGTGACGAATGCGCCGTACTGCATGGCGGCCTCCTGCGAGATGGTCAGATTTTCAGGATGAGGATTTCCGTGACTCCGGGTTCCGTATTGCGGAAGCCGTGCGGGGCCAGCGGAGGGATGTTCAAGCACATGCCCGCGTCGAGGATGCTTTCCTCGCCGTCCACGGTGATGGCGATCCGGCCCGACTTGCAATAGATGAAGTGTTCGTCCTCGTGGGACTGGATGGCGATGCCGCCTTTCGCGAAGAAGCGGATGTAGTTGACGGTGTAGGGGACACCCTTACGCTCGCTCTTGGCGAGACTGAAGATGTCGGCCTTGCTGAGGCTTGCGGAGGGGGTGAGCGGTTTGGCGTCGAGGCGTTGGGCGCGGTTCATGGCGTGGCTCCGGGTTGAGGGTGGTCCCGCCGGGGCGGGTGTGTTTCGACATATGCTGCTGCGAATTTCGGTGCGGCGTTCTTCAGAAGGTCCGGCGGACGATTTCGCCGCCGATCAAGGTCAGGTCTACATGCGTGTCGGGAATCGTTTCAGGGTCGACGGTATAGATGTCCCGGTCGAGAGCCACCACGTCCGCGAGCAGGCCCGGTTCGATCCGGCCCTTGCGGTCTTCCTCGAAGGAGAACCATGCGTTGTCGCGCGTGAAGAGGCGCACGGCCTGATCCACCGTGATCCGTTCCTGCGGATTGTTGATCGCCCCGGTCTTGCGTTCGTGCCGGACCACGGCGTTCCAGATGCCCATGAGCGGGTGGGGAGGCGTGGCGCGGCAGTCCGATCCGCCGCCGAGCCGGAGCCCAAGCCGCAGCAGGGTGTTGAAGGGATAGACCCACGGCAACTTGGCCTTGCCGTAAACCACGGCGGCGGTCCCGAAGTAGTGCATCAGGTTGGGCTGCGTGGCCAGCGGGATGTTGTTCTCCAGGTAGCGGCGTTGCAGTGCGGGTGTAGACAGGCCCCCGTGCTCGATGCGGTTGCGGTGCGGGTTGTCCTTGCCCGACAGGACGTAGCCGTCGAGAGTCACGTCGATGGCCCGGTCGCCTTGTGCGTGCGCCGCGACCTGCCAGCCGAGTTCGTTCAATTCGCGGATCATTTCCCGGAGTCGGTCCGGAGGCCAGATCAGCCGGTCGTCCGTAGGCGTGCCGTCCTCCCCGTAGACGGCGGCCTTGCCGAGCGCGAACGCGCCGTCGATGAACAGCTTGGCACAGCCCACACGCAGCCGGTCGTCCCCGAAGCCCGTGGCAAAGCCGAGCCGCCGGATGTCTTCCATATGCTCGGGCTTGTTGATGGTGAACATGACGTAGGCGCGCTGCTTCCAGCGCCCGGCTCGCGTCGCGATCTGGTAGGAGCGGAACAGTTCGGGGTTGGGAATGTCCGCCACGCCGCCCGCCTCGTGCACGCTGGTCACGCCGTGTTCGGTCAGTTCCTCGCCGACCAGTTCCAGTGCGCGGATGCGGTCCTCCATCGTCCATGGCGGGAGCCTGTCGATGAGCAGGTGTACGGCGGTTTCGGACAGGAAGCCGTTGGGCCGTCCGTCCGTGCGCTCGATGTGCCCGCCCTGGGGATCGGGCGTGTCCGCCGTGATCCCCGCCGCCGCGAGGCCGAGGGTATTGGTGGACAGGGCGTGGATGGTCGGCAGGAACACCGGGTTGTCCGGGGCAACGGCGTCCAGCTCATCCCGGTGGATTTTGCGGTTTTCCCGGAGCAGGGCTGGCTTGTATTCCGAGCAGAGGACCCATTCCCCCTTGGGCAGGGAGCGCGCCGCCGCGCGGATGTTGTCGAGAATCTGATTCACGGACCGGATGGCCTTGGAGCCGCAGTCCACCTTCAGCTTGTCCATGCCGTAGAGCAGGGGGTGCATGTGCGAGTCGATGAACCCCGGCAGCACGAGGCGGCCTTCGAGGTCTACGGTTTCAACGCCCGGAGCGGCGAGCGCGGCGATTTCGTCGGCACGGCCCACAGCGGCGATGCGGCCGTCCTTCACGGCGAACGCTTCGGCTACGGTTCCCGCGTCATCCAGCGTGACGATCCGGCCGTTGGTGAGGATGCGGTCAACGGACAGGTTGGTTTTCATAGATTTTCCTTTGCCGTGCGGCGGGCTCCGGTCAGGACACTTCCACGTCCATGATCATTTCGAAGGGGATGTTGTGGGCGAGTTCCGAAACGCCGAAGCTGGCCCGGGAATGGGTGCCGATTTCTTTGCCGAACACGTCGATGAGCAGATCGGACGCTCCGTTGGTCACTCGGGACAGATCGGTGAATCCGGGTACGCACTGCACATAGCCGATCCCCCGGAGGAACTGGCGGACGTTGTCGAGATCGCCCACAAAATGCTTGAGGATGGAAAGCATGTGGATGCCCGCGACCCGTCCGGCGGCGTAGCCCTGATCCGCGTCGAGATCGCGACCGAGCTTGCCGAGGTAGGGGTAGCCCGTGCCGTCCCACGGGCCGACGCCGCCAAGGTAGAGGATGTTTCCGGATTGGCGGGCACGGACGAGGTTCTTGGACTTCATAGGCTTGAAAGCGGGAATGACAATGCCGAGTTCCTTTGCGCGTTCTTCGATCTTCATGGTGCGACTCCTGCAAAAAAGATATTGTCCCCAAAGCTGCAAGCTCCGTACCATGCCTGTTTTTTGTAACTCAATGAAATGACGTTTTTTTTATTGACAGGTCCGGCCTGTGACGCTAGAATTTTCCTATATCTGGAATATTCTTGAAACAGGAACGGATTCTGGAAAAACCTTCCGCACGAGGTCCCCCATGAGCCGCAGGCCCCTTTCGCACCTTGCATCTCTTCTTGCCGTCATCCTTGATGAACTTGGTGACGCCCGCACCGTTCGGAGCCTCGCGGACGCGGTGGAGCGTCCCCGACAGGATGTGGAGGCTGCCCTCCGCGAACTGGAGAAAACGGGCGTCGCCCTGTGCGTCCCCGGCGGCGTGCGCTGGCGCATCGCCAAAGAACATCTGCTCCTCACCGACATCGAGGACTGCCGGAGGGAGATCGAGAGTAACGGCGATTCCCCGCTGGAGCGGGCGTTCGCCCAGTTCCGGCGGCACCGGCTCCTCGACGGGGCCGAGCAGATGCTGGCGCTCGTCGAGCGGGTGTTGTCGGCTTCCGGGGACTCCGGGGCCGCCGTACTGCTCGACCTGTGCGTCGCCGAACTCGGAAAATGGTCTACCGAGGGCCGTACGGCGGAGCAGATACGCCGGTATCCTAATCTGGTGCTCACCATTCAGGGCATGGCCCTGTATCTTCCCAAATGCATCGACCGCGCCCGTCAGCTCGAACCCGTGGCCCGCGAAGCCGCAACCCTCTCCGGCGATACCCGTGCCCTCGCTCTGTTGGACCTTGTTGGCGGGTGCTTCGGCAACGTCGCGCCCCGTCACGATCCCGCAGCTTCCCATGCCATGCTCACCCGGGGCATCAAGGCCATCCAGAAGCTCGGGGATGCGGACATCACCGCCCGCGCCGCCAACTTCCTCGGGCTGCTGCACTATCTGCAAGGAGATTTCGAACAGGTTCTGGTGCATTTCGAGATCGCCCGACAGTACCCGCAGATGTGGAAAAGCCGCTATTTTACGGAACAGTCTTCCATCTACACGAGCACGGCGGCCATGTACCTCGGGCGCTTCCCGCTGGCTCTCGGCATCCTCGAATCTTCCCGCCCGGAGCGGAGCGCGCGCGACAAGGCGCCCGTCGCTGCGTGGTGGCGCATGCAGATGGCGATGGTGCTTTTGTACATGGGGCGCCTCGAAGACGCGCTGGAACACCTCGATTTCGTGATCTGCTCGGCTTCCTATGAAGCCCAGAGTCGCATCGTGGTCTGGGCGTTCCGGGGGCTGGCCTATTACCATTATCTGCACGGGCGGATCGGCGCGTCTTACCGCGTCCTGCGGAACGCGATCCGCACGGGGCACCGCTACCACATCCATCGGCCCATTTCCTTTTACCCATGGATGCTGGACCTGTTGTACGCCTACGAACGCGCGGGGTTCGAGCCCATTCCCGGCAACGAGCTGGAACGCGAACTGGAGGGTATCTTCACCGGACCGAACCGGCAGATGCACGGTGCGGCCCTGCGTATCCGGGCGCTTCAGCAGCGGGAGCGGGGGGAAGGCCCGGAAACGGTGCTGCAAACCCAGCAGCGCAGCCTCGACTTGTTCGAAAAGGTGGGCAACGCCTTTGAGGCCGCACATGTTCGTCTCGACATGGCGGATACGCTGGACGTCATGGGACGCCACGAGCACGCCGGGGAATGCCGCAAGACCGCGCACGAGGTTATCCTGAGCTGGCAGCAAGGGTCCTTCATCGGCCCGCAGCAGGGGACCGAGAGAGAGGAGGGGTCCGGGGTTGTGGAACGCTGCGTCGCCGCGCTGGAGGCGCTCCCGAATTGCGAAACCCTCGACGCGCACCTGACCCGGCTTACCCGCGTGGCCCAGAAGGAGCTGGGCGCGGAGCGTGTGACCCTGTACCGTCTCGATCCCCCGGATCGCCTTGTCTGCCGCGCGGACAGCAACAACGACCATCCCGGCAACGGCCTGCCCGACGAGAAACGGCGGTGGCTTCTTCTCAACCTGCAGGGCCGGCAGCCCGTGGGCGAGGAACAGCGGGAGTGGTGCATTCCGCTTCGTGTACGCGAGGGCGAGCGTTGGCTGCTCCATTTCGACAACACGTACGCGCTCGGCTACTTCACCAAGTTGTCGCCGGTGGAGCGCAACAAGCTGTCCTTTCTGTTTTCGATGGAACTGCGGATGGCGATCCGGCTGTACGCCCTGCGTCAGCAGGACATCGTGGAGAGCCAGGGCCGCCTTCAGGCCACGCAGCAGCACGACGGAGCCGAGGCCACCCTGTACTACGGCGAATCTATGCAGGAACTGCTGGAGCAAGCCCGGCAGGCGGCGGCGACCGACGCGACCATTCTTATCCTCGGGGAGACTGGAGTGGGCAAGGAGCACCTCGCCCGCCGCGTGCATGCCCTGAGCGGACGCCCCGGCCTGTTCGTGCCGGTGCACCCCGCGAGTACCCCGGAAAGCCTGTTCGAGAGCGAATTTTTCGGACATGAGAAGGGCGCGTTCACCGGAGCGATCAAGCAGAAGGCCGGGTTCTTCGAGCTGGCGGATCAGGGGACGCTGTTCATCGACGAAGTGGGGGACATCCCCATGTCCATCCAGACCAAGCTCATCCGCGTGTTGCAGGAGAAAACCTTTTTCCGCGTCGGAGGCACCCGGAGCATCCACTCCAACTTCCGCCTTGCGGCGGCGACCAACCGGAATCTGTGGAAGGAGGTTCGGGAGGGCCGCTTCCGCGAAGACCTCTATTACCGCATCTCGGTCATTCCGTTCACACTTCCGCCGCTCCGGGAACGGCCCTACGACATCCCGGTGCTTGCCCGGATGTTCGTGGACTACTTCTCCAAGCGCTATCAGCGGCCCGACGTGGCACTGACGCCCGAGGACCTCCACCGTCTCCAGAGCTATCCGTGGCCCGGCAACGTGCGCGAGATGAAAAGCGTCATTGAGCGGGCCGTCATCCTCAGCACACAGGGGCATCTGGATTTCGCCCTGCCGCGCCGTCAGGAACCGTCCGCGATAGAAACATCCGCCCCCGTGCCTCTATTGACGAATGACCTTCCCACGCTGGAGGAATTGAAGCGGCGCTACATCCGGCACGTTCTCACGCTCACGCAGGGAAGGATATGCGGCCCGGACGGCGCGGAAACCCTGCTGGGCATGAAGCGCTCGACCCTGTACGCCAAACTGCACGAGTACGGCCTCGCCAACGAGAAAAAATGGAAGGCGTGAGCCGGGGGCAGCAACGGGAAACGGGAGCCCCCTCTGGGTGCAGGTGGGCGGGAACGGAACGCCGGGATTCGGGCACAAAAAAGCGGAGCTGGGCTCCGCTTTTCTGTCCGTGGAGGACGGGATTATTTCTGTGCGGGTTCGAAGGCTTCCTCGAACGTCCCTTCCTCGTCCGTTTCCTCTTCGGGGACGAAGAGGAGGGGCCGGTCGGTGGTGCCGAGCAGCATGTATTGCATCTGGCGCGGGGTCACGGCGGCGAGTTCTCTGGCCCGGCTGAAGTAGAAGGCCGAGCCGAGGGCTACCCAGACGAGCAGCATGACCCACGATTCGAAGCCGATGGCGGCGGGGGAGCCGGGTACGGCGAGCAGCAGGAAGCAGGCGACGGAGGTGGCCGCGCCCACGACGGCGACGGGCTTGCTCCACCACGGGGCCTCGTAGCGTCCGGCGTACTTGTAGGCGACCATGCAGGTGGAAAGGTAGGCGAGGGCGGTGCCCATAGCCGACATGTCGACGATCCAGTTCAGGGCGGAGCGTCCGAACCACGGCGCGATGAGGGTCAGGGCGAGGGTGAACAGGACGGCGTTGGTCGGGGTGCCGTATTTGGGGTGCACCTTCAGGAACCACGGGTGCAGGAACTTGCCGCGGCCCATGCTGAACAGCAGGCGCGTGGTGGCCATGAAGAAGCCGTTCATGCCGGTGAGGATGCCCGCGAGCACCGGCACGGCGAGGATGAGGCCGCCGAAGCGCCCGAAGGCCATGTCCGCGACCGCGCCCGTGGCCCAGGTGTGGTTCTGGCCGAGCAAATCCTTATAAGGAATGATGACCGCCACGGAGATGAGGACGAGGGCGTACAGGCTCGCGCCGCAGACGATGGAGTTGATCATCAGGCGGCGGGACTTTTCGGGCGGGAAGTCGAATTCTTCGGCGGTCTGCGGGATGGTGTCGAAGCCCACGAACAGCCACGGGGTGATCGCCACGATGGAGACGATGCAGGCCCACCACGGGCGATTTTCCGCGAACAGCGGGAACAGGTTTTCGAGGCCCGCCGTACCGGTCGAGAAGGAACCCACCGTCAGGATGAGCACGCCCGCCACGAGGGCGAAGGCAAGGATCAGCTGGAGGCTGCTGGCGAAGTCCATGCCCCGATAGTTCATGTAGCCGAAGAACAGGAACGAGGCGGTCATCATGGCGAGTTCGCCCGCGTACACGTCCCATCCGGCGACGGTGTACAGGTAGCCCACGTCGAATACGCCGGGGAGCAGGGCGCGGCTCAGGAGCGCGAGGGCGGTCCCGTTGGCGGCGATGACGCACAGGTAGCCGAGGATGAGCGCCCAGCCGCAGATGAAGGCCCACGCCTTGCCGAATCCCACGTAGGCGTAGGTGAACGCGCCGCCCGCCACGGGGTAGGCCTTGACGAGGGTGCTGTAGCTCAGGGCCACGAAACAGAGCAGGCCCCCGCCGATCACGAAGGCGAGGATGCTCCCGAGGGGACCGGCCTCGGGGAGGAAACGGGTGCCTGGGAGCACGAAGCAGCCCCAGCCGATGATGGCGCCGACGGCCAGCGCCCAGACTTCCGCCGGGGACATCGTTTTTTTCAGTTCAGCGCGCCCGCCGTCGGCGGGAGAGTCGTTCTCATGCATGACGGTCTTCCTTATCAGCGTAATGGTCAACGTATGATGAATGCGTGACAGTGTGCCTTAACCGTAATGGACGTCTCCTTATCCATGCGGCATGTGAAGCAAAGAGCATTCCAACGGCTCACGTCGCATGCTGGAACGCCGTAAAACGGATGCAATGCGCCGATATGGGTTCTTTTTTCCGTTATGGAACAGTTTATCGCACTGTTATACAAATGGGACACAAATGTCCCGCATTCCGTGCGGCGGAGACCGCGAAGCCTTGCGCGTCAAGGCAATGCGGTAAAAGGGGATGAAGAGACATTTTTGTCCCATCGGGCATTTTTGTCCCGTTATCCATTCAGAATCATTCTTGAATTATCATACGACTGTCGACATTGACGCTTGCTGAACCAGCCGATTTCGGTTTGTTGTATGGGTTTGTGAAGAAAAGAGCCGTATCTGTGCTGGCGACATGCGACACCGACGCAACACGAAAAAAAGAGGGACGCAGCCGTTTTTTTGTCGCCCTGCATGGTTTTTGCGGACGCAACAGTCCGCATTGCAGTGGGGAGGGGGGAAAACAGTATGCGGCCATCAAGCATGGAGCCCGAGTTTTTCCGGCGTTCACCCCATCCCGCGCCCGCGCCCGCCGTTTCCGAGGTATTACTGCGTCAACGCGCAGTCCAATCCTTCATCCCGCGCCCGCCGTTTCCGGAGAGACGGGAATCCCGAATGCGTTTCCCCCGTTCCGCGCCCACGGGAACCATCGCCGGATTCGATGCTGCAAACGTCTTGGGGAGGGAGGGGCCGGAGGGGAGGCCCTTCTCCGGAAGGGCCCCTTCTTTCCCCAGCTTTCACTCTCACGGCGGATGCGTACGAAGCGTCGCCGTCCGCTCCCCGGCTTTGTCCCAATGGCGGACTATACAAAACAGCCGGGGCGGAGTAGGGAAGCGGCATGTTTTCGGGACGCGATTCCCGGTGTGAGGAGGATTTTTATGGTACGGATTCCTGTTTTGGCGATTCACGGCGGCGCGGGCACCATCAACCGCGCGGCCCTTTCCCCCGAGGCGGAACGCGGCTACCGCGACGCGCTGCGGGCTATTCTGGAAAAAGGCCGCGAGGCGCTCGCGGACGGGGCTTCGGCCCTCGATGCGGTGACGCTGGCGGTGTCCATGCTTGAGGACTGTCCGCTGTTCAACGCCGGACGCGGCGCCGTCTACACCAGCGCCGAGACCCACGAGCTTGACGCCGCGATCATGGACGGGGAGACCCTGCGGACCGGCGCGCTCTCCTGCGTCCACGGCGTGAAGAACCCGATCAGGGCCGCCCGCGTGGTGATGGAACAGTCCCCGCATGTGCTGATGACCGGCGACGGCGCGATGGCCTTCCTCCGCGCGCGGGGTGTGGAATTCATGCCCGACGCCTATTTCGATACGGAACAGCGGCTCGAACAGCTCCGGCTGGCGCAGGCCGTCCGGCCCGACGCGATGGTGCTCGACCATGACGGCGCGGCGGCGGGCAAGATGGGCTTCGCGGGCAACCCGCTGGACGAAAAGACCAAGATGGGCACGGTCGGCGCGGTGGCGATGGACGCGCAGGGACGTCTCGCCGCCGCGACCTCTACGGGCGGAATGACCAACAAGCTC
>PPYF01653970.1_pt1 | contig 28027 bp, 32 predicted proteins | sample 1559871 | NCBI WGS metagenome assembly PPYF01 (sample SAMN08240021, study PRJNA423297) | Human gut metagenome, whole genome shotgun sequencing project.
CAGGAGGAGTATGTAAATAAGATATTGCATAATACAGAACGTTTATCTGGGCTTGTCAGTAATATTCTTCTGCTTTCAAAGATTGAAAATCAGGTAATTCCGGCGAAAAGAGAAAGGTTTCCATTGGATGAACAAATCCGACAGGCAATTGTTGCGCTGGAAACAAAGTGGTCAGAAAAGAAAATTGAGCTGGAGGCGGATCTGGAACAGGTTTCGTACATAGGAAATGAGGCATTGCTGTTACACATATGGATTAATCTGATTGATAATGCAATTAAGTTTAATCCAGTTGGTGGGAAAATTCTGGTACGCTTAAAGGCATCGGAACAGAATATACTTGTTGCTGTTTCGGATAGTGGATGTGGAATTTCCCAAGTAGATAGAAAACGAATTTTTGATAAATTCTATCAGGCTGATTCCTCACGAAAGGGAGAGGGAAATGGCTTAGGTTTGGCACTGGCTTATCGGATTGCAGCTGTTCATAACGGTTATATTGAAGCAGAGAATGGTGCACAGGGTGGGGCTAAGTTTACGGTTGTATTGCCTGTATTGCAGAAAAATGGAGAATAAGGAAAGCGCTTTTAACAGAATGGGGTGGAATGAACCTGCTGTTAGAGGCGTTTTTTATTTGTTAATAATTGTTGAGGTTCAGTTGATTTTATGTTGTAAATCGGGCGGTATTCTATGAAAAGAGAAGCGGGAGATATTCTTCGCAGAAATAACAGACAGATTCAAAAAATAGGGTCGCTTTTTGGGAGAAGATAATATGAACGGATTGGTGAGGTGTATAGCTTATTTGGCTGTAGTAGGAATCGTATTTTTTTTACTTGGACGTGCTTTACCCCCTAAATGGTTTCGATATGATGCTGTACCCTTTCAATCGTTTTACTTTGAAAAGAGTGGGACATTCTATAAAACATTTGGTGTTCAAAAGTGGAAGGATAAATTTCCAGATATGAGTATTATTTTACCAGCTTTACTCCCTTCTAAAAAACTGCCCAAGAAGAAGAGTGTAGAACAGATCGAATTAATGCTGCAGGAAACCTGCATTGCGGAACTGATACACAGTTTGCTTTGTGTGGCTGGATTTGGCTGTATTTTTCTTTGGCAGGGGGGATTATTATCTCGATTTTATATATGCAGGGAAATATTCCCTATAACATGATTCAGCGTTATAACCGACCGAAGCTGGTACGGATACTGAAGAATCTGCAAGAAAAAGGCAGGGAAAACAGGAAAGAGGGGCAGAAAATCACAAATGAAAAATGTTCTGATATTGAGCTGCAGTACGGGGCAAGGACATAACTCCTGTGCTCAAGCAGTAAAAGAGTATTTTGGTATTCAGGGAGTAAAGTGTGAGATTTTGGATGCACTCACATTTGTCGGAAAAAAGTTTGCCAGATTTATGGCATGGGGTCATAGTTTCATGTATCGATATTTGCCGGGGTTATTTCGATGGGGATATCGCTATAGTCAAAATCATCCGGGTATTTTGAAAGAAGGATCTGTAATTTATAGAATATTGACTACAGGTGCGAAGCAGATGCGTGAGTATTTAATACGAGAACAGATCGATACAGTTATCTGCACTCATAGCTTTGCAGCTATGATACTGACCCATATGCAGAAAAAAGAACCACTGCCGCTTAGAACAGCATTTATTGTTACGGATTATACTTGTTATCCTGGCATGGAAGCAATTGATGTTCAACGCTATTTTATTCCTTCAGATTGTCTGATGGAAGAATTTTCTCGTTATGGTATTCCAAGAGAGCGAATGATTGCAGCAGGAATACCGGTATGTCAGAGTTTTCACAAATGTATTGAAAAGGAAGATGCCAAGCGACTTTTAAATATTCATGTAGACAACAAGCATCTGCTTATGATGTGTGGCAGCATGGGATGTGGACCAATGGAAAAATTATTAAAGCATATAGCGGCTCATTTGCCGAAACAAACGGAAGTGTCGGTAATTTGCGGAACCAACCAGCTTCTTCAAAGAAAGTTGAAGCGTATATACAGAAAACTGGAAAATATACATATCATCGGTTATACAAATCAAATGTCTCTTTATATGGATTCGGCAGATATTTGTTTGACAAAGCCTGGAGGAATTAGTGTAACAGAGGCTGCACTCAAACATTTGCCCATGGCATTTGTGAATGCAGTTGCGGGTTGTGAGCAGTATAATACAGAATTTTTTGTAAACATGGGAGCTGCTGTTACAGACCATACTTTGAGAGGTTTGGCACAGAAAAGTCTATATCTTCTGAATGCCACAGATAAACGGAAACAAATGGAATGTGTATTGGAACGTTATTGTCGGAACAATGGAGCAGAGATGGTATTTATGGAGATGTCTGGAGGAAAAGATGATGCAACAAGATATTATAGACTACCGGAAATTTCGGTGGAACAAATTAAATACGCCAGAATTTGAACATTTAAAATACCTATTTTTCTGGCCTGTTTTTGGCGTGCTATTTCTATTTGTTGAACGTATCTGGATTAGAGAGAGTTATATTTCGGTTCATTGTTCTTTAGATAATTGGATACCTTTTTGTGAGTATTTTCTAATACCATACCTGTTTTGGTTTTTATTTTTGGTGGGGATACATCTTTACACCTTGCTATATGATACAGAGTCATTCAAGAAACTGATGCAGTTTATTATTTTGTCTTATTCGGCAGCAATATTAATTTATATGATATTCCCGAATTGCCAGGAATTAAGACCGCTTACCTTTGAAAGGGATAATGTGTTTACGCGATTTCTGGAAGGATTTTATCAATTTGATACAAATACCAATGTCTGTCCATCCATTCATGTAATTGGTTCAGTTGCTGTAATGCTCTGCGCCTGGAACAGTAAGCACTTTAGCACAATGAAGTGGCGTATCACTTTTAGCATAGTGGCTCTGCTAATCTCAGTATCTACTGTCTTTTTAAAACAACATTCAGTGCTGGATGTTGTGGCGGCTGTTCCGATTTGTGTAGCATCATGGGCAGTTGTGCGTCACAAGAGAGACAAAAGTAGTAAATGAAAGGAAGAACGCTGCGGTGAAATACAACTTGAAATATAGGAATTACAAAAAAGAGGATAAAAGGAATTACTGCGTCTGCTGAGAGAAAAGAGAAAGTATGTGGACTTTTTTGAAGATGAGAAGTATGCAGAAAAATATACTAAGATGGCGCTTTCAGAATTTTTAGGAACGTGTACATACAAAAAGGTAGCTGTAGCAGGCGAAAAAATTATTGGCGCAGTGATTGGGATGAAGAAGGATAGAACTCCAATTTTGCTTAAACTAAAGAGAAAACTATGTTGCCTGCATTTGAAAATCAAAAGGAAAAACAGGGAAGCGTTAAGGTGTTTCTCTATGATTGAGGACATGGAAGAAGATCTGATAAAAAGTGGTCATGTAAGTCAGAAAAATCTTTTGGCTCTATTTCTGATAGATAAAAAATATGGAAAAACAGAAATATGGCAAAATCTTCTGGAGGAATGGGAAAAGAAGATAGATGAATCGCCTGAAAAGGTTATATATGCGTTTGCATGTAGTAAGTCAGAGCAACAATTTTTGGAAGAACATTCTTTTCAAGTAGTAGATGAAAAAGTGATAATGATACAGCCCAGGGATTGCAGATATAGATTCCGAAAAACTTTATTAAAAAAGCGAAAGGTATAGGCTGATTTTAAGGAGGATACATGACAACAGCACAATTTTTGGCAATTACAATTTTCGGCATTATGTTTTTGTTGGTTATCTCGGATAAAATAGAGAGGCATTATGTTACCTTAGGGTGCGGAGGAGCTACACTTATTGCTGTATTCGGTTTTGCGTTGCACAGTAAAGAGGCCATTTGGGAAACTTTAAATCTGGAGGCTTTTTTTCAGAAAGAGTTTTGGTATGTGGCGGAAAATGAAGTGGTCTCTGCTTCAGGGATTAACTGGGCAACTATCATATTTATTTTTGGGATGATGATTATGGTGGAAGGAATGGCAAAAGCAGGCTTTTTCAGATGGTTATGTCTAAAGTTAGCCAAAATGGTTCACTATAAGCCGATGCCTTTGTTCGTGACATTTATGCTCTTGTCGTCTGTTCTGGCGATGTTTATTGATAGTATAACAGTATTTATGTTCCTTGCGGCCGTGACAGTAGAATTGGCAAAGCAACTGAAATTTAATCCGATTCCGATGATTCTGTCCGAGATTTTTTGTGCTAATCTTGGAGGCAGTGCAACTATGTGCGGCGATCCGCCTAATATTATTATCGGAACATCTCTTGGGTATTCATTTACTGATTTCCTGTTTAATACAGGAGTAATTGCAGGGATATGTTTGATAGTAGCTATTTTGTTTTTCTGCGTTGCTTATAGAAAAAATCTGATGATGTCAAAGAAAGGAATAGCTGACCAGATCCAGATGCCTGCACCAGAAAGTGCGATTGCAAATAAACGTGATTTTATGTATAGTTGTGTGATGTTCTTATCAGCGATGGTTATGCTTGTAACACACTCCGCAACAGGACTGACTGTTGCATTGATTGGCACTGTCATTGCATTTGCAACATTGATTGTATTCTGGAAAGATACTTTTGATCTAATAAAAAAGGTGGATTATAAAACGCTTTTATTTTTTATTGGGCTGTTTGTAGTGATAGGAGGATTGGAACAGACAGGAATATTGGAAATAATAGCGGAGTTGATTGGGAAAATAAGCGGTGGCAATCTGAAATTGATGCTGGCAATTATTATCTGGCTGTCCGCAATTGCAAGTGCTTTTATTGACAATATTCCATTTGTAGCTACGATGCTTCCCGTTATAAAAGCATTGGCAGTTTCACAGGGAGCAGAACTGTCTACACTTGCCTGGGCTCTTGCAATCGGAACTGATATAGGAGGAAGCGCAACTCCCATTGGGGCTTCTGCAAATGTTGTGGGAACTTCTGTTGCATCGCGAAACGGCTATTTTATAGATTGGAAAACATATTGTAAGACAGCAATTCCGGCAACGGTTATTGTGATTGCAATCTCAATGATTATTATTTTCATACGTTATTGCTAAATCAGGGAAGGAGAAGTGTGTGATGGAGGGACAGATGATTATAGCGGTTGGCCGTGAATTTGGCAGCGGCGGTCACTATATTGCAGAGAAGATTGCAAATGATTTAAAAATTGCTTATTATGATCGGAATTTTTTAGAATCCGTTGCAAATGAACAAAATGTCAGCATGGAATATCTGGAGAAGTTTGATGAGAAAAGGAAAAAAATTATACTTTCCAGGAATGTAAAAGGTTACACGAACTCTCTTGAGGAAATAGTTGCAGAAATGCAATTCGAATGGATGAGAAAAAAAGCAGATACAGGAGAAGCATTTGTGATTGTAGGACGCTGTGCGGATGAAATTTTCCGTGGAGATAGCAGGCTTGTTTCGATTTTTATCCTCGGGGACAAGGATGATAAAATCAGGCGTGTAAGTGAACGACATAATATAAGTAGGTTAGAAGCATATTCAAAGATACTAAAAAGCGATAAAGGAAGAAAAGCATACCATAACAGGTTTTCAAAAATGAAATGGGGTAATCCCCAGGGGTATGATATCTGTATGAATAGCAGCAGACTGGGAATCAATAAAACAGCGGAGATATTAGAGAATTATATTAAAGAACGAAATAGATGAGTTTTCAATGAATGGGAGGCAGATATGAGAAAAATAAGAGTAAGTCTACTTGTTATGATTGGAATTGTTTCGGGAGGAATACTTATTATGTACATCATTGCTGAAAGTGTATGTAGAAAGAAGGTATGGATCTCGATCGGACGGTATACGAAGTGAATTATTATGCAGATTGTTATATGATGAATGGTTGATTATGAGAAACTTGGGAAGTGATTCGACAGAATGAAAAATAAGTTGAAAAGAGCACTGCAATTTGTAATGAATCCGCATCTGTTGATTTGCATTGTGGCTGCATGGTTTATTACAAATGGCTGGTCTTATATTTTGCTGGGATTTGGGACCTATTTCAAAATAGATTGGATGATGGCAGTTGCAGGTGCTTATCTTGCTTTTTTATGGCTTCCGATATCCCCGGAGAAGATTGTTACTTTTGCTATAGCTCTTATGCTGCTTCGCCGGTTTTTCCCAGAGGATAGAAACACACTAGCTGTATTAAAAAGTTTGTATGAAAAGGCGCAGAGTGCTGTTAAAAATAGAAAAGAAGAGAAACACGGTGCAAAACAAAGCAGACGAAAGGAAAAGCATAATTCTTCATATAAGATAGAAGCACAGGAGAATTGAATATGAAAAAGAGTACAATAGATTTCTTGATTGGAACCGGTATTGTGACGAGTACGCTTATAGGAGCAGGAGCAGTATCGTACTTTGTTACAAAAAGGCTGGTGGAAATTACCATAGCTCGTAATCAAAATGAAGTAGTCGATGTTTCAAATAAGAAAATAGAAGAGATACCGGAATTGAAGGCATTCAAAGAAAAAAGAGAAAGAAGTGCTAAAGAGCTGGAGAAAACTTTCACAGATACAATTGATACTACAGCGCATGATAATACAAAGCTGATTGGACATTGGCGTATTTGCGAAAATGTGAAACGAATTGTGATTGCTGTTCATGGATGGAGATTTTCGTGGGCATGGATTTTGGCATGATAGCCGATTTTCTGCAGAAAAATGGATGTAATGTGCTATATGTGGAACAGAGAGGACAAAATAACAGTGGTGGTGAATATATTGGATTTGGCTTAACAGAACGATATGACTGTCTTGACTGGATCAATTGGCTTAAAGAGCAGGATATGGAAGAACTTCCAATATATCTCTGTGGGGTATCGATGGGGGCATCTACGGTTTTAATGGCTGCAGGTTTTGAACTTCCTTCAAATGTTCATGGAATCATCGCAGACTGTGGCTATACCTCACCTTATGCGATATGGAAATATGTGGTAGAGAACAGTCTTCATTTTTACTACGATAATATGATGAGCGGAATTGCAGATGATATGTGCCGATTAAAAATTAAAATTGGTCCTAAGGATTGCTCTTGTCCACAAGCCTTGGAGAAATGTAATGTGCCAGTATTGTTTATCCATGGGACAGATGATGATTTTGTACCTATAGAAATGACATATGAAAATTATAAAGCATGCAAGTCGCCCAAACGTCTTCTGGTTGTTCCGGAATTAGGACATGGTATGAGTTATACGGTAGATTAAAATAAGTATGAACAGGCTGTAAAACAGTTTTGGGAAGATCTTGATAAACTGGAACCAGATGAGGGAAGGTAGCTGCGCATGGAAAAGACTGTCATATGAACTGAAATAAATCAGGATAGATACATATGAAAGGGAATCAAATTTAATCCTTGTTATTGTCATACTCAATATAATTATCAAAAGTTGTTATAGAATTAAATGAGGGGTATGAACTCAAGATGAAAAGAAATATTCTATTGATTATTGAAAATCAGGAGACATGTAAGATATGGATAGATGGATTTAAAAATGAAGATATAGAACTTTACAATGCAGTACCAGTTGAAGATGCGTTGGACTTATATGGGAAAAGAGAGTATTGTATTGTAATCATGGAAATTTTTCTGAAACATATCGATGGACTTGAATTGTTAACTATAATACATCGGCAAAGACCGGTTCCTATTTTGGTATTAGCTTCAAAAGAAGACAATAAGGAGAAAATTAGAGCGATAAAAGCAGGGGCGAATTGTTATCTCACCAAGCCATATTGTTGGGAAGAGTGCCTTGCTTATGCTAATTCATTAATAGATCTTTATGTGGATTTGCAAGAAAAAGAAGAGGCCGGGCCCCTGACGTTTGGGACAGATTTGGTAATTGATCCGTTAGGGCATCAGGCGCTTTTAAAAGGAGTAAACCTGAAACTGACGCGGATTGAATTTGACCTTCTATATTGCCTTGCCAGTCATACAGGACAAATTTTAAGTCGTGAACAGCTTTATGATTTGGTGTGGAAAAGACACAATTCATATCAGGTTGATGAAGTTGTGAAAGCTCACATCAAAGCCTTGAGAAGAAAATTAGAAAATTCCAATATTGAATATATTAAAAATGTGTGGGGAATCGGATACCAATTTCTTTCAGAACTTAAGGAGCCATAGTAACAGGACTATGGCTTTTTACGATATAAATAATTCTCTTATTTTTCCCGATTTCAACCCCTGAAAAATCCCGATTATCTGTTATTATTTTTTTATTGCAATGCCCGTCAAAAAAAACGGTATCTTGACGGGCGACATCTTTGCGCCCACATAACAAAACCCTTCAAGCCCCGTTTTCGAGTTTGGAGGGTTTTCTTATGCGCTGGACTATTGCCTCATCGCTGCTTATTCGTAGCAGCGATGCTTAATCGCCAGTTATAAATATCGACCGGGCGGTACCCGGCCAAAAAAAGCACAGCCCCAGCCACGGTTCCTTGCGGCTATGGTAACGAACTAACAGAACGTAAAAAATACGAATTATTAAAGAGCATCCAGACAGGATCATGTCATTTCTGTTTGAATGCTCTTTTTTGTTATTTACAGCCAGAAGAAAGGAGCCGCAGCCCGCCGCTTGTCCTTCGTTTTCAACCCAATCGAAAATGAAGGAGGACAAGCCTATGGCAAAGCCATACAGAATACCGGATTTCCGCAAGATGTATCCGGAGGCCAGCGAGGAGGTCATTGCTGTGCTGAGAACCACAGAAAGAAAAATGCAGTACCAGGAATATGATTTAAAGTCAGAGAAGACGATTATTGATGAGGAAAATGAAACCGTGACCATTATCCCAAGCCGGGAGGATTCCTATGAGCGCCTGATAGAAAGGGCAGTGCAGTTTCGGGAGGATGCCCTGAGTCTGGATGACTGGATGATCAGGCGTCTGGAGATTGAGCAGTTACATAAGGCGCTGAATGTTCTTTCTGATGATGAGCGGTATCTGATGATTCAGATTTATTTTGAGGAACGGACAGAACGGGAAGTGGCAGAGGCGCTGGGAGTTTACCACAATGCTGTCCATAAGCAGAAAATGAGGATTTTAGCAAAACTCAGAAAAATTTTAGAAAATATTTGATTTCAGGGTGTGCAAAGTGCTTTCTCAACGTGGAAGTAATTGAGAGGACAAAATCCTCTTCTCCGTTCTTTGAAAAACACTGCCGGAAGGCCGTCATATCCAGAAGCATAGATACTTTAGCTGTTCTGTCCGAAAGGAGGAAGCGGCATGGAGGATACGCCAAGACCACCTGCAGGTAGTCAGAGTACTTGTAAAAAACGATAGCATCGAAGGGAATGAGCGGGAAATATCCGTCCGAAAGCGGTTTGTGGTGAACCGTTCCGCCAAGACCTGAACGGCCGATAATGATACTTCCGCCCAGTCACAGCCCCGAAAACCGGGATCACGCAATGAGGGCGGCTCCGGGAGATCCCCGGAGGGGTGAGATACCCATGACGGCTTCCGACCAGAGCCGGTCTGTGCTTTCTGCCCATGGGACTGCCTTGTACGTCAGCCCCGGTTCCGGGAAGTAGTGTCGAATAGGAACGAGAAGAAAACGAAGAACAAGTTTTATAGTTTCATGTTAGAAACTACGGCGGCAGACATTTGGAAGCCATTCCGATGGCTGCCGCTGTCCTTGTAGCATGAAAAAGGAAGCAAAGGAGGAGCAGAAAGGATGAAACAGGAAGCACATGATATGGTGGAGCGGATCATGGATACGGAGATGATGGGATATGCGTATCTGTATCCGAGGGGTGAGGAGAGGAGGAAAGAGTATCTGATTTCTACCACACCGGAGAATCTGGCAAATTTCATAGGAAGTCATTTTGAGGATGCCGGGAAGATGGTGATAACGGACGTGATGGATCGCCTGATTGTGGATACCGTGGGAGGATTTCTGGATACCTGTCCGGACCAGAAGCTGTGCCGGGAGTTAATCGGGCGTCTGGCACCAATCCAGATGGGGGAGAAGGCACCTGGAGAAATCTTTGCTGTGGACAGGGAGATGTCAGAGGAATACTTTCGTGAAGAAGACCAGATGGTTACCATGATGGAACTTTCTATGGGGTGAAGGAGGTGTGTTTCATGCAGATCAGGAAAGGAGATGTCTACTATGCAGATCTGACTCCTGTAGTTGGTTCGGAACAGGGGGGAGTGCGTCCGGTTCTGATTATCCAGAACAATATCGGTAACCGCCACAGCCCTACCGTTATTGTGGCAGCGATTACCAGAAGCCGCTCTAAACACCACCTTCCAACCCATGTATCACTGTCTGCTGTTTATGGACTCCGGCAGGGTTCCATGGTGATGTTGGAGCAGGTGCGGACCATAGACCGGTCCCGTTTGAGGGAGTACATAGGGCGGCTGAACCCATCACAATTACAGTTTGTGGATCAGGCACTGGCGGTCAGCTTCGGCATGGAACAGGAAGCATTTTCGCAGCAGATGTGTATCAGATTATGAGTCAGGAGGTCAGAAGATTGAAGCAGGAAAAAAGAGCATGGGTTTACTGCCGGATTGATGCGCCGGAGGATAATCACGGAACATTGAAGGACCAGAGGAAACTGCTGATGGATTATGCCGAACAGATGGGATTTGTTATGGCCGGGTGTTCGGAGGATTTAGGTTCTGGGGCAGATTTTGAGCGTCCTGGATGGAAGCGGGCTACAAAAGCAGTACAGGAAGGAAACATCGATGTATTGGTTGTCCAAAATATTTCCCGCATAGGCAGGGATATCTGCCAGATCATGGAGTATTTGGAGAAACTCCATCAGAGTGGGATTGATGTATATTCCCCAATGGAGGGAAAGCTGAATTTTTCTTTGCAGCGGTTTATTGGGATGTGCATGAGAGGTAAGGATCTCTCCCTGTTATGATAGGAGGATGCGTATGGGGACAAAAAAGGAAGCAAGGGAAATACAGTATAAACTGGCAGTGAAACTGCTTAATCTGATGCTGGAAAGCGGTTTTCTGCAGCCGGAGGAATATGAAAAAATAGATGCGCTGAACCGTGAAACATTTTCCCCGGAACTTTCAGGAGTATATGTGTAAAAACACTGGATATGTTTCAAAAGGTGTGGTATTGTGTGGTGCTAACAGGAGAACATGGTTCTCAGAAAGGAGAAGCCTATGGCAAAGAAAATTACAAAAATTGAGCCTGTCAGCCAGAAGTACACACAAGAAGCAGCACCAGTTCTGCGGGTATGCGCTTACTGCCGTGTCAGCACAGGAACCGCAGAGCAGAAAGATTCCTTTGAAGCCCAGGTGCAGTATTACAGCCGGATGATTCAGGATAAAGATGGCTGGATATATGCAGGCATTTATGCGGATGAAGCGCGGAGTGGTACAAAACTGACCCGGCGGGATGAATTCCATCGCATGATACAGGACTGCAGGCTGGGGAAAATCGAACTGATCCTGACCAAGTCCGTGACCCGGTTCGCCAGAAACACCGTAGACAGCATCAGAGCCATCCGCCAGCTGAAAGAGCTTGGTATCGGCATATATTTTGAAAAGGAACGGGTCAATACCCTGTCAGAAAAAAGTGAACAGCTTCTGACAATCCTGAGCTCCATTGCACAGGGAGAATCGGAGAGTATTTCAACCAATAACAGATGGGCAATCGTCCGCCGCTTCCAGAATGGAACCTACACCATCAGCTCACCTGCATATGGATATGTCAATGACGAGAATGGGGAGCTGGTAATAGAACCGGAAGAGGCTGCGGTTGTCCGGCGGATTTTTAATGATTATCTTGGAGGAAAAGGATCCTATGCAATCGCCAGGGAACTCCGGCAGGAGGGGCTGCCGACCATACGGTATTCAAAAGGCTGGCAGGACAGTGTAGTTAAGGGGATTTTGCAGAATCCCGTTTATGAGGGTGATCTGCTTCAGCAAAAGACCTATACAACCGAAGGGGTCCCGTTTATAAAGGGACGCAACCGTGGACAGCTGCCGCAGTATCTGATTAAGGATAACCATGAGGCAATCATTACCAGAGAGGAAGCAGAAGCGGTGCGTCAGCTTTATGAATACCGCAGGCAGAAACAGTGCGTGGATGACTGGACAATTTATCAGAACCGGTATGTATTCAGCAGCCGGATTATCTGCGGGGAATGCGGTTCCACGTTCCGCAGACAGAAAGTTTATATTGGAAAGCCCTATGAAAAGATACAGTGGAGCTGCCACCAGCATATCGAAGATATCTCAAAGTGCAGGCAGAAGGCTGTACGGGAGGATGGAATCAGACAGGCGTTTGTCCAGCTGTGGAACCGGCTTGCCAGTAATTATGAAGCCATCCTGCTTCCCCTGCTTGCAGCATTAAAAGCAGTTCCCGGCGATCCGGCTCAGGAGAAGGAACTGGAGGAACTGGAAAAAAGAATACAGGAATTAAAAAAGCAGAGCCATATGTTGCGAAAAGTCCTTGCGGACGGCAATATCGGTTCTGCTGTTTTTATAGAGCAGCGGAACCAGATGGATATGGAAATGGAAAAAGCCTGTCACCGGCAGCAGCTGCTCAAAGAACAGAAGGTATTTGAACAGGAGATTGCACAGACAGAATACCTGCTGACAGTCTTCCGGAACCGGCCAGCCATCATAGAGGAGTTTGATGAAGAACTGTTCCTGATGATTATCCAGCAGGTAACCGTCTATCCGGCGCAGCGCCTCGGATTCCGGCTGAAAAACGGACTGGAGCTGGAAGAAACCTGTGAAAAGGCGGTGGAGTAGAATGCAGAGGCATACGCCAATGGGCTATCGGATTGTAAATGGGAAAGCAGAGATTATCCCGGAAGCCGCAGAGATTGTGAAAGGAATTTTTGAAGATTATCTGAACGGAATCGCTACATACCGGATTGCAAAAAAACTTACAGAACAGGGTGTCCTGAATGCCAACCGTAGACCATCATGGAGCCATTGTTCTGTAGGGAAGATTCTGGAGAACCAGAAATACAAAGGGGATGATTTCTACCCTGCCCTGATGGATGCAGAGACTTTTGAACAGGTACAGGAGCGGCGCAGGGAACGGGCAGAAAGCCTGGGGCGGAGAGCGCAGCTCAACAGTTATGCAAACAAAAGTCTGTTCGGAGACCGGATTGTATGCGGAATCTGCGGGCAGCCGTACCGAAAGTATGTAGAGCACTGCAATCAGCCGGGAGAAACCATCCGATGGAAATGCAAGCGCTATATCAAAGGGAACAGGGTGTACTGCCGGAACATTTTTCTGACGGAGGAACAGATAGAGGATGCCGTCCTTGCGGCAGTAAATTATTTTATAGAGAATCCGGATTTGCTGGATCAGGGGGTAACTGTTCTGAAGACGGAACTGGAAAATGCCAAAAGCCGGAAGCTGACGGGGCAGATACAGGAATGCCTGGAGAACGGGCAGTATTCGGCAGATGCAATCAGACAGCTGGTGTTCGAGCGGGCAAGGGCGCAGTATCAGTCGGCAGTTATTGATGACATCGGTTTCCGGACGGAGAAGCTGAAAGCTGCGCTTACGGGCAAAGAGCCACAGGTACAATTTGCCCCGGAACTTTTCCGACAGACAATTCAAAAAATAACCGTAGGGAAAGACAGCATCCTGCAGATTGAACTGCTGAATGGAGTATCTGTCGAGGTAAAAATCGAGTAATGGGAAAGGAGGAGCTACATACATGGCAACCGTGGTAAAGAAAAATATCTCCGTGATACCGGCAATGCCAGCCTATGACCGGACGGTACGCCCCCAGATGAAAGCCCTACGGGTAGCGGCTTACTGCCGTGTCAGCACGCTGATGGAACAGCAGGAAAGCAGCTATGAGGCACAGGTCGGCTATTATACGGAAAAAATAAAGAGCAATCCCAACTGGAGACTGGCAGGCATCTATGCAGACGATGGAAAGAGCGCAACCTCTACCAAAAAACGTGCAGATTTCCAGACGATGATAGATGACTGTATGGCAGGGAAAATCGATATGGTCATTACAAAATCCATCAGCCGGTTTGCAAGAAATACGGTGGATTCCCTGACCCATATCAGAAAGCTCAAGGAGAAAAATATTGCAGTCTATTTTGAAAAAGAGGGAATCAATACGCTGGAGGGAAGCGGTGAGCTGCTGATTACCATTCTGAGCAGCCAGGCGCAGGAGGAAAGCCGTAACATCAGTGAAAACTGCCGCTGGGGAATTGTCCGGCGGTTTGAAGATGGAAAGGTCATCGTCAACCACAGCAAATTCATGGGATACACAAAGGATAAGGATGGGAACCTAGTCATTGTCCCGGAAGAGGCAGAGGTGGTGCGCCGGATTTTCCGGCTCTTCTTAGAAGGGAACAGCAGCTACCGGATTAAGCAGATTCTGGAGGCGGACGGCATCCGCACTGCGACCGGGAATACCGTATGGCAGGCGACTGTGATAGACAAGATGCTGGTCAATGAAAAGTATATGGGAGATGCCCTGCTCCAGAAGACTTATACGGTGGATTTCCTTACAAAGAAGAAGGTCATGAATAAGGGGATTGTGCCGCAGTATTATGTAGAGGATGACCATGAACCGATTATACCCAAGGAGCTGTTCCATCTGGTGCAGGAGGAAAAAGCGAGGAGAGCCAGTCTTTACCGAGCGGATACCAAGAAAAAGAATGCTGAAATAAAAGGAAAATACAGCTCAAAATATGTGCTTTCGGATATCATGATCTGTGCGGAATGTGGGCAGCCATACCGCAGGCAGGTATGGTCAAAATATGGAACGAAGCAGGCAGTGTGGCGCTGTGACAACCGCCTGAAGCATGGCTCCAAGAGATGCAAGCATTCCCCTACGTTAAGGGAAGAAACCCTGCATGAAGTGATTATGGCGGCTGTTAACAGTGTAGTGGAAGATCAGGGCGAATTCGTGCAAGCATTTCGGGAGAACGTCATACGGATTATAGGGAGCTACTCTGCTACCGCAGAGCCTACGGAATACGACAACCAGATAGAGGAACTTCAGAAAAAGATGATGAAGCTCATCGAGGACAGTGCGAAATCAGAGTCAGCGGATGAGGTGTTCGATAAGGAGTACCGTATCATAGCAGATGGAATCAAGGAGCTGAAGAAGAAAAAGACCAAGGTTGTCCGGGAGCGACAGCTGGCGGAATCCTATAATCAGAGAATGCGGGATATGGAAAGCTATATGAGAAAGACGAATTATCTGAAAAAAGAATTTGACAATGATCTGGTGAGGCGTCTGCTGAGGGCAGTCAGGGTTATTAATGAAAGCAAGATAGAGATACAGTTTCAGTCCGGTATCGTGATGACGCAGAGGATTGATTTTGAAGATTAAGGCAGGCGGGAGCCGATCCGAAGTGAACGCTCCTGCCGGGGGTACATGGGACGCTGCTAGTGTTATCTAAGAAAGGATGAACACTATGAAGAGAACATATCTTGCCCTGTCAAATGAAGCCAAGGATCACCTTAAATCATTATCCAAAAAGAGAACAATTCAAGCACAAGTTGTAGACCGTGCCATAATTCTATTATATAAGGCCGGTGGGATGACCCTTATCGAAATTGCCGAAAAACTTGCAGTCAGCACTTCAACGGTACGTCTTTGCATTTCTAAATATAATGAAGGCGGTGTTAAGACTGCTCTTTTTGACATCCAGCGTTCTGGGCGTCCATCAGAGATTGCTGATGATGCTAAAGCGTGGATTATCAGTGTTGCCTGCCAGAGACCAACGGAACTCGGTTATGCACAGGAACTTTGGACTTTGACCTCTCTCCGCAAGCACATTCAAAAGCATGCAGAGGATGCGGGTTATCCGAGACTTTCGACCGTTACCAAGCCATATATTCAGAAATTTCTCAGGAAACAGGATATTAAGCCATTTAAAATCAAGTATTACTGCGAAAAACGAGATCCTGATTTTGAATCAAAAATGCATGAGGTCCTGTTGGTTTACAAGCAGATTGAAATGCAGTTTGATGAAAATGGTAAACTCATTGTTCCGGATGACTATAAACTGACAATTACTGTATCGTATGATGAGAAACCTGGCATTCAGGCAATCTCCAACACTGCACCAGACTTACGTCCAACCGTAGAAAATGAAGAAGTATACCGTGACGCAGAATACAAACGTCTTGGGACACTCTCTTTATTGGCTGACATTGACCTGCCTACAGGAGAAGCCATCCCGTTGGTAAGTGAGACCCACAAGAGTTCTGATTTTATTGAGTTTTTAATGATACTGGATAAAAAATATCCACCGCAGAATTCGGCTTCGGGGCTGAGGACACGGAAGATATTGTCCAGATAGCCATCCTCAATCAATTTACGGAATCGGCTATAGACCGTCTTCCAAGGGCCGTAACGCTCTGGCAGGTCCCGCCAGGGAGCGCCGCTGCGGGCAATCCAGGCCATGGCATTTAACATCGTACGCTTATCCTTGGATGGACGGCCAGGCCGGTTCGGTTTTTCAGGAGGAAGTAAGGGTGCAATCCGATTCCATTCCTGGTCAGTCAGTTCATATCGCTTCAACATAACGAACTCCCCTTTTTCTTTTATCATCTATAAATGAGTAAATCCCAAATATAGCACAAAATAAAGACACCCTCTGTTGAATGATGTATAATTGTAATAACGACAAAACAATTTTCTCACACAACAGGGGGTGGGGGTGAAAACAGTATACATCATTCTAACAGTATTTACAATTACTTTAAGTCTTTAAAACTCGGATTATTTCTATCCGATGTATACTTGAACCATTTAATGACCATCATGGTTTCTGTTTTCCTTCGTGGTTACAGAGGAAAAACAATCGATTTTGCCGAAGTCAGCCGCTGACACAGAACAACAACTGCCTATTTCCTGAATCATGGCAAATGGGACGACTCTGCACTTCAAGATTTCCTGAAAACCAGTGTGATACAGACAGTTTACCAGGAGGCGCATCGCTCCGGAAACCCCATTTTCTGTATATACCATTGCTTCACATGCAAAGCCCTTGTCACAGGCTTTACATCCAATTGAAGCAGCGTATTTCCATCAGTCCCACTTAAAACGGCGTCAGGATTATGGACATCAGGTTGTTACTGTTATGTTTCTTATTTTCTCTGTGACAGCTGGTATACTTCTGTAAAAGTTATGGACGGTTTTATCCAAAAAGGCTTTTACACCATTGGTGCATTAAAAACCAACCGGATTATCTATTCCTGCGGAATCCGCCAAAAGGTCAGTGGTTTTGCCCTTCATTTAAGAAAAGCAGATGCGGACGTCAGCCTTGTGACCGTTGTCGAACGTAAATTTATGTGTATCGGTATGAAGGAAAACTCAATGACATTCCAAATGCGGCAGTGATTCTCAGCCATCCGGAAGAAGCTTTTGGAAATCCCAAGGCACTGAGGGTATTTATTTCGACCAATGCGGAGCTGTCCACACAGGAAATCCTTGATAACTACAGCAGACGTTGGTCGATGGAGCTATTTTTTCGCCAAAGTAAGGGTAAGCTTGCACTGGACAAATATCAAATCCGTTCCCGTAAGGGGATTCAGCGTTACTGGCTGATTATGTCGTTGCTTCACTACATGTGTTGTATGCATTCCGAACAATATTGTACCTTTGAAGAAGGTTATCGATATTTTCAGAACCAACTGAAAACAGAACAGTTGACAAATTTTCATACTTTTATTAAAAATGGAGCGTCACTTGAAGCTGTTTTCGAAATGGTAGGGTAACTCTGTGCAAATTTCAATATTTGCTCAATTATAGTTATATATTAAGCGTAGAATCTGACATAATTGGAGGTGATAAATGATGTTTAATATATTGATTGTTGAGGATGACTGTGAGTTACGTATACTTTTTCAACGTGTTTTGATGCAGAATGGATATTACGTGAAAGGTGTTGAAAATGGAAAATTAGCATTAGATATAATTGAAAATGGATATGTGGACTCCACCATTTCAGACATTGTGATGTCGGTTATGGATGGATATGAACTCGTGCATTGTTTGAGAGAATCTCGTATTCAAATTCCAGTTCTGATGATTACAGCCAAAGATGCATTTGATGATATTCACAAAGGTTTTATATCAGGAACGGATGATTATATGGTGAAACCAATTAATGTCAATGAGATGTTGTTATGTGTGGGGGCGTTACTTTAACGAGCACAGATGATTAGTGATAGGCACCAAATGATAGAAAATACGGAATTGCTTTTAGATTCACTTACTGTGATTAATGGTGGAGAGTCCTATATTCTCCCCTAAAAGGAATTTATGATTTTATATTAAGATGGTTTCTTTTTCAGGACGTACTTTTACTAGACAACAGATTATGGACGATATTTAGGGATATGAAGCTGAAACAGACACACATACTGTAGATGTTCATATAGGAAGACTCAGAGAACGTTTTAGAGAAAATGCAGATTTTAATATTGTGACGATACCAGGAGTAGGATATAAGGTGATGAAACGATGAGCAAAAAATGAAATCGCAGCTTAGAGTATTATTTTTTATTATTAATTCATTTGTATTTGTAATGGTTTCTATAATTTCATCATTAATAGCAGCCGCTTTATATCATTGTTCGCCAATCACAAGTTGAATTCTGGAAGCTGTTTATAGCGTGGTGCTCTGTATAACACTGAGAGCTACAGCTTCCTATTTTTTAACGAAAAAAATTTTAGAACCAATTAATAGATTAAGTCAGGCTATGAGTAAGGTAGCGCGGGGAGATTTTACAATAAGATTAAAAACAAAGAATAAGTTAAGTGAAATACAGAACCTATATGGTGATTTTAATTTAATGGTGGAGGAGTTGTCAGCAACAGAAACGTTACAGATGGATTCTGTATCAAATGTTTCTCATGAGATTAAAACACCAATTAGTGCTATTGACGGTTACACAATGTTATTACAAGGAACCACTGGAATATCCTCCGATTAGTAAGAATGTGTTGAAAAATATTATATAACACAAGGAGGTTATCCACGCCTGTAAGTAATATTTTATTATTGTCGAAGATTGATAATCAGGTAATTGTACCCAAAAAAGAAAATTTCTGTTTAGACGAGCAGATTCGACAAGCAATTGTATCATTAGAAAGTAAATGGTCAAAAAAAAGATATAAATTTTGATGCAGAGTTAAGAACGGTATTCTATACAGGTAACGAATCTCTTTTAATGCAGGTATGGACAGTCTGATTGATAATGCAATTAAATTCGGACAAATAGGTGGAAACATATGTATTTTCTTAGAAATATCACAAAAAAAATTCTCGTTTCTATTCAGGACGATGGATGAGGAATCTCAGAGACAGATCAAAAAAGAATATTCGACAAGTTTTATCAATCGGATACGACACACAAAATGGAGGGCAATGGATTGGGACTGGCGTTGGTACAACGTATTGTGACAATGCATAATGGACATGTAGAAGTAGAAAATTGCATAGATGGGCAAGTTTACAGTAATCTTGCCCATCTAATCCTAAACAATTTGTTAAATATATCACTTTTCGCTGCAAGGAATGAGGCAATCTCATTGTAGTGAAGGGTGTTTTTTATTGCAAAAATGATGATTGGTTAGTTGGAAAATCAACAATTGTTGAACTCGTGTTGATATACTGTTGAATTTTAGTTGTTACTATCTATATGTTGAAAGATGAACATTTAAATATTTTACTATTTAGAGGGGAGACATGTAACTTTGGAAGGACTTATCAAGTGCCTATTTTATTTTATATTTATTGGGATTTTGTTTTTTGTTATAGGAAGAATTTTACCAAAAGGATGGTTTCAATATAATAGATTTCCTTACCGTTTATTGAAATGGGAGAAGAACGGAAATATTTATCGGAAATTAAATGTGCAAAAATGGAAGGAAAAGATTCCTGATATGAGTAATTTCTTCCCGACAGTTATTCCATCAAAAAAATTAATTGGATCAGCGCTTCGTATTGAACAGGTAGAAAAACATATTCAGGAAACTTGTATAGCTGAGTTGATACACTTTTTACTATGTGTGGCAGGATGCGGCTGTTTTTTTTTTATGGCGTGGAATTGGGGGATTTGTTATGGCAATTCTTTATGCAATTGGTAATCTTCTGTACTGTATAGTACAACGCTATAATCGACCTAAATTGATAAAGATATATGAGTGCTTAAATTTAAAGGAGAAAGGTCAGGGAGGAGAGCTGGTAATGAAAATTTTGATACTGAGTTGTAACACAGGACAAGGGCATAATTCATGTGCGCAGGCAATAAAAGAGCATTTTTGTGAGAAAGATATTGAATGTGAAATCTGTGACGTATTTCAAATAGTTTCAGTTGGTATCTCTCATTTTTTGGCATGGGGACACAGTTTTATGTATCGCTATATTCCTAGATTATTTCGATACGGCTATAACTATAGCAAGAAACATAATTTTGGAAATGTTCATTTTGAAAACAATTAGGAAAGGAGACAGAATGTATTACTTAAAACGGTTTCCTATACAGCATAAGGGAAGGACGGCACTGGCTATGTTGTCGCTGGTTCAGGCGGGGGACACACTGTTTATTCTCGCACTAGCTACCAATGTTGTGGACCACGGTATCCTCCGGGGAGATATGGACGTGGTTTTTAACATGGGGTGTGGATGCTGGCCGTAACCATAGCGGCTTCTGGTATTGTGACCTGGGCAAAGATTTATGAAATGGGCGGATTTATAAGTAATGAGCATCAATAACCTGGCAAAAAGGAGATTAAGGATTTTTCTTACTGTCCTGAGCGTGGTTATAGGGACATCTTTCATTGCGATTATGTTTTCCCTTGGGTTTGGTCTTAGGAAGTCAAGTCAAGAATTGGTGGATTCCTCGGGAACCATAACCACGATGCAGGTGTCGGGTACTCTGGAGGTAGCGGTCAGAAGTAAAGAATCCAGGTATCTTACGGATAAATTGATGGAGCAGTTGAGTCGTCTTCAGAATGAGGAATCCGTATGCCCATTTTTGGATATCAATGTTGTAATGAGACAGGATGCCTATCAGGCCACCCCGACCATACGGGGTGCGCCCAGACTGAATCTGGAACAGATTCCGGTTAAGAGGAAGACTGACTCCGCTATAAAGGAAAATGAACTGTCGCCGGTCTTTGGCAACGAGGTTGTAAATGATTTTTATAATTATAAGACAGGAAAAGAATCTTATGACACTGGAAAAACTCTGGATGTTGACCTGGTTGGCAAGTCTGTATTTGTAATATTTGACATGGATGGTTATTACGGTATCTAGGGCGGGGAAAAAAGGCCACCTAAAAAGTATGTGCTTAAGTCGGCGGGATTGTGGACTGGGGACGGAATGGGAATACATCCTATTCCTATTATGTGTATACGGAATTGGATATGTTGAAGGAGAAGCACAAACAGTTTTTAAGAAAGAAGCCTATACCGGGACAGCCTGTGAATAACCGCCGAAATTAATGTGGATGCCATAGAAAATGTGGAGAAGGTTCAGAAGATAGTGAACAACGCGGACTATCAGGCGTTCAGCAATATAGATTGGTTGGAGCAGACCGAGCAGCAGTCGGGGATGATTCAGGCGGTTCTCGGCGGAGTCAGGACTCATGGGAGGCATGGTGGGAATCATTTTCAGCTACACTGGTTCATGGGTAATCAACCATGTATTGAAAATCGGTGACTGGATGACCGGAGTGGCAGGAGATATTTCACTGATTCCTCTGTGGCTTTCCCTGTCCTCCGTGACATTTTCAGTGGTAGTGGGTATGCTTGCGGGTCTTTTTCCTGCGTTAAGGGCAATGAGGTTAAGCCCGCCGGCAGCAATCAGGGAATAAGCAGGGAGGTGGGATTATATGCCTACACAGAAACTTTTTAATCTGCGTATCAAAAAACAGCGGATGATTCTTAATGCCATGGGTGAGGAGTTCTTAAAAGAATCCTATGGGCAGTTTACAGTGAATGGAATCATAGGGAAAGCCGGTATTTCCAGGAGCAGCTTTTATACATATTTTACCGGAAGAGAAGATGCATTGTCCTGGATGTTTAAAACCATGGCCATGGACACGGAGGAGATGCTGGTGGATACATTCCGCCGGGGGCGGGGAAAGTTTTGCAGCGGTATGGAGAGGCTGTTTTGGTTCCTTATAAAAACAGATGTGGGGAGGACGTATTTCCTGGTGCACAGGCGTGTCTGGGAGGACGAGGGCTGTAGGTTGGTGGCCGCACGGTTAGCACGGGAATATTTCCAGAAAGATAATTGGAGGAGCAGGGGTAAGAACTGCCTTGAGGCATTGGACCGTCTGCTTTATCCCCATCTGGACGAGGAAGGAATGGCCTGCGCCTTGGATATGGGGATATCAATTGTACATAAGGCGGTCATGCTGTATATTGACCACCAGGCCGGGCTTAGGGAGTTGTGGGAAACGGTCAGGATAGAACTTTCCATATTAGAACAGGGGCTCAGGAACAGTTAGTATGAGAGAAAGGAAAATGAGTAAGAATGAAAAAAAGAAAGGTATTTATTATAAGCGCAGTTATGGTGCTGGCGGCAGGAGGGATTCTTTTCCGGGTGATGAAGGGGATGGAGAAGCCAGTTGGATATGAGACGCGGCCCGCCGTATCCGTGGAAACGCCCGAAATTGGGGATATTGTTCTGTATACGGACCTTACGGGTACGGTGGAACCCCAGTCCAGGGCGGCAGTCATGCCCAAGATTGGTGGGGAAGTACTGGAAGTATATTTTCAGGCCGGTGACCAGGTACAGGAAGGCCAGGCCCTTTGCAGGATAGATTCTGATGTGCTGACATCCTTGCGGCTACAGATGGAATCCGCCAAGATGGCTGCGGATGAGGCGGCTCGGGAATCAGCGCGGATTGAACCGCTTTACGCGGAGGGGTATGTGTCCCAGCAGGCCATGGAGCAGGTTAGGGATGGGGCCGCCAGCGCCCGGCTGGCCTATGAGTCCGCAAAACACCAGTATGACCAGCAGTCGGAGTATACCACGGTGACCGCCTCCATAAGCGGCACGGTGGAGGCCAGGAATGTGGAGCCGCACGACTATGTGTCCCCGGAGAAGGAAATATGTGTTATTTCCTCCGGCACCCAGTCTATGATAAAATTTGGTATTACGGAGAAAATCAGGTACAATCTGGCTGTGGGGGATGTTGTGTCTATAATGAAAAACGGCATTGACTACAGCGGTCGGGTGACGGAGGTCAGCTCCATGGTGAGCCCTTCCAACGGACTGTACGATGTGAAGGCAGTAGTAGCCCGGGCCCAGGGGCTGGCCAGTGGAACTAAAGTGAAGCTGACTGTGGTTATGGATCGGGCGAAAGGCGTCATTACGGTGCCAGTGGACGCGGTGAACTATATGGGCGGTCAGCCGTTTGTGTATTGTTACGTGGACGGCAGGGCGGAAAAGACCATGATTGAGAGCGGAATTTACGATTCGGAGCGAATGGAGGTAAAATCGGGACTGGAACCAGACAATCAGGTGATTACCAGTTGGAGCAATGAGCTGGTGGACGGAGCGGAGGTCCTTTGGGTTGAAAGACAGCAAATTGAAGGGCAGCAAGTTGAAGTACAGCAGGAAGCAGGTGAATAGCCATGATAAACATCACAAAATTTGCGGTGAGACGCCCGGTGACCATTGTCTTGTGCCTGATTGCCATAGCCTATTTCGGAGTTCAGTCCCTGATGGGGACTAAGCTTGAATTGATGCCGGAAATGCAGATGCCCATGCTGGTAATCAGTACCGTGTACGCAGGGGCCAGTCCAGATGACATCAATGAACTGGTTACCATGAAACAGGAGGACGCGATTTCGTCCCTGGACGGGGTGGATAAGATACAGTCGTTTTCCCAAGAAAATATATCTATTATCATGGTGCAGTACAAGTACGGCACCAATATCAACACGGCCTATATTAACTTGAAAAAGGCTATTGACGGAATCCGTAGCAAAATGCCTGAGGATATTGAGGAGCCGAATATCCTGGAGATGGATATGAAGTCCGAGCCTGTGATGACACTGGCAGTCAGCGGCCAGGTGGACGAAAACCTTCATACATATGTGGATAACAAGATTGTTCCCCAGTTTGAAAAGCTGGGCTCCGTGGGCGAGGTTTCCCTGTCAGGCGGACAGTCTGGCTACATCCGGGTAGAGCTGATTCCTGAGAAGATGGAGCAGTACCATTTGACCGTGGAGCAGGTGGCCCAATTGGTGGGAGCTGCCGACTTTACTATCCCGGCAGGGGATATCGATGTGGGACGCCAGAATCTGGATGTCAGCGTGGGGAACGATTATGATGATGCGGAAAGCCTGAAAACCATGGCCATTCCCTTAGAGGGCGGGGATGTAATCCATCTATATAACATTGCCAACGTTTACAGTGCATTGAAGGATGCGGATTCCATTGGTCGTTACAATGGGAACGATGTCATTTCACTGGGAATCAAGAAACAGCAGAGCGCCACCGCCATTGATGTCTCCAAGGAAGTCATGGAACAGATTGAGAATATGCAGGCTATTAACCCGGGAATCAGGATAACGATAATCAATGATTCAAGTGAGATGATTGAGGATTCTATCTCTGATGTGTTCCAGACCATGATTATGGCAGTGCTTTTGTCCATGATTATCCTGTGGCTGTTTTATGGGGATTTGAGAGCGTCCATTATCGTTGGCACATCTATCCCTGTATCCATTGTGCTGGCACTGATTGCCATGAGTGCTATGGGTTTTTCATTAAATGTGATTTCTCTGACTTCGCTGGTGCTGGGCGTAGGAATGATGGTGGATAACTCCATCAATGTGATTGATGGTTGTTTCCGGGCAAAGGAGAAACTGAATTTTTATGATGCCGCCATCGAGGGCAGTCGAACTATGATTGGCTCCATCACAGGCGGCACAATCACCACCTGCGTGGTGTTCATTCCCCTGGCATTACTTAGCGGCCTGTCGGGCCAGATGTTCAAACCTCTGGGTTTCACCATTGTTTTTTGTATGGTTGCCTCCCTTTTCTCGGCAGTCAGCATTGTACCTCTGAGTTTTTATCAATGGCATCCAAGGGAGAATGACCGCGCGCCAGTCAACGGCCTTGTCAAATCCATGCAGGACTGGTATCGCAGGCACATGCCCGCCATCATACCAAGGACCAAGCTGGTCATAGGTTCCAGCGTTCTGTTATTGGTCTTGTCCCTAATCATGGCGTCCAGGCTGAATCTGGATTTGATGGCAGCAGTGGATGAGGGCATCGTACAAATCGACATCAAGACAAAGCCGGGACTGTCCATGGCATCAATCAACGAGACGCTGGCCGGACTCGAAAAGATGGTAATGAACGAGGCGGATGTGGACCATTACCTTTTAACCTACGGCGACAGCGGCCTGAGCATGGGCGACAGCAGCAGCGCTACCCTTAATGCCTATCTGAAAAAGAACCGGAAATTGTCCACCGATGAGATGATTGACAAATGGAGGAGGGAGACAAAATATTATAGGGATATGTCAGTGACCCTGACACAGGGTAGCACTGCTGGTTTCGGATCCATGACCAGTAATGGTAAAATAGAGATTGATTTACAGGGCACGGATTATAAGGTCTTAAAGGCGGCGGCCAATGTCCTGACGGAGCAGCTCAGACAGCGAAAGGATGTGATGCAGGTTCATTCGTCGGTGGAGAATGCGGCTCCCGTGGTCAAGGTGCATATAGACCCGGTATGTGCTCAGGCGGAGGGGATGACTCCGGCAAGTATCGGGGCGGTCATTCACAACAATTTAAGTGGCGTTAAGGCAGCTACAATCCGCGTGAACGGGGAGGACGTGGACATCAAGGTGGAATATGCCTCGAAACAGTATGACACAATTGACAAATTACAAGGAATGATGATACCAACAGCCTACGGCACGATGTTGCCCTTGGAGGACCTGGCAGAAATAGGTTATGAGGACAGCCCGCAGCATATTATGCGCAAGGAAAAACAGTACCAGGTATCCATCACCATGTCTCCCCAGGCAGACTACAAAAAGACAGCGGAAAAGGATGTAAAGAAATTTGTATCCCAGTGGAAGCTGCCTGCGGGGGTGGAACTGGCTTCCGGAGCCAGGGATGAGATGATGAACGAGGATCTAGGAGCTTTAGGTGGAGCAGTGGTAACGGGAGTATTCCTGGTTTTCATTGTTATGGCTATCCAGTTTGAGTCGCCCAAGTTCTCAGTGATGGTGATGACCACTATACCATTCAGCCTGATTGGTTCCTTTGGCCTGCTGTATATGGCGGACAGCCCAATCAGCATGGTTTCTATGTTGGGTTTTCTGATGCTGGTAGGTACGGTAGTAAATAACGGTATTCTCTATGTGGAGACGGTGAACCAGATGCTTACGTCCATGCCCCTTGACCAGGCATTGGTGGAAGCCGGGGCTATCCGCATGCGCCCTATCCTGATGACTACCCTAACTACGGTCATTTCCATGGTACCCAATGCCCTGGCCTTCGGCGAGGCAGGCAAGATGATGCAGGGCATGGCGTTGGTGAATGTGGGCGGTCTGATTGCCTCCACTGCTTTGACGCTGGTTCTGCTGCCAACTTACTATAAGCTGGTGTATAACCTGGGAAGGAAGAGCCTAGGGGAGGTGGTTTGGTGATTGCGGGCTAGGGGGTAAATTATATAAGAAGATTTATACATACTTTGCGCAAGGGCGATATGTGGAGGAAAACAGAATGAAACAAAAAAGAGTGTGGATTTATTGCAGGACGGCATACCCTGATGCCGCTGCTTTGAAACACTAGGAGGATATGCTGAAGTCAAGACCACCGGCTAAGCCGGTGGCTTGTTCTGCCCCTATAAGGGGCTGTTACCTGCTCGCGCCCGGAAGGCGCACTGAAAAGTCTGCCTGCTGCACCACATTCTCAGCTGCCCTTAAAAGGGCATGTTCAGTGCTTCCTTACTCCGGCTTTGCCCCAATAGGGGCTTACTGGTTTGCTTTGACTTCCTACTGACTCTTAAGAGTCCTACTTCTTGTTTTTCTTCACCGGCTCGCCCGTAAACGGGTCTATGTACTCTACTAACGACATCTGGTCATATTCCAAGTCCTCTTTTATCTGATTTTGGATGTATGCCTTTATTGCCGCCGTATTCTTTCCTACTGTGTCCACATAATATCCACGGCACCAGAAATGACGGTTTCCGTACTTATACTTTAGGTTCGCATGCTTCTCGAATATCATGAGTGAACTTTTTCCCTTGAGATACCCCACCACCTCTGATACTGAATATTTGGGTGGAATGCTTACCAGCATATGAATATGATCTGGCATGCATTGTGCCTCAATTATCTCAATCCCTTTTCTTCGACATAATGTCCCAAGGATTTGTCCTACATCTGCCTTGATATCTTTATAGATTACCTGTCTACGATATTTTGGTGCAAAAACCAGATGATACTTGCAATCCCATTTTGTATGAGCTAAACTATTATTGTCCATTTTGGACCTCCTGTGCTTTTTATTTGTGGTTTGCAGACCTACATCTAGTTTAGCACAGGAGTTGCTTTTATCTGAAGATATTCCCTCCACCTGCAGAGCAGGTGGTTTATTTTTACTGTGACACAAAGACAATGCCCACAAGTACAATATGACCGTTGTGGGCGTCATTGCCGAGCAAGGTAGCAGTTTGAATATGAACCGCATGAGGCTTGATAAAGTGTGCGGCGCGGTGAAATGCGGCGAGATGGATTCTGTGTTGGTTAAGAACGTAACACGCCTGTGGGGGGGGGGGTACCGGACACAGAGGAGTATGTAGACCTGCGGCGTCCAGATAGTCTACTTGGAGGACAATTTGATGATAGATGACCATATAGCAAAGGTGCTGCGGGAGCTTATCCAGGCCATGAAAGCAAAACACTACCTGACGCGGACTTGAATCGTAAAAAAACTTTGAAAATAGTACGCTTCGACATTGGTCACAAAAAATTAGCAAAATCGGCTTAATCTGTGCTTGACAGGGGCTGATGACGACAGAAGTGCCACAACCATGAAGA
>PPYF01027739.1_pt1 | contig 28026 bp, 22 predicted proteins | sample 1559871 | NCBI WGS metagenome assembly PPYF01 (sample SAMN08240021, study PRJNA423297) | Human gut metagenome, whole genome shotgun sequencing project.
TACCTCGTGATCGCAAATTCCGCCACCGTTCTGTTTCAGCATCCATACGCAATCCTTCTGCGACTGGTAAATGGAGCTGATACCGTACCTATCTCCCAACATCTTCATGTTCAGATCCGGGAATGTCTGGTGAGAGCCGTCATACTTCGGGCGCACGAAACAGTTGAACTTCCGGTTATAGAGGTCAACAAGCCTGTCCTTGAACTCCGGCGACTGCGCTTCGAGCCATTCCGAGAAACCGTTGCGTATCTCGTCAATCTTGGTGTTGGCGAGTTGTATCGCCTCGCTGTCCGGGACCTTGATGTCGTTGCCGTTGTCATCCTTGCCGATTGACTTCTTAATGTCTGGGACAGTGTTGTGCAGGGCGTGTTTCAACAGGTTCATGCCGTCGTAGGTTCGGTAATAACCTCTGACACAAAATTCCTCCCATATCTTCATGTTGCCTCTGTCGGCTTTTGCCGAATACTCATCCATAGAGGAAGAATAGGCTATGCGCACCTCTGTATTATATAGGTGACTCATGTAGGCTGAATATATGCCCGTAGGTATCCAACGCTCACCGAAATTGAAATCTAGCTCATCGAAAGTGATTTTGCGGGGTGTGGCATCCTGCAATGCTTTGAGTGATGTTTGCGCCATTTCGATATACGGCTCGATGCCGTCATATCCGGGGAAGCCTTTGATACGCTCTTCCTCACGGTCAATCCATGCCTGAATCTCCTCGGCTTTCTGCACCACATTTCCGGCGATGAAGCGGTCGGCAATCTCGTAGTTGTCAACCAAAGGATTGTAATAGATATGGTCTCCAAGACTCTCAATGAGCTTTTCCTCGCCCATGTCCACAAGACTGCGCATATACTCCAGATTGACAACACCATATTTGTTTAGCGATGCGGATAGAGCTTCCATCGGAGTGTCAACCGAAGTCACCTCGTCAACGGCAAAGGCTACCGGGTGGTCGAATATGTCAGCCTTGACAAACATACCGTTCTCGCCACGCTCCATTCTCATTGAGGTTGCCGTACTTATCCACAAACTCATCGTAATACTGGTTGAGGTGCTCACGGAGATGTTCGCTTGCTTCGTGAGTTTCAGCCTCGTAATTGTAGAGCTGCTGATACGTTTCCGAGAGTGTGATATACAGCATTGCACGTTTCTCCTGCTCCGGTTTGAGAGCCAACGGAGTGAACAATGCCCCATACTTTCTGACCTCCGAGAGAAAACCGACCTGACCGTTATCCACAACCATAGAGCCATTCTTGTGGAAGAATTGTATATCCTCCGAGAAAGGACGGGGCAACATATCCTTTTCTCCTTTCGGTGCAGACGTATTTGATGAAGCCACTCTTGGCTTCGGAATGAAATTGCCTTCGGTACGGGAAATCCTCACGCCCAATTCAGCGTCTTTGGCTTCGACCTCCGCCGCCTGACGTGCCGCTTCACGCTCCGCGAGTTGGCGATGGGCAATCGACATCATGGTTTCATAGAAGCCGTTGATGGGCGGATTGTCATCCCAGTTCAAAGAGCCGTAAAACTCAAGCTCCTTATCGGTGAGTTGCCGGAATTTCGACTGCACCTGCGGAGAAATCTCAACCGTTGGCTTCCTCTCGGCTGTCGGCTTATCCTCATTCTTCGGTTGAGCAGCTTGGCGATGTTGCCTCTGAGGTTTGCCGATTGGCTCCAGCTCTCCAAAGAGATTGTAAGCGAACAGTCGCGGGTCGGGATTATCGGTATAATCGGGACTACCGTCAGTCTCAATCTCTTTGGTGGGTTCCTTTGGCGCATAGGTGGATTCCGGCTCTGATTGAACAGGCGAATGGCTTGGCGTAGATTCGGGTTCAGGTTTTATCTCTGGCTTTACTTTGGGTGTCGGCGGTGGGGTTATAACCTCGGTAGGCTTGAATTCCTCTCGCTGCTTCTGCTTCGGATCTTCAAGCTGCTCACATATTGCCACACGTTGCCCGGCTCTTACCAATTTAGGCAAATAAGTGTCAAGCGCATGATGCGGAAATCCTGCCAACTCAATATAACCTGCACGACCATTTGCACGGCGTGTCAGAGTAATGCCAAGAATCTCGGAAGACTTTACAGCATCTTCGCCCATGCACTCATAGAAGTCACCGACACGGAAAAGAAGAATTGCATCGGGATGCCGCTTCTTCATCTCGGTGTACTGCTTCATTATCGGTGTTTCCGATATTTTCTTTGTTCCAACAGGTCTGATGGGCTTCTTAATTTCCGGCGATGTCACAGTTTGCTTGATGCCTTTGGAATTATACAATTCCAAATTTAGGCGCAATCTCAATGACTCGTCCAATGCCTGACGAATGTCCCCGGCTATACCCTCGACACCTCCCTCATGCTTGTATATGATGGCTGGTTTGCCAAATGGGTCTGTACCGACTTTCGCTTCGGTGCAAATAACATTCTGCGAATACGCCGCGAAGAATTTGTTGTTTTGCACTTTCGTGTCACGGTCAACGATTGACTGCACAAAAAATTCCTCGTCAGCCGACAATGCTACCTTGCCGTTGTGCTTCTGCAATATAATAAGGTCACTGCCCGTATCAGTCCCGGCATTGTCAGAGAAGGTATTGTTGGGCAGACGCAAAGCGGCCACCAAATCGGCGCGTTTCATCAGCTCCGCACGGACAAAGGGCGAAGCGGCGTTCATCACCCCCTGCGAGGTGATAAAGGCAACCAATCCTCCCTCACGCACGGAGTCAAGTGCTTTGAGAAAGAAATAATTGTGTATCGCCTTTGTCGATTGGCGATAAGCCAATTCCTTGCTCGTGGCATAGATTGGATCCGGCACAGCGAAATCACCGAAAGGAATGTTGGAACAAGCCACATCAAAATAACCCTGAAAATCAGGCTCAATTCTCTCAAACCCCTCAATCCGTGTAGAGATAGACGGATGCAGCGCATCAAGGATTTTACCAGTGAGCAAATCCTTCTCAAACGCCATAGCCTCCGTGCCGGGATAATTCCGCAGGAAAGAGTCAACGAACACGCCCTGTCCGGCACTCGGCTCCAGATACCTCCTGACCTCAATGCCGCTGGCTTTGAGTGCATCGGAAATGGCATCGACCACCGCCGATGGAGTATAAAACGCCGTCAACACCGATGCTTTCAGCGAGTCCATGTATCTGGCAAACTCTTTATCATCATGGGAATAATCGTGAATAAGCCGACGCAGTTCCACCGTAGGTGCAAACAGTTCGATGTCCGATTTGCTCCACTTGGCGGCATCAAGCAGCGAGTCAGCATCATTGAGGATACATTTCAGTCCTCCGAACCCGGCATACTTGCCCAACACCTCCAATTCCCCGGCATTGGGTCCGCGCTTCTCAACACCGAGACGAAAGGCAACCCTTATCGCCTCGATATTGTCGCGCATTGTCTGCAAACGGTTATAAGCCATCCTCAGTGAGTATTATTGAGATTGTTCCGGTAAGTTCGCAGCGGAGCTGATGGTATGTCGCGCTGTTGACAAAGGCATTAGCCTGAATGTCATAGCTGTCGAACACATCCTCCACCATACTGCGTGATATAAGGTATGTAGCCATAAACGGGCGCAGCTCATAGCTTATGTCATCCCCGAACTCTTCTTCAAGGACATCCATCATTATCTCGTATTCGGAATATCGGAAGCCGTCAAGCAGCGCGGCCATTGACATCTCGTGAGCCTCGTCAACCTCGGCTCCGTTGCGGCGAGCGTTTTCGTATGTTTCCTCCGCCTTTTCAGCGCGGGCACGGATCATCGCATCGGTAACGCCCTCAAAGCGGTACGACGCCAGATAATTTTTCAGATAGAGGTAGTAGAACGATAGTTCTTCCTCGCGTGTTGGATTTTTCATCTTTTTGGAGATTTTAGTGGGTGGTGTATATGAAAAGCCGTCCGGGTATCCCTCCCGAACGGCGCCACTAAAATCCCAATCAGATGAATCAAAAAGATTTTATGATTGGATTCGGTGGCAAAGATAATAAATATCTCCGTTCCGGGGAGGGTGTGCGGCTGTTTTTTATTTCTTCTCGGTCATTTTATTTTTTGTTTTTAGTGATTTCAGGTAGGTTATCCCTTTATCGGACAGGCGGTAACTGTCACCGTATAAGTGAATCAGCTCCTTCTCGGAAAGTTGCTCCATGAGCGTGCCCATGCTCCGGCCCTCTATGAAGTATTCCGATGCACACGGGACGGCATAGTTAAGTTCTCGTGAGTTTAGAACGCTGGTGAAAGGCACTGTCCTGTCATCGGAATACGGGCAGATCGTCACCGTTTCAGTCTCCTGCTCCTTCACAATCGCAATAGTGTGGTTCAGGATGTAGGTGTATAGCATCGCCGCAACCTTGTATGTGTCGCACTCGTCCTTGTCGGGATCGTAGGCAACCTCCGTCAGTTCCTTCTTGATTGTGCCGACAGGGAGAATTGCGTTGACGAAGGATGCTTCAGGGCCAAAGGCATTGCCGGAATACTTTTCTGATGTTCCTTCGGATGAAATGGTGAACGGCAGGGAGCATCTGCTGTGGGTGAACGGAGCTGAAATCAACCCTTCGTGATACAGGAGATTGAGCGAATCGGTAAGTTGGAAGGGGTAGAGGTTGTATTTCGCCCACATTATGCCCTGCAAGTCCTCAAGGCTGAGAAGTGTCAATGGGCGGTATTCCCTTTCCTCGTCGGCATTTTTTCTTGTGTGCTGCAATGCCTCCATCGACTCCATATTATACAGGTATTCGAGCAGCTTGTCGGCGGCTGGTGTCATATTGTACTCGCGCTCCCTTGCAAGGAACAGTTCCATGTCCCATTTCAACACGCGGCGCATTGCCGCATCGGTAAGATGCCTTTCTACAGTCGGCGTATGTCCGTCACCCTCCATCACCTCACCGGTGCAGATGTCGTGGAGCGAATGGAGCATCATGTGTCGATACGGCGCGTCCGGCTTAAAGAAGGCGAGTATCGCCTGCACATTGCGGATGCTGTCGTCAGTGGGTGCGGTAACGAACACTATCTCGTCGCAGAGACTCATTTCCGTTTCCATTATTTTGAGGCGGCGGAGGTCTGCGAATGTCAGGCCTGGAACATTCTCCGTGCCGTTGCGCACGACCGGCTTGTAGAACGTGCTGAGAATCTCAGCCGCTGATAGATGGTTGATGTCGCCGTCTGCTTTTGCAGGGGCATAATCAAGGTTTATTATCGCACCGTCAGTCCAGATGATGGTGTCATCATCATAGTTGTAGCAAAGAGGTGTTTCCTCAAATCTGCCGGCTGCTTTTGCGAGTGCGTCAGCCATTCCTTTGGTTTCGGTTATATAGAGTCTCATATTTCCTGTAATTTGGGGATTGTGGTTGCAGGGGCTTTTCACACCCCTGCAACCGGGGTTAATGAATATTGGGATACGTGGATTAGTGGCGCCGTAGCGGGCAAAGTCTAAACTTTCGGACCTCTGGGTTTTCGCTGCTGTTTTTGCTGGGTGTCTTTCTTCGGAGCTGTCTGACCCTGCTGAAGCGGCTCCTTGACGTTCTTGGTCGCCTCGTTGGTCTTGCCGTCATTGTTGACAGCCACCTGCGTGGCACTCTCGTTTGACGGGGCGACTGTCTGTGCCAGATCCGGATTCTTGGTCGAAGCGATAGGCCGCTGCTTCTCCGGGTCGAACTTGATATACAGAGTGCAGGGTTGTCCCTTTGCGTCAACCGCGTTTTCCAGCACCACCGTCTTGCCTGCCACATAGTCTGCTTTCTGCTGGTCGGTGAAGCGGTTTTCCCTCCACTTCCCGATAGGGCGGATATTGCCCTCGGCATCCGTCCATGTGTTCTGCTGCTGTGACTGCTGACGCTGTGACTGCGATTGAGACTGCGCCTGTGGCTGCTTTTGTTTCTCGACCTTATTGTGGTTCTGCCATGCCTTCGGAACGAACTCCACGCATCTGGAGTCGGCGTTGACCTGCAACGTGGTGGTGAAGGTCTTTCCCTCGCGCAGACTCACCTCCTTGTTGATGAGGGGCAGCCCGCTTTTCAGCGTCTCGATTTCCTCTTTGGTGAGGACGGTCTTGCCGATGTTGCCCCGGATGTGCAGCTTGTCAACCGGGAGGCTCACAATCTCGTTGGTCAGGCGGTCGAGGCTCACATACGAAGGGATCTTCTTCCCGTCCTTGCCGTTCAGCTCTACTATCCTGCCGAGATTGCCCGTGTTGAGCATCTGTGCCTTGTCCTCCGGCGTGAACTGGTGCCCACGGTACTCCTTTTCAAGATTAGGCTCCAGATGGATGAAGTGGGGCACGAGCTTCACCATGCCGTTTGTGTCCTTGCGGAGCGACAGACGCGCGTCAAGCTCCATCTTCTCACCGGCGAGTGTGGGGTGGATTTTCACAAGCCCCGACTTGCCGTAGTTGAGCATCTTCTCAAGGTCTCCTGACTTTTCAAGTTGCTCCCGGTCAACGCCCCAATTCTCCTTGAAAGCCGCCCAGTCGATGCTGTTGCCGTCGATTGCCTGATACTTGTGCTGTGACTGCGATTGAGTCTGCGACACATCCGACGCTTCCACCTTGAAGGGCGCCAGCATCTCCTTGTTCGCTTCCGGCGATTCAAGCAACGCGCCGAGTCCTTGCCCTACCGTGCCGAAGTCATCGGCGTTGACACTGAAGAAGCCGAACATCGTGGGATTCTTCGCCTGACGCACGAAGTTTGACACGAAGGCTTCCACCGGGTTCTGACCTTTGGTGAACTTCACGAGGTCACTGAGGTTGGCCGACTTCATATCGACCGTCTGCGGTGTACCGTCGGGATTCTGCCCCGTCACCGCGCCAATCTGTCCCGTCTCGTTGTTGCGGGCGATCAGCACCTTTTCTTTTTCTTGGTTTTGATCCATTTGAAAATAATTAAGATTTTAGTGGGTATTGTTTTTGTCCGGAATTATTCCGAATCTCTCAGTTTCTGCATCCTGTCCGGGCTGGTTATAATCTCAGCCACCTCATGCTCCATCATCCGCAGCTTGCCGCCGATCTTGCGCAGAGGTATGATGCCGAGGCGTTTCCAGCGGTAGATGGTGTTGGCGGTGACATTGAACAGTTCGGCGAGTGCCGGCACATCATACACCCTCTCGCCCTGCACTTCGGGCAGCGACGGCTGGTTGCGTCTGGCGAGCGCGTCCAGTTTCTTGTCCTGACGGTCAAGTCGGTCAAAGATCATCCGCATCCAGCGCTCAAACGAGCCTCTCTCCATTGTTATCGTCTCCATCACTTCACACGTTTTGAGATTATTGTTTTGAAGTTTTTCTCAAAGTCGTGCTTCGTCTTGGGCGATACCCTTATGGTATTGCTGTTGATCACATCACGCAGAGCCTTCTTTGTGAAGCGCACGGAGCCGCGTATCAATACATACTCAATCTCGCGCGATTCCTGAAGCCGGGCGATTGTCCGCGTGCTGCAATTCAACACGTCTGCGGCCTCATCCTTGGTCAGCAGCAGGTCTTCCTCTGCATTGAGCCTGTCAACGGCATTGCGGATAAATATCCACATGCTATCCACCGCATCAAGGAGGCTATTAACTTTTTCTTCGTAATTCATATATCGGGGTTTTAGTGTTTGCTTGTCATCATCGACAATGCGAAATTACAGCAGCCTCCAGACACCATTTCCTAATATAAGCCATTAGGTAGGGGTGATTTTTACAACCATTAACTATAATCGACGCAATTGAGGACCCAAAACGCAAAAAGGAGCCGCCAGAACGTATCCGACGGCTCCTTTTAACATATTTTTTCCTTATATACCCATTAGATTTGTGTGTTTTGTGCCAAAAATACCCAATTTTAGCCTTCCAAATCCTTATTCAGTCCCGGTTCTGTTAACATTCGTTTGCTTTTTAACCTTGCGTTTGGTGGATTTAGCCTGCATTTTTTCAGCTAAGGCTGCCATATCCTGACTAATCTTCTGGTTAGTTATACGGGCATATATTTGAGTCGTCTGAATGTTTGTATGTCCCAACATTTTTGAGACAGACTCGATAGAGACACCTTGTGAAAGCGTCACGGTTGTCGCGAAAGTGTGACGGGCGAGGTGGAATGTGATATTCTTCTCAATGCCACAAAGTGTAGCGATTTCTTTGAGATACGAATTCATCTTCTGATTGCTGAGTACCGGCAATAATCGTCCGTCTTTAGTAGTGCCCTTGTATTTGGCTACCAATTTAGCCGGAAGGTCGAGCAGGGGCACATTTACCGGAGTCTGTGTTTTATGGCGATGTGTCATTATCCACTGGTTTCCGTCAAAGGATGTGCGGATGTCTTCTGCCTTCAATTCCTTTATATCTATATAGGCAAGTCCTGTATAGCATGAGAAGATGAAAATGTCGCGAACTTGCTCCAAGCGTTTGGTGGCAAACTTCTTTTTGATGATTGCGTTGATTTCTTCTTCGGTAAGATAACCTCGGTCAACTCTCTTTATCTTGATTTTGTAGTTGCCGAATGGATCGCCCTTGATATAGCCATTGTTTCTTGCACGGAGAATTATCATCTTGAAGGTCTGGAGGAACTTGGCTGTTGTATTCTCGTTGCACTGACTGACCGTGCGCAGATAGCACTCCAAATCGGTGATGAATTTGTGACCGATTTCCACCAATGGAATATCCGAGATGTTATACTTCGCTTTCAGAAACTCCTGCACACGGCGATAGCAACGATCGTACTTCTGTACCGTTGCCTGACTTTTACTGATGCCTTCAAGGGAGCGACACTCCTCCATATACTCGTCGAACAGTCGCAACAGCGACTCTGTACGGGCTGTTATGCCGAGGAAAGAATTTCTGACCTTTTCGGCTGTAACGGTCGGCTCATACCGTTCAAGTTCATAGAAATGATTGCGGATTGAAGCCTTCATGTCATCAAGTGTGCGGTTGAGTTCTTTGTCCGCCTTCGTCTTTCCTTCCACATGGTTGGTGTCGGCATCCCACTTGTCGGGATCTGCGCATAGCTTCGTGCTGAACGCCGTGCGCTCTCCGTTGACGGATATTCGCACCATTATAGCGCAAGTCCCGTCACGGTTGACGTGGTTGGTTCTCAGATAGAACCGAATGTTAAAATTGCTTTTGCTCATATCTTAATTTGTTTTTGTCTGACCTTTGCTTTTGGGTGTAGCAGATTGTAGCAGCAAAGGTAATGACTACTTTAAGATAATGAGCAGACAAAAGTATGACAAATTACGCCATTTCAATAAGTTAACTCTTTTCGTGCTACACTTTTCGTGTAGCGGATTTGTGTAGCACGGCTGTAGCACAACTATGTCAAAACGGGGCGTTTTTATGGCATTTTCAGGCAATATCCCTAAAATGAAAAATCCTGTAAGTGAGCTACTTACAGGATTTTTCGATGCTTACAAGCGGAGAGAGAGGGATTCGAACCCCCGGAGGTGTGACCCTCAACGGTTTTCAAGACCGCCGCAATCGACCACTCTGCCCGGCGAATACCAGTATAATAAAAACTGCAATATATTGGGCTAAAATCATTTGGCAGCGTTCTTCGGATTTTTCTTCGGAGCTTTGTTCTTCCTTTGTTCAGATGACTCGGTAACAATACGGCGTGAAGTATTGTCGCTGAGCACGTCGACAACGATTTTACCCATCATCTGTTTGAGTTCACTGAGAAAATCTGCTGCGGAATAATCGCCGCGCTCAATCCTGCGAAGTTTGTTCTCCCAGATGCCCGTAAGTTTGGCACTCTTCAGAAGTTCTTCGTTGATAGTGTCAATGAGCTGAATACCGGCATCGGTAGCATCAATACTTTTACGGACACGATGAATATAACCACGGCTGAAAAGAGTCTCTATAATTGCAGCGCGGGTGGAAGGACGCCCGATTCCGTTTTCCTTCATTGCCTCGCGCAGTTCCTCGTCGTCGACGGTCTTCCCCGCCGTCTCCATTGCCCTCAGCAATGTTCCTTCGGTATAGAGTTTCGGCGGAGTAGTGGTTTTCTTCTGCAACGAAGGTTCATGGGGGCCACTCTCTCCGACTTCAAACGGGGGAAGCAGCCCCTCGGATGACTGATCGCCCGAATCGGTCTTGTCGAGCACTTTCGGGTCAGCCTGATATAACACTCGCCATCCGGGTTCTACAATCACCTTGCCCGAAGCCTTGAAACGCGTCTTCTCGACTTCAGCCTCAACGACGGTCTGAGAGAAGATACAATCAGGATAAAAAACCGAGATAAAGCGCGTTGCTATCAGATGGTATAACTGACGTTCGTCGCCGACAAGAACCGTAGGAGACTCGCCGGTAGGTATTATCGCATGGTGATCGGTTACTTTAGAGTTATCGAAGACTTTCTTGCTCTTGGGTATCTTCTTGTCGAGCACCGATGAAGTCAGCGACGCGTAGGGCGTCATTTTCTTCAATATGTCCGGAACCTGAGCATAGATATCGTCGGTCAGATATGTCGTGTCGACACGGGGATAGGTCGTCACCTTTTTCTCATAAAGGTTTTGAATGAGTTTGAGAGTTGTGTCGGCGCTCCATCCCCATCGGCGATTGGTCTCGACCTGAAGGGAGGTAAGGTCGAAAAGTCTCGGGGGTGCTTCGCGGCCCTTCTTCTGACTGACATCTTTAATCGTCAACGGTTTGTCCTTTACAGCATCGAGAGTCGCCTGCGCTGCTTCGGGAGTCTTGAATTTACCGTATGTCGCTGAAAATATAGCATTCCGATATAAGGTCTTCAGCTCCCAATAATCGGCAGGAACAAAATTGGCGATCTCCTTATGTCGCCCGACGAGAAGGGCCAGTGTCGGCGTCTGAACGCGACCTACTGACAGAACCTTTCCGGGCTCGCCGTAGCGCAGGGAGTAAAGGCGCGTCGCATTGATGCCGAGAATCCAGTCGCCAATAGCGCGCGACAATCCGGCATAATAAAGATTGTTGAAATCCTTGTCGGGCTTCAGATCATTGAACCCCTGTTTGATCGAAGCGTCGGTCAGTGAAGAGATCCAAAGCCGGCGAACAGGACATTTCACATCGGCAAGCTGCATTACCCACCGTTGTATAAGTTCTCCTTCCTGACCGGCATCACCGCAGTTGATTATCTCTTCTGCTGAGGCTACAAGTTTCTTGATGACCTCAAACTGATGTTGAATAGACTTCTGGTCAATGAGCTTGATGCCGAAACGAGGCGGCAACATCGGCAACTGCCCGAGTGTCCACCGCTTCCATGCGGGCGCGTAATCAGCCGGCTCCTTAAGGGTGCAAAGATGACCGAAAGTCCATGTCACCTGATAGTCATTCCCTTCATAGAAACCGTCACGCTGCGTAGTAGCACCGAGTATGGCGGCGATGCTGCGTGCCACACTCGGTTTCTCAGTAATACAGACCTTCACTCTTTGATAATCTGAAAATCGGCTCGCCCGTTAATGCCGTTCAATGACAATGTCAGTTTCTTCTGAGGCTTCATTCGCGGGAAGTCAATCGACAGGGGTATAACACCGTCTTCCTCGAACTGGAAATATCGGTTGAAGTCGACCCCATCGATGTCGGTCGCCGACTTGCCGGCGAGAGAGGCACTGTCGATTCGATGGGATGTGTTGGGTCTCCCTTTCAGTTTGCAGTTTACGCGGGTAAGATCATTACGGAATTCTATTGACTCCACTGTAAGACCGTAGCCATCATTAAGAGGAACGGCAACGGTGTTGACATTATAGCCGGTCATGGTCTCAGCGGTGGCCACAGAAAAGCAGCCTGAAAGCAAAACCGCAGCAAGCAGTGTTTTCAGAAAGAACTTCATCATTTTTCTAATTTCTTAGCTTCGTTCCAGAGTTTATCCATTTCGGCAAGCGTCAGCTCATTCAGTTTTTTCCCGGCCTCGGCTGTTTCTGTCTCTATATGAGAGAACCGACGAATGAATTTCTTGTTAGTCTTTTCAAGAGCGTTCTCGGGCGTTATGCCATAGAGGCGTGCGGCATTGACCAACGAGAAGAACAGATCGCCGAACTCGCTTTCGAGAGCTTCCGTGTTCCCGGCAATAGCTTCTGCGTCAACTTCGCTGATTTCCTCTTTGACCTTGTCCCAGACTTGCGCACGTTCTTCCCAATCGAAACCGGCGTTTGCAGCCTTTTCCTGAATACGCTGTGCTTTTATGAGTGCCGGAAGAGCACGCGGCACACCGGCCAACACAGACCGATTGCCTCCTTTCTCCTTAAGTTTGATCTGTTCCCAGTTTTGCTCGACTTCGTGAGCCGTATCTGCATGAACATTTCCGAAGACATGGGGATGGCGGAAAATGAGCTTTTCATTTAGCGCGTCGGCAACGTCAGCTATATCAAACATCCCTTTCTCGTCTCCGATTTTAGAATAGAAGAAAATGTGAAGCAGAATGTCGCCGAGCTCTTTGCGGATATTCGGACTATCATCGTCGATGAGTGCGTCGCAAAGTTCGTAGACTTCTTCAACGGTGTTGGAACGCAATGATTCATTGGTCTGTTTAGCGTCCCACGGACACTTTACGCGCAATATGTCAAGTGTATCAAGCACACGGCCCAAAGCCTCAAGCTTTTCTTCTCTTGTATGACCCATAGCAAATTCTTATTGTTTCTACGATGCAAAATTACGAATTTTTCGTTGTTCACAGCTGCGTCTATAGTTAGAATCTTGGAAAAAATAGCTAACTTTGCGAAAAAATATGACCGATGGCCCGCGATAATTCCCTGATGGAACGCCTTGAAGGCGTTGAGGAACGTCTCGAAGAGGTTCAGACCCTTCTGAGCGATCCGGCCGTTATTTCAGATCGCACGCGCTACGAACGTCTGACAAAGGAATTCAAGAGCCTCGGACGAATAGTTGATAAAAAACAGAAATATAACCGTCTGAGCGAAGAAATCGATCTTGCGCGCGAAATCCTTGCTGATGAGAGCGATGCTGAAATGCGTGAGCTTGCCCGACGCCAACTCGAGGAAGACACTGCGTTTCTGCCGCGCTTGGAAGAGGAAATCAAATTGCTTCTTATTCCGGAAGACCCCGAAGACTCGCGCAATGCCATCATGGAAATACGGGCCGGCACAGGTGGCGACGAAGCAGCGCTTTTTGCAGGAGATCTTTTCAGGATGTATTCGAAATACTGCGAGTCATGTGGCTGGAAAGTTTCTGTCACCGGGTTTAATGAAGGAAGCGCAGGCGGATACAAAGAAATTGTTCTGGCCATTTCAGGCGACAACGTATATGGGACTCTCAAATATGAGAGTGGTGTTCACCGGGTTCAGCGAGTGCCTGCGACCGAGACACAGGGACGAATCCACACGTCAGTAGCCACCGTTGCCGTTCTTCCCGAAGCCGAACCTTTTGAAGTAGAGATTCACGAGGGTGAAATACGCTGGGACACATTTCGCAGCGGAGGCGCCGGTGGTCAGAACGTGAATAAAGTCGAGTCAGGCGTCAGACTGCGTTACAATTGGAAAAATCCGAATACCGGTCAGGTCGAGGAAATTCTTATCGAATGTACGGAAACACGAGATCAGCCCAAGAATAAAGAGCGTGCTCTCAGTCGGTTGCGCACTATGATCTATGACCGCGAACGGCAGAAGTACGATAATGACATAGCATCGCGACGCCGGACTATGGTTTCCACAGGTGACCGTTCCGCCAAGATACGAACCTACAATTATCCACAAGGGCGCGTAACCGACCATCGGATCGGATTCACGACATATAATCTTGCAGCTTTTGTCGGCGGAGATATTCAGGAAGTAATAGACCGGCTTACCATAGCCGAAAACGCCGAAAAGCTCAAAGAGGCTCAGTTATGATTATAAACAGATAAATCAAAGATATGACACGTCAAGAATTAGTCGAGAACATTCGTCGCAAAAAGAGTTTTCTCTGTGTCGGCCTCGATACGGATATTAAAAAGATTCCGCATCATCTCCTGAGCGAAGATGATCCGATCTTCTCTTTCAACAAAGCAATCGTAGACGCGACTGCGCCCTACTCTGTCGCCTACAAGCCGAATATCGCTTTCTATGAAAGCCTTGGCGCTGAAGGCCTCGTAAGCCTCGAAAAGACAGTCGACTATATCCGCAGAAAATATCCCGACATATTCCTTATTGCCGATGCCAAACGCGGAGATATAGGCAACACATCGTCGCTCTATGCGCGCGCTTTCTTCGAGCACTACGACTTTGACGCGCTGACCGTTGCTCCATATATGGGTTCAGACAGCGTCAAGCCTTTCCTTGAATACCCCGGGAAATGGGTGATTCTGCTTGCTCTCACATCAAACCGCGGCTCGCGTGATTTCCAGTATTTCTGCGACAAGCAGCAGACACGCCTCTTCGAAGAAGTAATCAATACCGCCCAGACATGGCCCGAGAAACCTCTCGAGCAGCTGATGTTCGTTGTCGGTGCAACTCAGGGAGAAATGTTCATCGACGTCCGTCGTGCGGCTCCGAAGTCGTTTTTACTCGTTCCCGGCGTCGGCGCACAGGGTGGCAGTCTCGAAAGTGTTGCCAAATATGGCATGATAGAGGGCGAATGTGGTCTTCTTGTCAATTCCTCAAGAGGAATTATTTATGCGTCGTCAGGCGAAGATTTTGCGGAAGCAGCCGAACGGGAAGCCGCAAAATTGCGTGACCAGATGAGTGAGTTACTTGAGAAAGCCAAAGTTATTTAACCATTTGTAGTATGCTGATAATAGGCATTGCCGGCGGAACCGGTTCCGGAAAATCGACCGTAGTCAGAAAAATCATGGAGTCGTTGCCTTCAGAGAAGGTTGCAGTTCTTCCTCAGGACAATTACTATCGTGATTCGAGCCACATAGCTCCTGAAGAGCGCTGCAATATCAATTTCGACGAACCGGCAGCGATAGAATGGAGCCTGCTCGTAGAGCATATCGAAAAGCTAAAGGCCGGTGCTCCGATCGAAATGCCTACTTACAGTATGCTTACATGCACGCGTCAGCCTGAGACTATCCGCATAGAACCGTGCGATGTGATCATTATCGAAGGCATTCTCGTGCTTACTGACCCCGAACTGCGAAAGATGCTCGATATAAAAGTGTTTGTCGACGCCGATGCCGATGAGCGACTGATCCGCGTTATCGCCCGAGACTGTGTCGAGCGCGGCCGCACTCCGATGATGGTTATCAACCGTTATCAGAAAACGCTTAAGCCTATGCACCTTCTTCATATCGAACCGACAAAACGATATGCCGACATCATTCTTCCTCAGGGTGGCGATAACAAAGTGGGCATAAATATGTTGAGCGGATATATATCGAGCCGACTTCAAAAGAAATGAACGAAGATAAACAGCAAGAGCCGACAGCCACGTCCGGCGCAAATATCAACGCGCCGGTAGAGCCGAAGAAGATGGTGCTCCGCACAGATAATCTTGTCAAGAAATATCGTCAGCGCACTGTTGTCAATCATGTATCGATTGACGTCACGCAAGGAGAAATTGTAGGCCTACTCGGGCCAAATGGCGCCGGCAAAACCACCACGTTCTACATGACTGTGGGCCTTATTACGCCTAACGAGGGACAGATTTTCCTTGACGACCTGAATATTACTAAATTTCCGGTGTATAAACGCGCCCAGAACGGGATCGGCTATCTCGCTCAGGAAGCAAGCGTGTTCCGCAAACTCAGTGTGGAGAACAATATTAAGGCTGTGCTCCAGATGACCAATACAACCCGAGAATATCAGGCCGAGAAGCTCGAGAGTCTGATAGCTGAGTTCGATCTTGAAAAGGTGCGTCATAATCTTGGCGATCAGCTCAGTGGCGGCGAACGCAGACGCACAGAGATCGCACGCTGTCTGGCCATCGACCCGAAATTCATAATGCTCGACGAGCCGTTCGCCGGCGTCGACCCTATCGCAGTCGAAGATATCAAGCGAGTCGTTTACAAACTTAAGGAGAAAAACATAGGCATCCTTATCACTGACCACAACGCCACCGAGACACTGTCGATCACCGATCGGTCGTATCTTCTTTATGAAGGTAAAATCCTGTTTCAGGGCACCTCGGAAGAGCTTGCCGAGAATCCCATCGTTCGCGAGAAATATCTCGGATCGGGCTTTGTATTTCGCAAACGTAATATCTCTTGACTTCAAGGCTCGCCGTTATATAAAAATTCAGTAATTTTGCGGCTGCAATGATAATAAGTCGTACCATAGATTCTGTAAAAATCGCTTTCACTGACTCTGGCGAAGGCAGTCCGGTTGTTCTGCTCCATGGCTGGGGATGTAACCATACTACACTCGCGTCGGTCGAACGTGTCGCACTCGCGGCCGGCCACAGAGTCATCAATATCGATTTTCCCGGCTTCGGCGACTCTCAGGAACCGCCCGAGCCCTGGGACGTAGAGCAATACACCCGGAATCTCGAGAATCTGTTGAAGGCCGAAAATATCGAGAATCCTGTTATGCTCGGCCATTCTTTCGGCGGTCGCGTAGCAATAATATATGCCTCACGCAATCCGGTCGAAAAACTCATACTTGTTGATGCAGCAGGTGTAAAACCACGTCGAAGTCTGAAATACTACTACAAGGTGTATAGTTTTAAGGCTATGCGCCGGCTTCTCGAGCTGACATTCGGTAAGGCGAAAGCGCGGTCGATAATTGACCGACGACGCGCTAAAAGCGGGAGTGCCGATTACGCGGCCGCCTCTCCGATGATGCGCGCCGTGATGTCGCGTGTAGTAAACGAGGATCTCTGTCGTTATATGCCGCTTATCAAAGCTCCTACACTCCTTATATGGGGAGAGGATGACACAGCAACTCCACTGCGCGACGCTAAAAAAATGGAACGCCTTATACCGGGCTCGGGACTTGTCAGTTTTCCCGGTTGCGGCCATTACAGTTTTCTTGACAATGCCGGCCAGTTTGCGGCCGTGCTTCAAAGTTTTCTCAAATCATGACAATATTTGAAATTCTTCAGCTCGCCTGTTATATTGTTATTACGCTCGGACTTGTCTGGATGCTCGGGCTTGAAATGCGACGCTGTCTGATGATGCTTCAGCAGAATTCATACCGCACCGAGCGTTATCGCCGCTGGCTTCGCTCGTCGGGCGATACAACATCATTTCTGCATCTCGGTGCGATGGCCGTAGTTTTCGCATCTCTGGCAATGTTCACCAAGCCGGTTGTCGCCTGGATCTTGCTTGCGATAATGGCCTTTGTCGGCGTAAAGAAGTTATTGACAGCAAAATACAAGAAACCGCTTGTAATGACAAAGCGTGCCCGCAGAATCTTCCTGACTGCGACAGTTATCGCAATGCTCATCACTGCCGGCTGTTTCTTTATCTTCCGAAACAACGACACTTCCTATAGCGACGGCTTGTTCATCGTCAGCCTCGCAATACTGGTTCTTTACATCATCACCAACTTCCTTATTCCGGCATCGAATGTTATTCTAACGCCTGTCGAGCGTCATATCGACCGCAAATTCATCAACGATGCCCGGCATCGCCTCGAATCAATGCCTGATCTCAAAATCATAGGCATAACCGGGAGCTACGGTAAGACATCCACGAAGCACTATCTATACAGAATTCTGAGCGAGAAATACGACACACTGATGACTCCCGGAAGCTATAACACTACAATGGGCGTCGTCAGGACGATCCGAGAATATATGAAACCCTACAACGAGGTGTTCATAGTCGAGATGGGAGCCAAACAACCGGGCGACATCAAGGAGATATGCGACCTTGTCCGTCCTGCTGTCGGAATTGTCACCGCTGTCGGCCCGCAACATCTCGAATCGTTCAAATCGATCGAGAATGTTCAGAAGACAAAATTTGAGCTCGTCGACGCTCTTCCATCCGACGGGCTTGCCATTATAAACAACGACTTTGACCGGATTGCCACACGTCGCGTCGATAATGTCCCGTCCAAACGTTACGCCGTCAATATCGAGGCCGACTATCGCATAGATGACATCAACTATGGATCCGATGGCACCAATTTTACTCTTGTAACTCCCGATGGCAGCCGCCTCGAATTTTTCACGCATCTTGTCGGCGAATGTAATGTCAGCAATCTTGCCGCCGCGATTATCTGTGCCGACTATCTCGAAGTTCCGTTGGAAAAAATCCGCTACGCTGTCGAGCATATCGAGCAGGTAGAGCACCGTCTTCAGATGCGCAAAACCGGAACCTATACTATTATAGACGACGCCTACAACTCCAACCCAGTGGGCGCCGGAATGGCGCTTGACGTTCTCGCTGCGATGAATAATGGACGCCGAATTGTGGTCACTCCCGGCATGATTGAACTTGGCGATGAGCAGGAAACACGCAATCGCGACTTTGGCAAAAAAATAGCTGAGTCGGCTGACATCGCAATAATAGTCAACCGCTATAATCGCGAAGCTATCGTAGAAGGTGCGCGCGACGGAGGAATGGATGAAACAGCCATCCGCACTGTCGACAGCTTCGCCGAGGCCCAGCGGCTGCTTGCCTCAATGGGTCTCACCAAGGGGGATACGGTTCTCCTTGAGAATGATCTCCCCGATACTTTCAAATAAAACAAACTAACAAAGATATATTCAGATGAAAACCACTCTCGCCGTCTTTTTCGGCGGCCGCTCTACCGAGCACGAAATCTCTGTAATATCGGCTAATCAGGCAATGCACGCCATTAACCGCGATAAATACGATGTTGTGCCGGTTTATATAACCAAAGAAGGCCATTGGCTGACAGGAGAAGCTCTTTTCGACATCAAAAACTACCGCGATAGCGCCGGTCTGACAAAACAATGTCATGAAGTATACTTCCGGCCTATATATGGTGATACGAATCTTTACCGCGCCAAGAAGTCTCTTTTCGGAAACGATGTTGAAGCGAAAATCGACGTTGTTCTTCCCGTGCTTCACGGTTCGAATGGCGAAGATGGCGTTTTCGAAGGTCTGCTTGAGACTATCGGCATTCCGTTTGCCGGCTGTAATACGCTTTCAAGCGCAAACGGCATGGATAAAATCACCATGAAGATGATCCTCAGGGCTTGTGGTGTTCCCGTAGTAGACTACGTCTGGTTCACTGATAAAGAATGGTATAAACGCCGCGATGAACTGATTGCCGAAATTGAGAAAGATCTGGGATACCCCGTCATTGTCAAGCCGGCAAATCTTGGTTCAAGTGTCGGTATCGGCCGTGCGGCTGACCGTGAAGAACTCATATCGCGCATTAACGAGGCCGAGAAATATTCCACTCGCCTGATTGTCGAGCACATGGTCGACAATCTGAAGGAGATAAACTGTTCGGTTCTCGGTGACTGCGACGACTATGTGACTTCAGTTTGCGAAGAGCCTATCAAGAGCGGAGAGATTCTCAGCTATGAAGACAAATATATGGGCGGTCATAAAGGAGCAAAAGGTATGCAGGCAAGTTCGAAACGCATTCCGGCGGATCTTCCTGAAGCCGTCAGCGACAGAATTCGACATCTTGCCGGCGAAACTTTCAGAGTTTTGAGTTGCCATGGAGTGAGCCGAGTTGATGTTATAATGGATAACGACAACGGCAACATCTATGTTAATGAAATCAATACCATACCTGGATCGCTCAGCTTCTATCTTTGGGAAGCAACCGAAATAAAGTTCACCGAATTGATGGAGCGTCTTGTCCAACTCGCTCTGAAACGTCGTCGCGAAAGTTCTCAGAAAACGGTCAGCTATTCGGCTAATATTTTTGCTATGGGTGGCGGAGCCAAAGGAACCAAAGGCGCCAAGGCCTGACCAAGTTGGCTGAATATATATAATTGATCCGCAGCCATGAGAAATCAAGTTGCTGCGGATCAATATTTTAATTGCGTTCGGATATAAGCGCAAGCAATTCAGAATATAACGCCGGAGTAGCGGCGAGTATCGAATATGGGCGGTCAGATCTGAAATAGCCGACTGTCGCCCCTGATTCGGAAGCAATCAGACTGCCTGCTGAGATGTCCCAACGGTGAAGAGCAAGCTCCCAGTAGCCGTCAAGGAATCCGGCAGCGGTGTAACACAGATCTATAGCGGCAGATCCGAGCCGACGCAATCCGCGCACTTCCACACCGACCTTCGATATTGCCGGCAGATTATTGTCGCGATTCTCCTTCTTGTCGACAGGAAGTCCGGTCGATACGACTGCCATATTCAGCGATGTCTTCTTTGAGCAATGTATAAGGCAACCGTTCAAAGTAGCCCCCGCTCCCTTTACGGCTGAGAACATCTCGTTGAGATACGGAGCATAAACCACGCCGACAACAGGTTCACCATCGTGTTCAAGCGCAATCGAAACACAGAACAGCGGCAGGCCCTGACTAAAATTGGTTGTGCCGTCAAGAGGATCGATAACCCATCTCCAACTGCTCCGACGTGAATATTCACCCGACTCTTCAGCAAGAATATCGTGGTCAGGGAATGTCTCATTAATCTTGCTGATGATCAGAGCCTCCGACTCTTTATCGGCACGTGTGACAACATCGAAGTCATTATACTTCGTGGCAATCTCGAGATCAGCCGAACGAAAATATCTCAGCTGAATCTCACCGACTTGACGCGCCCATTCTTCAACAATATGGCGCACTTCATTAAGGTTCATCATATCGCAAAATTACAAAATTCCCTGCTAATTATTTCAGCGAAGTTTATGAGCAACTCCTAATCGTGTCTCTCACTCCATTTTACGACATTCTTTAGCGTAGCCGTCAGGTTATCGCTGATCTGACCAATGATCTCGTCAGGAACTTTATAAAGGAAAGAAACCGCTCCGTCAACATTCAGCAATCCACTATGGTCAGGTACGCCGACAAGGAATTCAACCGACATTTCGTTAATCTCCTTGTCGTCGTTCATAAGGGTAGCCTGATAGGCGAGTCGTCCGGGTCGGTCATCTTTTGGCGGCTGGAAGAGCACGACTTGCGCAACTACCGACTTCCCTGACACAAGCCTATACTTAAACTGCATCTTATCAAATAGATGCGGATCGTTATCAGACGGATCAATCGGCTCAATAGCCTCGATTTCAGGGCACAGACGATCCCATATCGAGATATTGCAGAGATTGCGCCAGATGCGCTCGGGCGATATGTTTTCTGATTCTACTGTAGCCTCTGCATAACCGTTGGCTTCTCTGGAGGCGTAGACGGGTTGAAATTTAATTCTGTCTTTAATCATTGTCGAAATTATTTGATCTATATCATAGATAACAATTCGCAAGCGTTTTTGATTGTTCTTTCATTTAATGTTATTAATTGATGGACATATTCTACTGAAGGCTCCCGAAAAATTCTCCGGCATTTCACAATTATATGACTTATCGAGCCGCAAATTTCCAATGAGAACATTATCAAATTTATGGGAAATTTAATAAATTTGCATCGTCCTTATGGACAACATATAAAAACGGAAGCGTTTAGTGCTTTTCTCAAGCGTGAATCTGGACAATTCATATTGTGTTGAGAGACAAGCGGAAACGCTCTCCTTGGTTCGTGTATAGCTATGCCTATATACTTTCCGGGGCGTGAGCTGTATTCTTGTATCCAACACAAAGGTTGTCCAGAACCAACGCTTGATATAAGACTAACAGTCTCACGCCTTCTCTATCAGGTTAAACCTTTCCTATGAGACTATGGAAAACAAAATACAACGATGCCATGAGAAAGCTATTTAGAGTAAACCACTGATAGTATTGTAATATTTTTGGTTTACGACAGCATTTACACTGAAAACCATTATAAAACCTATCATTTTTATGGAAATCATATAAATCTATTACCATCTAATCTATTTATGAAGAAATCAATTACTTTGGCAACTTGCGCTGTTACAATTGCGATGATAGCAGCCGCATCTCCAAACCCAACTTACCCATCAGTTCAGCTGCGTGGCGCAACACAAACAGGCATTTCTACCGAATTGGCCGGCCCATCGAAGAACCATATTAAAGTTATGCCGACATTAAGAACCAGGCAAAATTCGGTAGGGAGTTCGGTTCAGGCGATATATCGCGGGATTGTCCCGCCGGTCAACAATGTCAGGGCGCCCAAAGTCCCGTTTCTTGCCGACGGAACCGAAAACTTTCCCAAAATCAGAGGCTGTGTGATTTCGACAAATGACAGAACCGATTTCTATTCAGCCCAGTTTTGTGACATTTTGGGCAACGGCACTGTAGCGCCTGTGTCGACGCTCCCCTACACTGTCAATTCAAATGGTGGCGGATTCTATTTAGACGGTGCATATTATGCTACCAAATATGAAATGAGCTATGGCTATATGTCGGCCGACGTCAGCATTTATGAGGTCTCATCCGGAAATTTCATTTCGTATTTTTCTCTTACAGATTCTGATTTAGATAAGATCGGAATTGGAGGAACTGTTGTTGATGAAGACGCAGACAAAATCTACGGCATAACTTTCACGCCCGACGGTGCGGGGATGCAACTGTCGACTCTTGAATATGGATCAAACTGTGTCTTTTCGACCCCTATAGCAAACCTCGAAGGAAGATGGATGGCTTTGTCCATTGACGCCGCAGGCCAACTCTATGGTATAAAAGTCGACGGACGTGTCGAAACTGTCGACGACGGTATTGGTGGCACGACAGAGGAATTCATTACTGAAAGCTCAGCTCTTTACAAAATCAATAAACTGACCGGCGAAGTAACAAAGATCGGTGCTACAGGCAAGACTCCGCAATACCTATCGTCGGCGACAATCGATAAGGAGTCCGGACGTATGTTCTGGAATGTATGTCCGGCCGACGGATCTTCAGAAATGTGCGAGGTCGACCTGAGTTCCGGCGTGGCCAAAACTCTTTTTTCAATGGGCCAGAATGAAGAAATAACCGGAATGTATGTCGATTCGCCCGAAGCTGTCGGAGCGGCGCCAGGTGCTCCCGAAAGTCTATTTGTCTATTTCAATGGTGAAGATCTTACCGGCAATTTTAGTTTTTCTATGCCAATGGCGTTATATGACGGAAGCCCTGCGGACGGATCGGTGAATTATACCGTATTGTTAAATGGCTCAGTTTACACGTCGGGATCTGCCCAATATGGCGAATTTGTTTATTTTGACATAACAGTTCCTTCTTCCGGCAATTACAAAATATCGGTATACTTGACCAACGAAGCCGGCAACGGGCCAAAACGCAGCACAATAGCCTATGCCGGGTACGGCATCCCTGTACCCGTAACTTCCGCAGTCCTGTCGCAAGAGGGGGATGTTATGACAATCAGTTGGGATGCTGTTTCGGGAGTTTTGAATTATTGCGGAGCTATGGGTGAAATCACCTACACGGTAACAAGAAATGACGGAACAATCATTGCCGATGGCATAGCTGAAACTACGTGCACGGACATTATCGCAGAACCGGCCGAGCCCCGAATAGTGTGCTATGAAATTGTAGCGACTAATACTGACGTAAAGTCAATCCCGTCCTCCACAAACAGCATCATGCTGGGAGCTTTCACTCCACCCTACGAGAATTCTTTCGAATCAAAAAAAGATTTCGAGGGATTCAACACTGCCGACGCAAACAGCGACAATACTTCATGGACGCAATCCGACGGTAGCTATCGAATCAATGGAAATTTCTTCTATGCAATGGATGACTGGATATTCACTCCCGCTTTCAAATTGGAAAAAGGGAAATTCTATGCCACTATTATAAATGCAAAATCGCTCGATGCATCTTCAATCGAAAAAATTGAGGTCCGTTATGGAACCGAACCTACTGTTGAGGCTATGGACAATATCCTGATTCCGACAACGGTAATCAGCGGTGAGAATGGCATCGATCTCAAGGATTATCTTAAGCCGGAAATCGATGGAAAATACTATATCGGGATACATGGAATCTCCGATGCTCAGTCGTCAGGCATGACAATCGGCAACTTCAGCATCGGAAGTCCCGTTGACGGCGAGGCACCGAATAAACCGGCAAATCTCACTGTTACATCGGAGTATAAGAATCCAATGACGGCCAAAATATCGTTTGATGCTCCAACAAAAGGAATCGCCGGGAATGTCCTCAGCTCTATCTCCGAAATAAGAATCTTACGAAACGGTGAACTAATCAAAACGATAGAAAGCCCTGCTCCGGGAACGAGTCAGAAAGTTAATGATACGGTCGAACGCAGCGGTTCATATATTTACAGTGTAATAGCTATAAATAGCCACGGTGAAGGCTTGCAGGCGACAGCGAGCGCGTTCGTCGGCGTTGACATTCCGTCCGCGCCCAAATGGGTAGATATCGTCGAGAATGAGAATGACGGAGAAATAACCCTGACATGGGAAAAAGTAACTCTCGACATTAACGGCAAGGAAATTAATCCGGAATATGTAAGCTATATTGTATGCACCCGCGGGGAAGAAGGGTGGATACCGATTCGTGAAGACGTAAAGGAAACGAGCATTTCATTTCAGGCTGTAGAGAGCGGACAGCGTTTTGTGCAGTATGCGGTTTTCCCAAAAACCGACTATGGCATCGGTTCGGGAAATCTCAGCGACATGCTCCCTGCCGGCACCCCATATTTTACTGAACACGAAAGCTTCGACGAAGGAAATACGCATTTTATTCTCGCGACCGGATTCTCTCGCGGAGCAGTTTACTGGCATCTCTGCAACGATGAAACGTTCAATGACTTAGTTGCCAGTGACGGAGACAATGGCTACTTTATGATGGTAGGCGAGAATCAGACAGACACAAGTTCGATGCTCACAGGCAAAATAAGTCTCAAAGGATGCTCCAAGCCGGGTATTAGTTTCTATACATATAATATACCGGACGGAGATACAAATCAGATTAATGTCTACGCACGGCGCCCTGCCGATAAAGAATGGGATAGACTTGGCAATTATACCGTCAAAGATCTTGGCGAGGAAGCGAAATGGCACAAAATATCAATAGCACTCGACAAGTATGCTGAAGAAACCATTATCGTAAGGATTGAAGCTGTGGTTGGAAAATACCGTTATACTATGTTTGACAACATAGTTATAGGCAATCTTATCGACAATGATGTGGCTTTGGCAGAAATCAGCGCACCCGAAAAGGCGGTTCCGGCAAACGACTTTGAAATAAAAGTTTCTGTAATTAATACCGGCAATAAGATCGCCGACAATCTCAGCATTGCATTGATTGCCGACGGAGAAGAGGCCGACAAAATCTTGATTGACAACCCTATGAAGCCGGGTGAAGTGAAGAATGTATCATTTACCGGCTCTCTTAAGCCAATCGTCACTGATGCCGTTATTTATAGCGCAAAGGTCGAGTATGCCAACGATGAAGCTACCGACAACAATGTTTCGAAATCTGTTTCTGTAATGCCGGAGCCTTCGGATTTACCCGGGGTTAGAAATCTTCGTGGCTCTTTGGAAAACGGGTGTGCTCTGATTGAATGGGATGAGCCCGAAATATCATCAGACTTAAAGCTTCTCGGCTATGAAGTATATAGAAATGGTGAGAAAATAAATATCGCAACTGTAGAAAAATGCTCATTCGTTGATGATGAGCCTGATAAAATTGACAACAGATACATCGTTCTGGCTCTATACGAAACCGGATACTCGGCACCGGGCTCTCCACTGGTTCTTTCTGAAGCCCGTCTCCATGCTATAAATACCTCTCCGGCTGTCAAAGTTATCGGTCGGAGAATTGTCATTTCCAATGCACTGGGGAGACATGTGACAATCTGCCTTGTAGATGGCAAGACTGTGTATAACGCTGTTATCGACAGCAACGCGGCCTCAGTCTCAGTTTTACCCGGATTCTACGTAGTAAATATCGGAATTACTGCGACTAAGGTACACGTATATTAATCCCGATAAATAGCAGATATGCGCTCCAAAGGTGAGAAATTCACTTTTGGAGCGCATTTTAAATGTTTAAATACGCGATAACTCATCTATTTTTCGTTACTTTGCGAGCATCAACCCGCATTCTGTCATGAAAAGACTCACTTTTGTTTTAATAATATCGTTTTTAAGCATCTCGACTAAGGCCCAAAGCATCGACGAACGTGTCGGGGCCGCGATGAATTCATCGGACCATTTCGGATTGTATGATATTTATCACAGTTCTCCAAAAGATTCCATAAACCCGTTTCTTGAGGTATTCTCGCGCTGTATGCTCGGTAACCGATTCAATCGGCCCGACATTTCGATACCGGCTTTCGATGAACTTCTTAAGACTCAAAACGAATATCTTGACTTGAATCTGCTATTGCAAAGCGCCGCGATGTATTCTATGGATTTGAGCAGAGTCGGTAGGAACAGAGAGGCTGCTGAGCTATTGACAGCCGTTTTGCAGTCAGCTTATCAAATGGTCGACTCGACAAGTCTCATCCCCTACTCCAATATGGCCGCTCAGTATAAAGCCCTTACCTCGTATTCTCCTTATCAAATCTCATTCGATGGCGATGCTGGAATAATACCTTTTGATCTCATTCCGGCCGGAAAACCTGAAAGCGGTCAGCTCATAATGCAGATACGAGACGCCGAGATCAATGGGAATCGTGTAAAGATAACATTCGATACCGGTGCCGGAGTTAACGTCATAACCGATTCGCTTGCGAATGCCTATGGACTGGAGTTGCTCGATGCGGATGTCGCAGCTACAGGCGTGGCATCCTCAGCCGGCAGATATGCGATTGCCCGCGAGTTGAGATTAGGGAATATTATAGTAAAGGACGTGCCCTTTTATGTAATTGACATAAGGAGTCATAACGAAGAAGCCGATAAATATATAAGTGTTCTCGAATTTATTGTCGGCAGCGAGCTGATGCTCCGGCTTAAAGATGTCACACTGGATTTCTCGACCAATGAAATCCAGATTCCGGCCACAACACCCGGCCCATCTGACGTCAGACCGAATATGTGTTTCTCATCCGGTATGAATCTTCTGACCACAGCAGAAGTCAACCAACAGCCTCTGTTGTTAAAACTCGACACGGGCGACGCATCATTCGGAAGGCTTAACAAATCATTTTTCGAGCATAATAAAGAGTTCCTGACCAAGAACTGCGAAAGTGACACAATCCGACAGGGAGGCGTAGGAGGTGTATGGTCAGTACTGTGCTATAAACTGCCTGATGCAAAACTTACGCTTGGTGGTAATTCTGTAACTATACCGACTATGGAAGTTCAGACAGAGCAACAAGCCAATTATTATATGGACGACAATAACCTTGGCTTAAGAAGCATGATCCTGTTCCGCAAAGTACGCTTCAACCTCGAAGACATGATTCTGTCGACAGACCTGTGAGTGATATTTATTTATCTTCGCGACCAGGTTTTGCTCTGTCGGCAAAGTACGCCGAATGAACTCTATATGTGCGAATCCCAACCAAAATAATAAAAGCCAAAGCAAACAGTCCTGCACTTCCGCGCAATAATAGCATCTGTCTGACCGACAATCTGTCAAGACAAAACAGTGCCACGCCAAGAAGTATTATACAGAGAACTATACACAACATGGCCGCATTTCTTAACCTTATGTTGGTTTTCTCGTTAAAGTACTTTCGTAGAGCCCTACGCCTTTCTTCGTTATTTTCGAAATAATTCGCCATATACTATTTGATGTTATATCTAACATAACAATTATTTGACGAAGAATATCGATCGATACTAATATCGCTATGTCAAATAATGAGAACTGAGTCTATTCAATATTTAAAAGTTGAGTTACTTCATCTTTTAACTTCGGGATATCGTTGATGACAATGTTCCAGATGATATGCGGTTCGAGGGTGTCGTAAGCATGAACCACATAGTTGCGAGTGCCTTTGATGTTTTTGGCATTGGTTATGGCTATGTCGGCATCTAGTTGAAGAATCTTCGACATCGCTTCTCCTATAATGCTGACATTACGCTCAATAGCTCTTTTGAACATAAGGTCATCAAGATAAACCTGATATTGCAGTGGCCGTTGAGAAAGAAAGAATTCAATCTCCTCGATTGCCAAAAGAATATCATGAAGATATTTCTTAATGGTTCTATCCATAGATTGGAAAAGTCGGTGCAGATTGACCCCTGTCGGCGGGAAAATGTGACCCCTTTCGGCGAAATAAGATTGACCCTCGGCG